>ERZ1643246.2410-NODE-2410-length-17877-cov-74.147458_pt1 | contig 17877 bp, 14 predicted proteins | sample MGYA00579265_ERZ1643246 | MGnify/ENA primary metagenome ERZ1643246 (study PRJEB29033, sample SAMEA4952261) | chicken gut metagenome | biome: Broiler Chicken; feature: Gastrointestinal Tract; material: Caecum | place: Ireland | collected 2018 | study: Broiler...
CGTATGTCCGGTGCTGTGAGAGGACGGGAGCTAATCACTCCCTCCTACTCGATTCAAGAGATGGGCGCGCCGGAAGGCCCGGGGCAGCCCGCAGCAATTCCAAGGGAGGTAAAAGAATATGGCAATTTTTAAAGGTTCAGCAGTCGCGATCGTAACTCCTATGAAAGAAGACGGAGAGATCAATTATGAAAAGCTGGCGGAACTGATCGACGAGCAGATCGAGAACAGCACAGACGCCATTGTAATCTGCGGCACCACCGGGGAATCGTCCACGCTGAGTCACAGAGAGCATCTGGACGCGATCGGCTTCTGCGTCAAACATACAGCCGGGAGAGTGCCGGTCATCGCCGGAACAGGCTCCAACTCCACCAAGGAGGCGATCTATCTGTCCTCGGAGGCGGAGAAACTGGGGGCAGACGCGCTGCTTCTGGTAACACCCTACTACAATAAAGCAACTCAGAAGGGACTGATCCGCCATTACACCATGATCGCGGAATCTGTCAGTCTTCCTATTATTATGTACAATGTGCCCAGCCGCACAGGCTGCAATATCCTGCCGGAGACGGCGGCTTACCTGGTAAAACACGTAAAGAACATCGTGGGGATCAAGGAGGCCAGCGGAAATATTTCCCAGATCGCGAAACTCATGCGCCTGGCGGGGGATGAGATTGAACTGTATTCGGGAAATGACGATCAGGTAGTTCCCCTGCTGTCTCTGGGCGGCCTGGGAGTGATCTCCGTGCTGGCCAATGTGGCGCCTAAGTACACCCATGATATGGTCATGAAATTCCATGAAGGGGACATCAAAGAAAGCTGCAGAATGCAGCTGAAGGCACTGCCCCTCATTGACGCTCTGTTCTGCGAAGTGAATCCGATCCCCGTAAAATCAGCGCTGAATCTTATGGGCAGAGAGGTGGGCGATCTGCGGCCGCCGCTGTCGGAGATGGAACCGGCCAATCAGGAGAAACTGAGGAAAGCCCTGGAGGATTTCGGGATCGCCTGCAGAGGATAAAAGGAGAAAAGACTATGGTAAGAGTAATCATGAACGGATGCTGCGGCCATATGGGCCAGGTGATCACAGGCCTGATCCGGGAAGACAGCGAAATAGAGATCACGGCGGGAATTGACCCGGCAGAGGCGCCGGACTGCGGGTATCCGGTGTTTAGCAGGCCGGAAGACTGCCCCGGGGAGGCGGATGTGGTGATTGATTTTTCCTCCTATAAAGCGGTGGACGGAATCCTGGATTTCTGCCTGGAGAAAAAACTTCCGCTGGTGCTGTGCACCACCGGCCTTACAGAGGAGCAGCTGGAAAAGGTAAAGGAGTACAGCGGAAAGATTCCGATCCTGCGCTCCGCCAACATGTCCATGGGGATTAACCTGCTGCTGAAACTGATCCAGGAGGCGGCGAAGGTTCTGGCCGGAGCCGGTTTTGATATGGAGATCGTAGAGCGGCATCACAAACTGAAATGCGACGCGCCCAGCGGCACGGCCCTGGCCCTGGCTGACAGCCTCAATGAAGCCATGGGCGGCCGGTATCATTACGTCTATGACAGAAGCCAGAGACATGAGCCCCGGTCAGCCGATGAGATCGGAATTTCCGCGGTGCGGGGAGGCAGCATCGTAGGCGACCATGAGATCCTGTTCGCCGGACCGGACGAAGTCATTGAACTGAAGCACACCGCCTACTCAAAAGCGGTTTTCGGAAAAGGCGCCGTGGAGGCGGCAAAATTCCTGGCCGGGAAGCCGGCGGGCCTGTATACGATGAGCGATGTGATCGGTTAAACAGAAAATAAAAATGTATAATTTCCAGCATGGAGGTTACAATATTCCTGTAATCTTTGAAGTTCGGAGGAATGAAAAGGTGAAACTTATGAAAGGAATTGCGGCAGGCATGCTGGCAATGATCGCTATAGGAGTGGCAATCACAGCCTGCGAATGCGGCAGGGGAAAAGAAAGCTGCGGCGGTCAGTAAAAAAATAAAAGGCCGGGGATACAAAGGGCGGAAAGCCTTTGTGTCCCCGGCCTTTTGGCGGGATCAGATTTTTTCGTGATTCTGGAACTTGCGGATCACCTTCTGGATGCGCTCCACCGGATCCAGCAGACTGCTGACCGAGGAGTCGTGATTCAGAGTATCGATCAGAAGCGCGATGTACTTGCTCATGTCGCAGTTGATGTAGTAGGGCTTGCTGAGCAGTTCCGGTGTCTGATAGACCAGGTTGGTGGTGACCAGCTTGGTGAACCAGCCGTTTTTGAAAGCCCGGTCAAATTTATCCAGGCCGTTGGTGAACAGTCCGAAGGTGGAACACATGTAGATATTGCGGGCATTCTGCTCTTTCAGCAGCTTTGCCACCTCCAGGATACTGTCGCCGGAGGAAATCATATCGTCCACAATGATCATATCCTTGCCTGCCACATTTGTTCCGAGAAATTCGTGGGCCACAATGGGATTGCGCCCGCCTACGATCCGGGAATAGTCTCTTCTCTTGTAGAACATTCCCATATCCACTCCCAGGTTGTTGGCCATATAGATCGCCCGGCTCATGCCGCCCTCATCGGGGCTGATGACCATCAGGTGATCGGAGTCCAGGATCATGTCGGAGGAGTGGCGCAGAATATTTTTGATAAACTGGTATGCCGGCTGGATCGTTTCAAACCCGTGGAGCGGGATGGCGTTCTGCACCCGGGGATCGTGGGCGTCAAAGGTGATAATATTTTCCACGCCCATGGATACCAGCTCCTGAAGGGCCAGGGCGCAGTCCAGGGATTCCCGGCCGGACCGCTTGTGCTGGCGGCTCTCATAGAGGAAGGGCATGATCACGGTGATGCGCCGGGCTTTTCCGCCCACTGCGGCGATCAGACGCTTCAGATCCTGGAAATGATCGTCCGGGGACATATGGTTTTCGTGGCCGCAGAGGGAGTAGGTGAGAGAGTAATTGCACACGTCCACCAGAATGTAGAGATCATCGCCCCGGACTGATTCGTTGATGATGCCCTTTGCTTCCCCGGAACCGAAGCGGGGTGTCCGGGAGGGGATAATATAGGTCTTCCGCTGGTAACCGTCGTAGGCCAGATGGTTTTTGGAGGAGTTTTCCCGCTCGCGCCGCCATTTCACCAGGTATTCATCCACCTTGCGGCCGAGTTCCGTGCAGCTTTGGTGGGGGATGATGCCAAGCCTTCCCACGGGGATCGTCCTGTAGTAATTTTCGTTTTTCTGAGCCATTTTTTACTTTCCTCCTGTTAACCGTTTTTGTATACGTATATCATTCCCGAAAAGGTGTATCATTTTATAATTGCTGAGGATCCGGGAAAAGGTCCGTTCCGAGTAGATCTCCGCGAACTGTTCCATCGACAGGTTTGTGGAGAGAACAGTGGATTTTTTTCTTAGGATCCTCTCGTTGACACAGAGAAAGAACTGGGATGCCACAAAACTGTTGGTGAGCTCCGTGCCCAGATCATCGATGATCAGCAGATCGCAGTCAAAAATGTGGCGCTGGGCTTCCGCCGCTTCATCGGACGCGGAAAATCTGTGCCGTTCCAGCAGTTCAAAGAGATCGAAGGCGGTGAAATAGATCACGCTGAAGCCGCCCTCGATAAGTTCCCGGGCAATGCAGTGGGAGAGAAAGGTCTTTCCCACGCCGGTATCTCCGTAGAGGCAGATATTTTCAAAGCGGGAAGAAAAATGTTTGACAAATTCCCTGCAGCATTCCAGAGCCTGCGCGGCGGTTTCTCTGGCGGACAGGCCGCTGGAAGGACTCAGAAGCTCGTCGGAATAATAGTCCAGCCGGAACCGGCTGAAATTCTCTTCCTCCAGAATATTCTGCAGATTGGACTGGCTGTACAGGAGTGAGATCTCCAGGCGCCGGAAACAGCTGCATTTTTTTGTGCCGATAAATCCCGTGTCCCTGCAGTGAGGGCAGTCGTAGTGAAGTTCCAGGTAATCTTCCGGAAATCCGTTGGAAAGGAGCAGCGCCCGGCGTTCCTCTGCCAGATCCCGGATGGCGGCTTCCAGATCGAAATCCCCCCGGGGATTTTTGGACAGCAGGATCCGGGCTTTTTTCAGGCTCAGGGAGGCAACCTCCCGGTCGATCTCCGCCAGCCGGGGGATTTTTTCTTCGGCTGTCCGGATCCGCTGGTCCTGCCGGCGCTTCTGCCGGAACTGCTTTTCCTGGTACAGGCGCATCACGGCATCGTATTGTGAGTTTGTAAGAGACATAGGCGCGCTCCTCTGTTATTCCTTCAGCTGCTTCTGAAGAAGCTGTTTCTCAAGCTGGCTGTAATCGTAGTCCCTCTGATGAAAATTGTTGAACCGGTTGGCTGTCTGAGGCTTCCGGACCCGTCCCGCGGAAAAAGATTTCTGGCTGCTCCGGTGCTGCTGGTCCAGGCGCTTTACATCCTCCAAAGTGGAGACCTTCTGTTTGTGCCAGGAGGCCAGGATGCCTTCCGCGTACTGAAAACTGGGCTGGCCGGTCTGGGCCACTGTGCGGGCGCAGGCCTCCGTGATCAGTTCCAGGGTAAAGCCGTAGCTGTCCAGCCAGCGCTTCATGCACTCTACTTCTGCCGGAACCGGGTTGCGGCTGCGGATGCCGAAGGCTTTGAGAATGGAAAAATAGTTTTTGCTCCAGAAGCTGGCCCGGGACTTGGCCTCGGCCACGGTGGCAATCCCCTCCCGGTGCCATTCCAGCCCTACCTTTTCGATATAGTGAAGACTGGTGCTGCCCCGGGATACGCAGTACTCGATCAGGTATTCGATGAGTTCCATGGGAAAATGGAGACCGTCGTAAAAATACAGGATCCGGTTGGCGTCCGTGGAACTTAAGGTTCGGCCCAGATACTGCTCGGCCAGAAACAGAAGCTGGCGGACCTCCTCGTTGTCCTTTTGAAGCTTCCGCACCCGTTCGGCGGAAAGCCGGGGCGCCGGGGGAGGCGTGTCCTGCTTTTTCTCTTCCAAAACCGGCTCCTCTGAAGAGGAGGGCGCCTGCTCGGCGGGAGCGCAGGGCAGCAGCTCAATGCCGGAGAGGGTCTCCCCTTCCAGGGCCAGGCGCAGTAGGCCGGCCTTTTCCCAGTAGCGCAGGGCCCGGAGAATATCTTTTTCCGTGCAGGAAAAAACATCAGCCAGAGAAGAGAGGGAAAGCTCACCCTCCGGCTGATGGATGCAGCGGAGAAGATACAGATAAATTTTGACAAATTCTCCGTTGGCCTGGGGCATACAGGCGTCTATAAAAAAATCCGGCACTGCGGTGATGCCGGCGGTCTGATGATTCTGAATAGCAATGCGGCTCATGAAAACACCTCTTAATTCTTGATGCAATCCCAGTATAGCACAGTATTTTCCGAAAGAGAATAGCCATTTTTTCGGGGACTTTTCAACATCCGAATGTGGATAATGTGGATAATGTGAAGAAAAAATGGGCCTGTCGATTTATGGAAACGAAAAATGTTGAAAAACTCAAGAATTTACAAGATTTTAACGAGGAAGAGCGGAAATCTTATGTTAACAAAACTACTAACAAAAAATCCACACGCCATTCCGCCAAAAATGTGAATAAACGTGTGGATAATGTGGATAACTTATGCCTGGATCAGCTTTTCCCCAATGTTTACAACGTCTCCGGCCCCCATAGTTATTAACAAATCCCCTGGGGAACAATTTTTTTTCAAAAATTCCTCGATGGCCTCAAAGGAGGGGAGGTAGACGCTGTCCGTGCCCAGATCCGACACGGCCGCGGCCAGGGCCTCTGAGGAAATGCCAAGGGTGTCTGTCTCCCGGGCGGCGTAGATGTCCGCCAGCACAACATGGTCTGCCAGGGAAAGGGCCTGGGCAAACTGGGAAAAGAGAGCTTTGGTCCTGGTATAGGTGTGGGGCTGGAAGACGCACCAGAGGGCTTTGTGGGGATAATTCTGGGCTGCCTCCAGTGTGGCCCGGATCTCTGTGGGATGGTGGGCGTAGTCGTCAATGACCGTAACTCCCTGGAAAGTTCCCTTGTATTGGAACCGGCGGTCGGCGCCGTGGAAGCGCAGGAATCCCCGGCGGACATCGTCCTCTTTGATGCCCAGCAGATCCGCCAGGGCGATAGCGGCCAGGGCGTTGGAGACATTGTGCCTGCCCGGGATTTTTAAGGAAAAGCGCCCCAGAGACTCGCTGCCGCGGAAGGCGGTAAAGGAGGGATGGCCCTCCTGGTCAAACTGGATTTCCCGGGCGGTATAGTCCGCGTCCTCCTTCAGGGAATATGTAATCACCCGGCAGGGGAGCCCCTCTGCCACTGTCTCCCAGGCCGGGGTATCCCGGTCGATGATCAGCGTTCCGTCAGCCGGGATCAGCTCGGCGAATTTCCGGAAGGAGCGGCGGATGTCCTGGATATCTTTGAAGAAATCCAGATGGTCCGCGTCCATATTTAAGATAATGCCGATCTTCGGGAAAAAGCTCAGAAAACTGTTGGTATATTCGCAGGCTTCGGTGATGAAGGTTTCAGAACCGCCGACCCGGATATTTCCTCCGATGGAAGGAAGAATGCCTCCCACAGAGATCGTGGGATCCCGGCGGGCCTCCAGAAGGATCTCCGAGGCCATAGAAGTAGTTGTGGTCTTTCCGTGAGTTCCGGCCACGGCAATGGGCAGCCGGTAGTTTTTCATGATCTGCCCAAGCAGTTCCGCCCGGGTCAGCATGGGAATTCCCGCGGCCTTAGCCGCGGCGTATTCGGGGTTGTCCGGATGAATGGCGGCGGTGTAAACCGCCAGATCTGTGCCGGGCAGGATATTTTCCGGCCGCTGGCCGTAAAAGACCCGGGCTCCCAGCGATTCAAGGTGCCGGGTGAGGGCGCTTTCCCTGGCGTCAGAGCCGGAAACCTGGAAGCCCTCGTCCAGCAGGATCTCGGCCAGGCCGCTCATGCTGATGCCGCCGATGCCGATAAAATGGACATGAATTGGTTTGTCAAAATCTACTGTATACATAATCTCCATCCTTTATGTGTGATAGGCTGTGTGCTTTAAAAGGATTATAACCTGTTCTTATATAAATGTAAATCCTCTGTTGAACTGGCTCTGAAGGGATGAAAGACACTCTGCCGGAGGGAGGGAAAAAGCGGGAAAATTGTAAAAAGTGCATAAAGATACGGTGAAATCCGGGAAAATATGCAGTGAAAAATGTCGAAAATGCGTGGCGGCAGTTGAAGTAAACACAAAAATTAGGTTAAATGTCACAAAATAAAGGAATAAATCGAAGGGAATATATAAAAAATGTTCACAATATTTGGAAACTATGCTATAATAGGCTATCATATACAACAAGAGGTGATTGCATGATTAAAAAAGAGATGATAGCCATGCTGCTGGCCGGCGGCCAGGGGAGCCGGCTCGGTGTTTTGACCGAAAAAGTGGCGAAGCCGGCAGTGGCTTTTGGCGGGAAATACAGAATTATCGATTTTCCTCTCAGCAACTGCATTAATTCCGGGATCGATACGGTGGGAGTTCTGACGCAGTATCAGCCTTTAAGGCTGAATGAGCATATCGGCATCGGCATTCCCTGGGATCTGGACCGGAATGTGGGGGGAGTCACGATCCTTCCTCCCTATGAGAAAAGCACCAGCAGCGAGTGGTATACAGGCACAGCGAATGCAATCTTTCAGAATATGGCATATATGGAAAGGTTTAATCCGGATTATGTGCTGATCCTGTCCGGGGACCATATCTATAAGATGGATTATGAGGTCATGCTGGATTATCACAAAGCGAACAAGGCGGATGTGACCATTGCCTGCATGCCTGTTCCCATTGAGGAGGCCAGCCGCTTCGGCGTCATGATCACCGACGGAAACGGCCGCATTACGGAATTTGAGGAAAAACCGGAGCATCCCCGGAGCAATCTGGCGTCCATGGGTATTTATATCTTCAGCTGGAAGGCTCTGAGAGAGTCTCTCATCGCCCTGAAGGACCAGCCGGGCTGTGATTTTGGAAAACATATCCTTCCCTACTGCCGTGACAACGGCATGCGCCTGTTCGCCTATGAGTTCAACGGGTACTGGAAAGATGTGGGTACCCTGGGTTCCTACTGGGAAGCGAACATGGAGCTGATCGACATCATTCCGGAGTTTAACCTGTACGAGGAATTCTGGAAGATCTATACCAAAGGGGATGTTTTAAGACCCCAGTACATAGCGCCGGAGGCAGTGGTGGACCGCTGCATCATCGGCGAGGGAGCGGAAATCTACGGAGAAGTACATAACTCGGTCATCGGCGCCGATGTATGGATCGAAGAGGGCGCTGTGATCCGGGATTCTATTATTATGCGCCACAGCCGGATCGGAGCGGGCACTTCCATTGAAAAGGCCATTATCGCCGAAAATGTCCGGGTGGGCGAAGAGGTGAAGATCGGCGTGGGCGAGGAAGCCCCCAACGTTCTGAAACCCAGCATTTACGCCTTCGGGCTGGCTACCATCGGCGAGAATTCGGTGATCCCGGATCATGTGAGCATCGGAAAGAATACGGCGGTGGCCGGAAAGACGACGCCGGAGGATTACCCGGAGGGGATCCTGCCGGGAGGCGGAGCACTTCTTAAGAAGGACGGTGAGGAAATATGAGAGCATTGGGAATCATATTGGCAGGCGGAAACAGCAACAGGATGAGAGAACTGTCCAACAAGAGAGCTATCGCGGCTATGCCTATGGCGGGAAGCTTCCGCAGCATTGACTTTGCATTGAGCAACATGACAAACTCTCATATTCAGAAGGTGGCGGTGCTGACCCAGTACAACGCCAAATCTCTGAATGAGCATCTGATGTCCTCCAAATGGTGGGATTTTGGCAGAAAGCAGGGAGGGCTTTACGTTTTCACTCCCACGGTAACCGCCAACAACAGCTGGTGGTACAGGGGCACGGCGGACGCCATTTACCAGAACCTTTCCTGGCTGAAGAACAGCCACGAACCCTATGTGATCATCACCTCGGGAGACGGCATCTACAAGCTGGACTATAATAAAGTGCTGGAGTATCATATCGCCAAGAGGGCGGATGTGACGGTGGTATGCACCGAGTGCAGAGACGATGACCCCAGCCGCTTCGGCGTTTTGAAAATGAACGAGGATTTCAGGATCGAGGAGTTTGAAGAAAAACCCATGGTTTACAATTCCAGCCTGATCTCCACGGGAATCTACGTGATCCGCAGACGGCAGCTGATCGAACTGATCGAGCGCTGCGCCCAGGAGGACCGCCATGATTTTGTAAAAGATATCCTGATCCGCTATAAAAATCTTAAAAGAATATACGGATACAAGCTGGATACTTACTGGAGCAACATATCCACAGTGGAATCCTACTACCGGACCAACATGGATTTCCTGAAACGGGAAGTCCGGGATTATTTCTTCAACCAGTATCCGGGCGTTTATTCCAAGATTGATGATCTGCCGCCGGCAAAATATAATCCCGGAAGCGCGGTGAAGAATAGTCTCATCGCCAGCGGCTGCATTATCAACGGGCAGATCGAAAATTCGGTGATCTTTAAGAATGTCTATGTTGGAAACAACTGTGTGATAAAGAATTCGATCGTCCTGAACGATGTGTATTTGGGGGACAACACGCATATCGAGAATTGTATTGTCGAGAGCCGTGACACCATCCGGGCAAATTCCTACTACTGTGGGGAAGACGGAATCAAGATTGTCGTAGAAAAAAACGAAAGATACGCGATCTAGTTTATGAGGCGAAAGGGGAAGTTTCTATGCAGATTACAGATGTCAGAGTTCGTAAAGTAGCTAAAGAGGGCAAAATGAAGGCAGTGGTGTCCATCACCATTGACGATGAGTTTGTCGTACACGACATCAAAGTGATTGAGGGCGAAAAAGGGATGTTTATAGCTATGCCCAGCCGCAAATCTACTGACGGAGAGTACAGGGATATCGCGCATCCCATCAATTCTGCCACACGGGACAGGATTCAGACGATTATTTTGAATAAGTACGAAGAAGCCATGGCCGAGGAAGAGGAGTCGGCAGGCTGACGCCGTATTTTTGGAGAGGGTATTGGGGAATTTGGAAGAAGGGGCCGCTGTGTCAGCGCAGAGTCTGACGCAGCCGTCCCTTTCCTGCTGTAAGGAGGAGACATGAATATGAAACTGCCGGAAAAATTTCTGGATCGAATGAAAGACATGCTGGGTGAAGAGTTTCCGGCCTTTGCGGAGAGCGGCCAAAATCCCCGCCAATACGGATTGAGGGTAAACCGCCTGAAACTCACCCCGGAGGAATTTGAAAAAAAAGCCCCCTTTCCGGTGGAGCGGATTCCCTGGATCCCCAACGGATTTTTTTACGGGGAAGGAGTATACCCGGCCAGGCATCCTTACTACGCTGCCGGCGTGTATTATCTCCAGGAACCCAGCGCCATGACGCCGGCCAGCCGTCTTCCGGTAGAACCGGGGGAGAGGGTGCTGGATCTGTGCGCGGCCCCGGGAGGAAAGGCCACGGAACTGGCAGGAAAGCTGAAGGGCCAAGGGCTGCTGGCGGCCAACGATATCAGCAGTTCCAGGGCCAGGGCCCTGCTCCGGAACCTGGAAATGATGGGAGCCCCCAACTGCTTTGTGACCAGCGAAACACCTGCCAGGCTGGCGGAGGCTTTTCCGGAGTATTTTGACAAAATTCTGGTGGACGCCCCCTGCTCCGGAGAGGGAATGTTCCGGAAGGACGAGGCCGTGGCGGCAGACTGGAGCCCGGAGAAGGTGGAGGCCTGCGCCGCTGCCCAGAGGCAGATTCTGGAGAGCGCGGCGGCTATGCTCCGGCCCGGAGGAATGATGCTGTATTCTACCTGTACGTTTTCCGCGGAGGAAAATGAGCAGAATGTATCCTGGTTCCTGAACCGGTTTTCGGAATTTGAACTGGAGCCCATAGAGGGATACCGGGGATTTTCCCCGGGGAGGCCCCAGTGGGGGGACGGAAGTTCCAGGCTGGAGCGCTGTGTCCGGATCTGGCCTCACAAAATGCGGGGAGAGGGCCATTTTCTGGCGCTCTTTAAAAAAAGCCCGGCGGAACAACGACCCCGGGATCCTCAGACTGAGAAAATCCGGAGGCTGGACGGAGAGCAGAAGAAATATCTGGAAGAATTTCTCGGGGCCGGCAAAGCGGAACTGCCTCTTGACCGGGTGGAGGCCCGGGGCGGCAGGGCCTTTCTGGTGACAGAACTTCCCAAAAAAGTGAAGGGACTGAATTTCCTCAGAAACGGTCTGTACCTCGGGGAATTTAAAAAGGGCAGGTTTGAGCCTTCCCAGCCTCTGGCCATGTGCCTGGGGCCGGAAAAATGGAAGGAAAGGATTTCGCTGAGCCCGGATGACAGCAGGCTGGATCCCTATCTCAGAGGGGAGCCGGTGCGGGTGGAATCCGGCGGGTCGGGATGGAAATTAGTCTGTGTCGATGAATTCCCTCTGGGTTGGGGAAAATTGTCAAACGGCCTGCTGAAAAACAAATACTTGTGCACCTGGAGAAAAAAGTGATCTATATCTTGTGGGAAATACGTCGAAATTAATAAGAAAAAGCGACAAAATATTACACTCATGTTACAAAAAATTAAAAAACGCTTTCAATCTAAAAAGAACTGTGCTATAATCAAAAAGGCACGGGGAGCAGTCCATAAATGTGGAGGGCTGGTGCCGGTCTTTTCGGGGGGAAAACCGGGGAGGCAGGGGTAACATGAGGTGTAAGAAATGAAAAGCAGAAAAAGATTCTATCTGATTCTCACCGCAGGACTTCTGGCGGTCAGCGCGTTTCCGGCATACGGAGCCACTACCCAGGAGCAGATCGGGGAGAAACAGCAGCAAAAGCAGCAGGCAGAGAGCAGCCTGGAAAGTACGCAGGAGAGAATTGACGAGCTTGAAGCCCAAAAGGGAAAATCAGAGGCGTATCTGACCGAACTGAGCCGGCAGCTGACGGATCTCAGCGGCAGCATGCAGGAACTGCAGCAGGAATACACGGATAAGCAGACAGAGCTGACCCAGGTCCAGCAGGAACTGGAGGAGGCTAAAGCCAGGGAGGAAAAACAGTATGAGGCCATGAAGGTCCGCATCAAGTTCATGTATGAGCACTCCCAGACAGGAGCTTTGGAGATGCTGTTTTCCGCGGACAGCTTTATGGATTTTCTGAACCGGGCGGACAATATCTCGGAGATCACAAAATACGACCGGCAGATGCTGGACGACTACGAGACCACCAGACAGGAAGTGGCCGAGAAGGAACAGCAGGTGCTGGCAGAGCAGCAGGCCATCGAAGAGCTTCAGGACCAGAGCACAAAGCAGCAGGAGCAGATCCAGGATCTTTACGAATATACATATAATCAGGTTCAGGAATACTCCCAGAATCTGGCCGGAGCCCAGTCAGAGGCGGCCTCTCTGGTGGCAAGCATCCAGACCCAGGAAGACGCGCTGAATCAGCTGCTGATCCAGGCAAAACAGGAAGAAGTAGAGGCTCAGAGAAAAGCAGAAGAGGAAGCTGCCCGGAAAGCGGCGGAGGCAGAGGCTGCCCGCCAGCAGGCAGAGAAGGAAAACAGCCAGAATCAGCAAAACAGCCAGAATCAGCAGGTACCTCCTCAGAATTCAGGAGCCGCAAATACAGAAGAATCGGCAGGAGCCGAGGACAGCAGCCAGACAGACAGTTCTTCCGAGGGCACCTATCTGGGGAAATTTAAGCTGACTGCTTATTGTTCCTGTTCTATCTGCTGCGGCCAGTGGTCCCAGTATCAGGGAATGACTGCCAGCGGAGCTCAGGCCCAGGAAGGCGTTACCGTTGCTATGGGCGGTGTTCCCTTCGGAACAAAGCTGATGATCAACGGCCATGTCTATACAGTGCAGGACAGAGGCACGGCTTACGGCCATGTGGATATCTATTTTTCCAGCCACGCCAAGGCCCTGGCTTTCGGACTGCAGTACGCGGATGTCTATATGGTAAACTGAAAAGAATAAAAACTCCCATCTTTTAAAGAGCAGACAAGCCTGGTTTTTAAAGGATGGGAGAAAAGTAAAAGTTTTTTAATTTTTTTTGTTGACATTTTGTAAAGTTTCTAATATAATAATTGTTGCTGACAGCGGTTGGCAATCGAAGCGTGGCTCAGTTTGGTAGAGCGCTGCGTTCGGGACGCAGAGGTCGTGGGTTCGAATCCCGTCGCTTCGACGAACAGAGAAATGCCCAGGAATGTTTAAAAAAGCGTTCCTGGGCGTTTTTGCACTGAGGGGAAAATCTGTACAGAAGGTGGGCTGGCGCATATGGCGGTTTATAACAAGGGAAATGAGACGAAAAAACGATTTGTGATATTGACTTATAATAAACTTTGCGAAAAGAAGGCTTCAGAACTCACGGTCAGGGATCTGGCCCGGGAGAACGGCTGCTCCGCTGCCGCGCTCTACCGCCATTTTGAAAGCCTGGAGTATCTCATCGCTGTGGCTTCCGTCCGGTTCCTGGATGGATATATGCGCCGGTATGCCGGCCTTTTGGACAGCGACAAGGACGATCTGGATATTTATATCGAGGGCTGGGAACTGTTTGACCGCTATGCCTTTGAACGGCCCGACATTTATTACCGGCTGTTCTGGGGGACGGACAACGGGGTATTCGGCGCCGCCTTTCAGGATTATTTTGAACTTTTTCCCTTTAAGGGATCGGAGAAATATACGGCCTATTATTATACCCTGCTGTTTAATGAAAATATGCAGGAGAGAGATTTTATGGCGCTGCGCCGCCTGGAGAACGCCAGGCGGATCGACAGCGAGAATGCGCTGTTCTGCAGCTATACGAATCCCCTGATCGCCAAAGGCCTGATTATGTCCGCTATGGATCAGGACGAAGAGGGCAGGCGCAGGCAGGAACAGCTCTGCAACCGGCTGATCCGCCAGAATACCGTAAAGTCTCTGCTGCCGCAGACTATATAGAAAGCCATGGTTCAAAATCTGACCGCGGCCCGGAGTTCCGCCGTCTGCCCTCAAAGGGGCCGGCAGGAATTTCCGGGCCGCGGTGCGTTCTGGAGTATGGAACGGCGTGAAAAGGAAGTTTTTGGGCGGAATGATGGATTTTTGCAAAAAGTAAACATGTTCACTTGACAAAACAGACAAAGAAGTATATTATAACCATAAAAGTGAACATGTTTACATTCCGAAAGACAGAAAACGAAAAGGAGAAAATCGTTATGGCGGACAAAAACAGACCTTTGAGGCTGGGAATGCATACCTACACCCTTCATTTTTTCGGATTCGGAGAAAGCTGGGGGTTTGGAAAAGATTACTATTTTGATCAGGTGATGTCTCTGTACGAACTGATGGATAAAGCCGAGGAGTGGGGGCTGGACGGCCTGCAGATCACCAAGGTGGACCTGCTGGCCACCGGCAGTGATACTCCCTTCGCCGTGGAGAATCTGCGGAAGGTAAGGCAGGCTGCCCGGGAACATGGACTGTTCCTGGAGTTTAATTCATCCTTCCGCGCGGGCAGTGATTCCCGGGTAAACTGTACAGTAAAGGAAGCCCTGCAGATCGGCCATGAACTGGGAGCGGAGCTGGTGAAATTCAGCCTGGATATTCTCAGACCCCGGGAACTGTACGGCTCCTGGATGCATCCCCAGGTTATGAGCCAGCTGGTGGACCGCTACAATGAGTTTAAAGCGGCCATTCCCCTGATCGAGGAACTGGGCATGCAGGTGGCGATTGAGAATCACACGGATACCTTTTCCCAGGAGATCCTCTGGATCGTGGACAAGCTGAACCATCCTCTCATCGGGACCTGTGTGGATACCATGAACTGTCTGTATATTACAGAAAATCCCTATGATACTATGGAGCGCATGCTGCCCAAAGCCTACTGCTGCCATTTCAGCGATGATATTGTGGTAACGGATCCTCTGGGCGTCCATATCATCGGGGCGCCTCACGGTCAGGGCTCTATGGACTGCCCGAAGATGGTGGCTCAGATCCGGGAAAAATCACCTATGGATAAGATTATTTTTGAAAACGAGATTGCTTTTAAGAGCGTGGACGAGCCCATCCAGGAGGCCAGGGCCAGAGAAATGGCGGCCTGCGAGGAGAGCATCCGCTATCTGCGGGATGAACTGAAGCTGGGCCTGCGGGGCAGATAAAAGTGGTTTCAGAGAAAACAACAAAATCAGAAGAAAAAAGATTTTAAGGAGGAATTTCAGATATGTCAAGAGAACAGATGATCCACGAAGCGGCCATGGAGATTATGCGAGAGGTGGGTGTGAAGATCCACAATGAAAAGGCCAGAGAGATTTTAAGGAAAAACGGCATTCAGGTAGAAGGTGATATTGCTTATTTTACCGAGGAGCAGGTGATGCACTGGGTGAAGATGGCTCCGGAATCTTTTACCATTTATGCCAGAAACCCCAAATATAATATGTACATGGGCGGGGACCAGGTGAATCCGGCAGCCACCTACGGCTGTGCCTTTATTGACGACAAGGACGGCACCAGACGCCGGGGCACCATGGCAGATTATGTCAAATGTCTGAAACTGATCCATGCCAACGAAGATTACAACATCAACGGCGGCATTATCGTACAGCCGGCGGACGTGCCGGAGGAGACGGCGGCCATGGAAATGTTCTACGCCACCCTGGAATACTCCGATAAAGCCATTATGCTGCCTACAGGATTTAAGAAAGAAATGGAAGCGATTCTGGAGGCTTCCGCGGAGCTTTTCGGCGGAAAAGATGCTCTGGCGGAAAAACCCAGGATGATCGCTCTGATCAACACGGTTTCTCCACTGACTCTGGATGAGAGAATGCTGGACTGCCTGATGCTGCTGGCAGAGTACGGACAGCCGGCCATTCTCTGTCCGGCCTCCATGCTGGGAGCCACCAGTTCCATTTCCATGGCGGGAACCATTGCCAGCGGTACTGCTGAGAGCCTGGCAGGCATTGTGATTGCCCAGATGATCCGTCCGGGGACTCCGGTGGTCTTCGGCATCCAGTCTACCGCCGCGGATATGAAGGGCGGCATTACCTTCGCCTGCGCGGCTCCGGAGGGGGCGGCCATGCAGGGCTTTTCCACCAATATGGCGAAATTTTACGGCATGCCCTCCAGAGGCGGCGGCTGTCAGACGGACGCCCCGGTGATCAACTGCCAGGCGGGATATGAGTCTATGCTGACCTTCTACTCTGCCTACAGCCACGGCATCAACATTGTCATGGAGGCCGGAGGCGTTATGGACAGTGTCAATTCCACTTCCATCCGGAAGATGATTGTGGACTTTGAGATTATCCGCCAGGTAAAGGCGGCCTGCGCTCCCATTGAGGTGAACGAGGAAACCTTGAATCTGGAGGAGATCAAGGAGATCGGACACGACGGCAGCTTTATCACCTCGGATTCCACTATGGAACACTTTACAGATCTGTATTCTCCCAAGGTAGGACCCAGAAATTCCAGGAGCGATACCTATTTTGAGGACAGCATCGATAAAGAGATTGAGAGACTGCTGGAAGAGTATGAGGAGAATCGTCCGGAAAACGATCCGGCAGCCATGGAAAAAGTCAGAGCGGTTCTGGAAAAGGCCGGCATGAACGCCGATGATTTTGAAAGGATTCAGTCTATGTGACCGAATAAAGAAACGGGGGTAATGGGTATGAAAATTACAGGCGGAAAACGCTGGTTTGTAGTGGCGCTCTGCGCTCTGATGGCGGGCATCATGGTGTATGTGCCGTTTCTGCGCTACAGTTTTTACGATCAGATGTGCGTACTTTTTACAGAATATAAGCATGTGGTTTCGCCGGATACGGTAAACAGCTTTATCGGCGATTTCGGTATGGCTTTCGGTATCGTGTCTATGCTGGGATATCCCTTCGGAGGAATCTTCGCGGACCGTTTCAACGAGAAATGGCTGCTCATCGGCGGCGGTGTTCTCATGGGTGTCTGCTCCTTCTGGCTGGGGATTGTGCCGGATAAAACTTCGATTATCATCATCCATCTGCTCTACGGAGTGGGCACCAGCTTTCTGATCTGGTCCGCGTACCTGAAGCTTACCAGAAAGATGGGGAATGCGCAGGAACAGGGAAGAATGTTTTCTACTTCTGAGTTCGTCCGCGGCATCTTCGGCATGCTCATCGGTTTTGCCGGCGTAGCTCTGCTGGGACAGGCCACCCTGGGATCCGGAGAGCTGGATCCCGCGGCTCTGGGAGCACAGTGGAGGAATCTCATGTGGATCAGCGGCGCTCTGTTTCTGATCTTTGCTGTTCTGGTAATGATCTTTATCCCGTCCAGGGTGACGGGTGCTGAGGAGACAGCCGGGGAGGTCCAGGAAGCTTTTAGTCTGAAAAACGTGGTAAAGGTCTTAAAAATGCCCGGCACATGGCTGATCTCCGCCCTGGTATTCTGCTGCTTTTCCTTTACATCGGCGGGCAACGGATATCTGGGGCCCTACACAGTGAATGTGCTGGGGGTATCCGAGACCATGGCCAGTTCCTTTGCCATTGTGCGGAACTATATCATCGCGGCGGTGATGACTCTGGCCATCGGATTTATCTCTGATAAGATCGGTTCCAAGGCAAAGACTCTGGGCATTTACCTGGCGATTGCCTCAGTGCTGGGGGCGGCGCTGGTTTTTACGAAGAGTTCCTTTGCTCTGTGCCTGGTGATCTCCTTTATTTTTGCCATCGTATATTCCGGCATGAGGGGCATCTACTTTGCGACTCTGAACGAGGTGGGGATCCCGCTGTCTATGACGGGGATCGCCACAGGGATTATCTCTATGCTCTGCTATCTGCCTGACGTGTATTTTGCCAAGCTGGCGGGAACCTGGCTGGATGCTTACGGAAATACAGGCTATGATCTGATCTGGTACTGGGCCATCGGCTGCGGTATTATCGGAGTTATTGTAGCTGTCATCACCTGCCGCTACTCCGCGAAACTGAAAAA
>ERZ1643246.2411-NODE-2411-length-17875-cov-5.890404_pt1 | contig 17875 bp, 16 predicted proteins | sample MGYA00579265_ERZ1643246 | MGnify/ENA primary metagenome ERZ1643246 (study PRJEB29033, sample SAMEA4952261) | chicken gut metagenome | biome: Broiler Chicken; feature: Gastrointestinal Tract; material: Caecum | place: Ireland | collected 2018 | study: Broiler...
CCGGTGATCTCGTTGAACGGCTTGGTGTATTGGTTGGCGTAGCTTAAAAGCGTGCTCAGCTTGCCCACGTTGAAGGCGACGGGCAGCACCGAGGGGTAAATTATCGTAAGCGCGCCTGCGAGCGCCACCGCCGCATATACTAGCGCGTTCACAAACCTCGTCGTGGGGTTGGGGAGCGAAGAGAAGAATGTCGCGTCCTGCGAGGCTTTCGCGAGGCGCTCGTTTATCTCGTCGAACTTTTCTGAATTCTCGTCCTCATGCGAAAACGCCTGAGCGACTTTCAGATTACCCACCATCTCGTCGATGAACGCCGTCTGTTCGCCTCGTATCTGCGAATTTTTGCGGAAGAGCTTATATGTCCTCGTCGAGACGAACTTTGCTATGAACAGTGAAAGCGGAGTGAGCACGAATACGGCGAGTGCGATTATCCAGTTGAGCACGAACATCATCACGAGCGTGCTGATTATTGTGAGCACGCCCGTAAAAAACTGCGTAAAGCCCATTAAAAGGCCGTCGGCAAACTGGTCGACGTCGGCGACGTTTCTGCTCACGAGGTCGCCGTAAGGGTGCGCGTCGAGGTATTTGAGCGGGAGCTTGTGGATATGTTCAAACGCCTCCTTCCTTATGTCGAGCGTCACCGAATAGGTGATCTTGTTGTTTATTATGTTGAGCAGCCACTGCGCTATGCAGGTAACCGCCACGGAGACGGCTATCAGTATGAAGCAGCGGAAGATGCCCTGCCAGTCCGTCGCGCCCTCTATCATATAGTTTATGGCGTCGCCGAAGAATATCGGCACGGCAAGGCTGCCCGCGACGGTTATCATCGCCATGAGCACGGATAAGATTATATAGTGCATATAGCCCCTGAGCTGCTTCAATATGCGCTTTATCGTCTGTTTCTGGTTGAGAGGCCGCATGTCACGCTTCCTCCTTTTCGTACTGCGAATAGTGTATCTCGCGGTAGAGCGGGCAGCTTTTGAGCAGCTGTTCGTGCGTGCCGATGCCCGCAACGGCGCCGTGGTCGAGCACTATTATCTTGTCGGCGCCGCGGATCGACGACGTGCGCTGCGAAACGATGAACACGGTGGGATCGTAGTCAAGTTCTTTGAGCGAGTGGCGCAGCCTTGCGTCGGTAGCGTAGTCGAGCGCCGATGCGCTGTCGTCCAGAATGAGTATCTCAGGTCTTCTTACTAGCGCGCGGGCTATCGTGAGCCTCTGCTTCTGCCCGCCCGAAAAATTCAGACCGCCCTGCTCCACCTTTTCATACAGTCCGTTCTTTTTCGCGCTTATAATGTCTGCCGCCTGCGCGCACTCCACCGCCCGCATCAGCTCCTCGTCGGTGGCGTCCGGGTTGCCCCAGCGCAGATTGTCTGCTATAGTGCCGTTGAACAGCACCGCCTTCTGCGGGACTATGCCGCACTTTGAGCGCACCTCGTCGTCGGCGTAGCCGTTTACGTTTATGCCGTCTATATACACCTCGCCCTCGCTGGCGTCATAAAAGTGCGGTATCAGGTTTACAAGCGTGGTCTTGCCGCTGCCCGTGCCGCCTATCACGCCTATCGTTTCGCCGCGCTCGGCAGTAAAACTTACGTCCGTGAGCGCGTTGCCCGCGTCGGGCGCATACTTCATGCTGACGTTGTTGAAGCTGATGAAGGGCATTCCCTCCCGCTTTATCCTTTCGCCGTGTTTGAGCGTGGGCTGCATGGCAAGCACTTCCGAAAGCCTGCCCGCGCATGCAAAGGACTTCGTCACCGTGATTATCAGATTGGCGAGCTTGATAAGCTCCACGAGGATCTGGGAGATGTAGTTATAGAGCGCCACGACTTCGCCCGTTGTGAGCGTGCCCGACTCCACCTTTATGGCGCCCGTGTACAGCAGCGCGATGACGCCCGCGTTGATCACTGCGTAGGTGAGCGGGTTCATGAGCGCCGATACCCAACCCGCGACCGTCTGCGAGTGTTTCAGGGCGCTGTTCTGCGCATTGTAGGCGGCGATCTCCTTCTCCTCGTTGCAGAACGCACGTATCACCCTTGCGCCGGTGAGCGATTCGCGGGTGTATGCGGTTATCCCGTCGAGGTTGCCTTGTACCTTTCTGTACAGCGGTATGGTTACGAGCAATATAGCAAACACTATCACGCACAGCACGGCTATCGCGCCGGCAAATATACCTCCTGCAAGCGCGTCTATGGTGAACGCGCAGACCATGGCGCCGAACACAATGACGGGCGAACGCATAAACAGGCGCAGAACCATGTTTACGCCGTTCTGCACCTGGTTTACATCACTTGTCATGCGCGTTATCATGCGGGACGTGCCCAACCCGTCTATCTCGGAATAGGAGAGCGACTGCATCTTGTTGAACAGGTCGCGCCTCAAAAATTTGGCGAAGCCTGCCGCCGCCTTTGCCGCAAAGAACTGTGCGAACACCGCGCACACGAGCCCCACAGCACCGAGAGCGACAAGCACGCCGCACATCCCGACTATATAGCCCGTGCCCCTGCCGCCCGTGATGCCGTTGTCGATTATCGCCGAAACGACGAGCGGCACAATGAGCTCGAAGCAGGCTTCGAGGAATTTGAACAGAGGCGCCAGCACGCTTTCCTTTTTATAACTTACAAGATACTTGAGTAAACTGCCCATTTGGCAGAATTATAACATTTTCGGCGGTAAAAAGCAATTAGATTGCTTTTATTATTGCATTTAACGGCGAGCTTTGATAAACTATTTGTATGTCTTACGAAGTCTACCTCAAAAAGAACGAAGAAAAGCGCATAGTTGCCGGGCACAGCTGGGTATACGCCAACGAGGTCGCCCGCATAGAGGGCAAGGATAAAAACGGTTCGCTCGCGTCAGTCTATTCCTCCGACGGCAAATTCATAGGCAAGGGCTACATAAACCACGCGTCCAAGATCCTGGTGAGGATATTCATCCGCGGCAACGGCACCGACGACAGGGAATTTTACATGCAAAAACTTACCGCCGCATGGGAATACCGCAAAAAGCTCGGCTATGAAAACTGCTGCCGCGTGGTATTTGCCGAGGCCGACGGCCTGCCCGCGCTGATAGTCGACAAATACGGCGATTACCTCTCGGTGCAGTGCCTTTCACTGGGCATTGACCAGAGGAAGAAACTCATAACCGACTGCCTTGTCGAAATCTTTCACCCCAAGGGCATATACGAGCGCAGCGACGTGGCACTGCGCAAAAAGGAGGGACTCGCCGAAGTAAAAGGCGTGCTGTACGGCGAGGTGCCCGAGCTCGTCGGTATAGAGGAAAACGGCCTTAAAATGTTCGTCGACATAATAAACGGGCAAAAGACGGGATACTTTCTCGACCAGAAGGAGAACAGGTTCGCCGCAAGGAGATATGCCGCGGGCGGCGAGGTGCTCGACTGCTTCTGCAACAGCGGCGGCTTTACGGTAAATTGCGCCGCAACGGCAAGGCACGTCACGGCGTGCGACATATCGCAGCCCGCCCTCGACAGTGTGATGCGCAACGCGCGCGCCAACGGGCTTTCCAACATAGACACGCTCTGCGGCGACGCCTTTGCGTTGCTGCGCGATTTCAGGCGCGCAGGCAAAAAATTTGACCTGGTGATACTCGACCCTCCCGCCTTCTGCAAGACTGCGGACGAGGTAAAGGACGCCTGCCGCGGCTATAAGGACATAAACATACAGGGCATGAAACTTGTGAAGAGCGGCGGATTCCTCATTACCTGCTCGTGCTCGCACTACATGTCGCCCACGCTGTTCGAGCGGATGCTTGCCGAGGCCGCAAAAGAGAGCGGCCGCACCGTGCGCTGCGTGGAAGTAAGGACGCAGGCGCCCGATCACCCCGCTCTTTTATGCGCGGACGAGACGCACTACCTGAAATTTTACGTCCTGAATGTAGAGTAAACTGACAAAGTAAAGCGAAGGCGCGCGGCTTAATGCCGCGCGTCCGAATTTTACAGTTACTTAAATCGCCCAGTTGCCGTCTTTGAAGATCTGAACGCGGCTGCCGTCTTTTGTCACGCCCACTATCGAAAGGTCTTTGCTGCCTATCATGAAGTCCACGTGGATCATGGAATCGTTTATGCCGAGCTGCTTGCACTCTTCGAAAGAGTACTTCTCGTAATCTTCAAGGCAGTTGTTGAAGCCTCTGCCCAGCGCGAGATGGCAGCTCGCGTTTTCGTCGAACAGCGTGTTATAGAACAGTATGCCGGTGTTGTTTATGGGAGAATCGTATGCAATCAGCGCACACTCGCCGAGGTAAGCGGCGCCTTCGTCCATGTTCACCATCTGCTCTAAGAGTTCGCCGTTTTTTTCGGCGTGCGTCTTAACAACTTTGCCGTCCCTGAACTCTATCCGGAAATTTTCTATCAGCTTTCCCTGATAGGAGAGCGGCTTGGTTGCCACCACCCTGCCCTCTGCCCTGCCGCGCATGGGGGACGTGAACACCTCCTCGCTGGGGATGTTCGGATTGAAATAGATGCCCTTGCCGAGCGTGGTCTCGCCACCGCCCGCAAAGATTCCCTTGTCTATCAGCCCTACCTTAAAGTCGGTGCCGTTCGAACTCTTGTATTCGAGATATTCGAACTTGTGCGAATTGAGGAATGCGCAGCGCTCGGCAAGTTTTTTGTTGTGCTTTTCCCATGCCGCCACGGGATCGTCGTCCACGCGCGAAGTGTACAGGATGGCCTCCCACAGCTTTTCCACCGCCTCGTCGTCGGAAAGACCGGGAAACACTTTGCGCGCCCACGCCTTGCCGGGCACCGCCGCTATGCACCACTGGTACTTGTTTTCAAGCGCGTCGTTGTAGGGCTTTATGAACGGATACTTCGCCATGCGCGCCGCCGCTATCTTCTTGCCGTCGGTGCCGTTCAGCCCGTCGGGGTCGTCGGAATCGAGCCAGAGCAGGCAGGAGAGCTTGTCCAGCCTGCGCTTTAACTTCGCCTCGTCCACCTGCGAAAATTCCGAGAGCGACTCCTGTGTGCGGTAGATGTAGTTGAGCTTTGTCACGGGCATGTAGCTCCACTCTACTTCCACCCTGCCGGCCCCCGCCTTATACAGCTGTTCGGTGACCATCGCCACAAACTCCGGCTGGTCAAGGTCGCACCTTACTATTACTTCCTGCCCCTGCTGCACGTTCAGCCCGCACTTTACGAGCAGTTCTGCATACTTTTCCAATCTCTTCTTGTCCATATGTAACCTCTTTGATGTAACGGCGCCAAGGCGCCTTTTTCTTAAAGATTATACCACTGCCCGCCGTTGCAGTCAACCGCAAATCCGCCGCAATCAAAATTTATTTACTCTGGTTAATAAAGTTCATTGCTTACATGTGCGCTCATAAAGAGGAAATTAAATAAAAACTGTGTAATTTATGTATTTCACATAAAATCGCTTGCTTTTTTCGCACAAATCTAATATCATATTTAAGGCTCGGCTGAAAGATGCCGACTAGCGATGCGGAGATGGCTGAGCGGTTTAAGGCGCACGATTGGAAATCGTGTGAGGTCAAAAGCCTCCGGAGGTTCAAATCCTCTTCTCCGCGCCAGATTCCCGCAACAGAATTTTCCTGTTGCGGGAATTCATTTATATAATTCGTATGATTTAAGGCCACGCGGAAAACCGCGTGGCCTTAATAAATCTAAGCGCATGAAGCCATGCGCAGGCGTTATTTTCAGGAAACTACCCTTATTACCGAAACGACTTCGGCAATGTCTGCCGTGGAGTTGATGTCCTCCACCGCCTTCATTATGCTCTTCTCCTTTGTGCGGTGAGTGATGAACACAAGCGGCACGCAAGTTTCGTCGCCGCCGTCCTCCTGGATCATCTGCGCAAGCGAGATGTTGTGGCGGGAGAATATCGAGGAAACTTTTGCAAGCACGCCCGCCTTGTCGTGCGCGTTCAGCCTTAAATAGTAGGCCGATTTGAAGTTATCGATAAACTTTACCGAAGGGTCTGCCTCTTCGGTGTTTGTGAACGTGGAATACCTGAACGTGGGATGGGTCGCGCAGTAGATGACGTCGCCAACGATCGCGCTGGCAGTGGGGCGCGCGCCCGCGCCGCGGCCGTAGAGCATGACGTCCTCGACATAGTCGCCCGTTATATAGACGGCGTTGTAGCTGTCCTTCACGCTGGCGAGCGGGTGACCGCTCTTAATATATGTGGGGTGAACGCGCACCTCTATGCCGTCGTCGGTGTTCTTGCCTATCGCCAGCAGTTTGAGCACGTAGCCCAGCTGCTTGCCGTACTGGATATCTTCGGGGGTGATGTGCGTGATCCCCTCGCGGTAGATCCTGGAAAAGGGTATCTTGGTATGGAAGGCGAGGCTGGAAAGTATGGAGAGTTTATAGGCCGCGTCAAAGCCTTCGACATCAGCCGTGGGATCAGCCTCGGCATAGCCCAGGCGCTGCGCCTCTTTGAGTACTTCCTCGTAAGATGCGCCTTCGTCGGTCATCTTGGTGAGGATGTAGTTGGTGGTGCCGTTGATTATGCCCATTATGGAGAGTATCTTGTTGCCCTGCAGATTGTCCAGCAGAGTGCGTATCACGGGCACGCCGCCCACGCACGTCGCCTCGTAAAACAGGCCGCAGTTGTTCTTTCTGGCAATCCTTTCCAGTTCGTGACTGTGTTTGCAGAACAATTCCTTGTTGGATGTGACTACAGACTTGCCCGCGTTGAGGGCGGAGAGCACAAAAGTCCTTGCAGGTTCTACCCCGCCCATTACCTCGACTACTATGTCGACGTCGGGATTGGAGCAGATCTCTGCGATGTTTGCGGCGATCTTACTTTCCTGAACGCCGAGCGCAAGCGCCTTTTGCTTGTTCAGTTCGAGTACGTTTTCAACAGAGATATCCACTCCCTGCGTATCCATGTAAAACTGCCTGTGCTCGGTGAGCATCTTATACGTTCCGCCGCCGACAACTCCCAGTCCCAAAATGGCAACTCCGACTTTTTTCATATTGTTCGCCCTCCTGAAAGGTTATTCACTTCTCTGCGCTGTTCATGTAATACAGGTACTTCAGTCCGTCGAGAGTAAGAAATTTGTCAACGCAGTCTATGCAGTCTATTTCCTTTGCGATAACTTCGGAAAATCCGCCCGTTGCCACAGTTCTTATATCGGGCAATTTAAGTTCGCGCTTTATTTTTTTGACGATGTAGCCCACGAGCCCTGCGAAGCCGAACACTATCCCCGCCTGCATGTTGGTGACGGTGTTCTTTGCTATGATGCTTGAGGGGCGCTCTATCTCCACCCTCGGCAGCTTGGCGGTGCCGTTTACGAGGCTGTCGAGCGAGCCCTTTATGCCGGGGGCTATCACTCCGCCTATGAATTCCCCCTTTTCGTCGAGGATGTTGAAGGTAGTTGCGGTGCCGAAATCGATGATGATGAGCGGTGCGCCGTACTTTTTCAGGCCTGCGACGTTGTTCACCACCCTGTCGGCGCCCACCTCGCGGGCGTTGTCGACCTTCATATTGAGGCCGGTTTTAAGCCCGGGGGCAAGCGTGAGCGGCTTAATATGCAGATAAGTAGAGCACATGCGCTCGAGGGTGAAATCGAGCTGCGGAACGACAGACGAGATTATCCCGCCCTTTATAAGCGCGCTGTCTATCCCGTTATTTGCAAGTATGGTTAAAAGCTGGCCGCCGTATTCATCGGAGGTCTTTTTCACGTCGGTGGCGACGCGGAAGCTGAGAGCAAGTTCTTCGCCGTCGAACACGGCATATTTTATGTTGGTGTTGCCAACGTCAAGACAAATTATCATACCGCTAAATAATTCAGCGCGCCGATCTGCCGGAGAGGCGCTTTTCCACTATCCTGTCCACCGAATAGATCGCCGGCGCAAGCACGAGGTTTACCCCGAGTTCTATCGCAAAATTTATCATTATCAGCGCAATGAACGCGCCGAACGCACTGCCCACGCTGGCAACGACGGCGTCGTACATGCACAGGCAGCCGAGCACGAACACGCCCGTGTTTACTATCGGTGCGCACGCCGCGGCGGCAAAAGCCGCAACATACCTGTTTTTGCGCGCCACCGCCCTGAACAGCAACGCGGGCAGAATGCCCGCAAGCGTACCTTTGAGCAGCACGGTGAGCACGGCGAGCACCGGCGTATAATTCATGAGCGCAAGGCACAGCGGGTCGAATATGGTTATTATGCCGAACACCAGCCCGAGGAAACCGCCGGCGGCCGGTCCCAAAAGCATGCCGCCCACTATTATGGGCACGAGCACGAACGACATGGCCGTGCCCCCGGGCATCGGAACGGAAAGCCCGAACAGCTGGAGCACGAGCACGAGTGCGAGGAGCACGCCGAGCATGGCGATGTTCCTTGCTGTGAAAAAGGATCTTACAGCCTTTTGCATTGAGTTACCTCCATCGGATTTCGCTATGGAATATCCGCAGAAAAAAGATTATTATACCATCGAACGGTCGGACTTCCGCAAAGCGGAATGCCCGCCGAAGGCATCGTTACATTTTTATAATTATACCATCAGGGACTGTGCAATGCAAGCAAATAGAGCAAAGTGTAACATTTTTGAGGCAAATTAAATATTATTTAATATAGGCAAACTGCGGGGTAAGTCAACCGTACATACCGCCCCGCAACCCGAAATTCAAGGAGGAACATATGAACATCTTTTCTGACTGCGGCTGCGGTACCAACAGCTGCCTGTGGATACTTATACTTCTGCTCATTGCCGCAAGCTGCAGCGGCAACGGCATCGACTCCGTGCTGAGCGGAAGCTGTACCCCCATTCTCATAGCCCTTCTTTACACCATGTGGAAGAACGGCACCCTTTCCGCCATCTTCTGCGGCAAGGGCAATTCCTGCGGCTGCAACTGAATTTCATGCGATCGCCGTCCGCGCATAATGCGCGGGCGGCATAAAAGGGGCCTTCAAGGCCCCTTTTTCTTGTTGCTGTCGTATGCGTATTTATAGAGTGCGACCAACGTCTTTGCGTCGCTGATCTCACCGTTTTCGCACATGGCAATGCATTCGTCTATATCAATGAACCTGCAGTTTACAAACTCGTCGTCGTCAGGATGCTTTCTTGAAAACTCTGCTTCGGCGGCAAAAAAGATATAAATTATCTCGTCGGTATAGCCGGGCGAAGGATATATCTCCGCAAGCCGCTCAAGATTCTTAGCCCGCCAGCCCGTCTCCTCTTCAAGCTCTCTCAATGCGGCCGAACACGGATCTTCGCCGCTGTTCAGCTTGCCTGCCGGTATCTCCCATATGACTTTTCCGTACGGGAACCTGAACTGTCGCTCCATCAGGACCATGCCGTCCTTTACAAGCAACACCGCAGCGCCGCCCGGGTGACGGACAGCCTCGCGCCGGGCAGTTCTGCCGTTTGGCAGTCTGACTTCAGAAAGCTCGAGGTCGATTATCTTCCCTTTGTACAGCCGTTCGGCCGAAAGTGTAATTTCTGTCAGATCTTCGTCCATTTCAGGCCTCCGTGAGCGATGCGATCTGTTGCGTAAGTTGCGAGAAACCGCCGTGACACACGGAATAATAGTCATAGCCGCGCAGTATGGCCTCTGCCTCGCTTGCTCTGCCGTCCTTCAGCGCGTCTTCCAGTCCCGCGAGCATCGACAGGCCGTCGCTTTTGTCGGACCCGGACATGCCGGAGTTTTCTATAAGATTGCGCTCCTGCGCGATGAGCAGCGCGATCACGGTAGCGCGCTGTGCCCTGGCAGGATCTGCCGCAGGCTGAGCGGTAGGTACGTACTGCCGTTCCTGTGCCTGCTCCTCGAACAGCTGTCTCACAATCTTTTCAAACGGAGCTATCACCGCCTCGCCGAACGAGCGGAAACCCGAACTGTAACTGCCGTCCTCGGGGAAATACCTGCGGAGAAAATCGTTGAGATCCATCGAGCCCCTGTCGAACTCGGCAAGCAGGCAGAACACGAATGCCAGCCTGTCTGCCGGCTGTTCGGGAAGTATCACCCTGCATGTCTGCGCAAAGCCCTCTCCCGTCACGGCAAGGCAGTTGCGCTTTGCCGTTATGTAGTCGAAGTCCTTTGTGACCTCGGAAAACAGGCGATAGAGCACCTCGGAAGCCGCTATCGACCTCAACACGTCCTTTATGTGGGTCGTTGCCATTATAAATTTACAACTGCGGAGCTCCCCGCACTTTTTCAAAAAATCTTTGACCTGGCGATCGCTGCCGTCCATCGCATAACCTTCCTGATTTTGATTTACGATATGATTATATCACAATTTTCCGCAAATCAAATTATTTTTAAGCAAATAGTTGCTTTTAACTCATAAATTATGTATAATTAAATCACTTTTTTTCAGATACGGGTGAATTTGCACGATTATGGTAAATACGGGTGAAACGTCTATCAACAAGCTTATAATCCTCTTTGTGTTCGACAAGATGGAGAGCGCGATATCCGAGAGGACCATTCTGGACATGTGTTCCTCCTCCAACGAATGGATGGGATACATGGACTGCGTTAATGTCATTCATAAGCTGCTGGACGACAACTTTATCTGTGTCGTCAGTGAAGACGAGGACACGCTGTACACCATCACCCCCGACGGACGGGAGACTCTTGCAAACTTTTATATAAAGATCCCCAAGAGCGTGCGCGAAGAGATTTCTCAATTCGTCAAAAAGAACAGCTCTCGCTACCGCAACAAACAGGAATGCCGCTCCGACTAGTATCAGAACAAGGACGGCACATACACCGTCTATCTTAAGATCCTCTCCCCCGTACAGCCCATACTTGAACTCAAATTCGTCGTGCCGGACAGAAAGACGGCAAACAAGATCTATAAAAAATGGGAGGAAAAGGCCTCTGACCTGTATTCGGTCATATACGAGAACCTTTCGGACTGATATGTTTACTTACAAGACAAGCGGGACATGCTCGCGTTCAATATCGTTCAACGTTGATGAGTCCGGCAGATTGCACAACGTAAAATTCGATGGCGGTTGCCGCGGAAACACGCAGGGCGTGGAAAAACTTGCCGAAGGCAGAACTTTAGGCGAGGTGGAAAGCATGCTTGCGGGCATACAGTGCAGGAACGGCACCTCCTGCCCCGACCAGCTTTCAAAGGCCATAGCGGCGTACAGAAATTCGGTCAAATAAGTTTGCCCGTTTCAGGGCAAATGCGGCTGGCACAGCTTTTAATGCTGTGCCAGCCGCTTTTATCTATTTAACGAGTGTATCGTAAAAATTATGCATGGTGCCTCCGCGCAGATCAATGTAAAAGCACCTGCCCTGATATCCGTATTCCGGAAGGTAGCGGTTGACGTTGAAGCCGCAGTACTCCGGTTTTGCCTCTAAAAGCAGCCTTTCGAACGGCATTCCCTCTGACTCGAGCCTCCCGGCAAAGCAGAATTCCGCCCATACGCCTTCGAGCACGGCTTTCACGGTGTGCTCGTTCAGGCTTACCCCGAACGCGGGCATCGTAACGGAACTTGCCGTCATGACGTTCCATGCCGCCATGATCTCTTCAAACCTTTCATCTCCCGCAACGCAGGTCTCCTTTGCCCCGTCGCGGTAGATGTTTATCTCCTCTGCCTGCGAAAATATCTGTTGCAACTGCATTGTGTCACCCCGCGCGCATAACGGCGCACATTTAATTTGCCTTTTTCGCAGATAAATATTCGTCTATGGCTTTGGCCGCCGTCTTGCCGGCGCCCATCGCGAGTATTACCGTGGCTGCGCCCGTAACGGCATCGCCGCCCGCGTATACGCCCTCTTTGCTCGTCCTGCCGGTGGCTTCATCTACTATAATACCGCCGCGGCGGTTGACTTCCAGTCCCGCCGTTGTATTTTTTATGAGCGGGTTGGGGCTCGTGCCTATCGCCATTATCACGCAGTCGACGTCGATGACGTACTCGCTGCCCGGTATTTCCACGGGCCGGCGCCTGCCCTGTTCGTCGGGTTCGCCCAGCTCGCACTTTATCACCTTTATGCCCGTAACGAATCCGTTTTGGGGGTCGCGCCTGTCGTCGGGGTTATGAAATCCTATTATCTCGACGGGGTTGCGGAGTATATCGAAGATTATCCCCTCCTCCTCGGCGTGCTCCACCTCTTCGCGGCGGGCGGGTATCTCCTCCATGGAGCGTCTGTAGATGATATGTACGCTTTCGGCGCCCAGTCTGAGCGCGGTGCGGGCGGCATCCATCGCAACATTGCCTCCGCCCACGACGGCAACGTGTTTTGCGTGCATTATGGGAGTATCGGAGTGCTGCTTATACGACTTCATAAGGTTGTTGCGCGTGAGGAACTCGTTTGCCGAGTACACGCCCTTGAGGCTTTCGCCGGGTATGCCCATAAAACGGGGAAGCCCCGCGCCCGAACCTATGAATACCGCCTCGTAGCCCATTTCAAACAGTTCGTCGACGGTGAGCGTCTTTCCGATGACGACGTTGGTGTTCACTTCAACGCCGTACTGCTTCAAGTTTTCCACCTCTTTGTTGACTATATCTTTGGGCAGACGGAATTCCGGTATGCCGTATACGAGCACGCCGCCGGCAAGATGCAGCGCCTCGAAGATGGTCACCCTGTACCCCTTCTTGGCAAGGTCGCCCGCGCATGTAAGGCCCGAGGGGCCTGAACCTATGACGGCGACTTTATGCCCGTTGGATACGGGCACATGCATTATACCTTTGAAATTTTTGTTGTGGTAGTCCGCCACGAAGCGCTCTAACCTGCCTATTGCGACCGGTTCGAACTTTATGCCGAGCGTACATTTCTGTTCGCACTGGGTCTCCTGGGGGCACACTCTGCCGCAGACCGCGGGCAGCGAAGAGCTCTCAGAGATTATCCTGTATGCCTCCTCGTATTCCCCCGTCCCGATCTTTGCAATAAATTCGGGGATGGATATGTTCACCGGGCAGCCGTTCACGCACGGTCTGTTCCTGCAGTTGAGGCAGCGCTGCGCCTCTGCGACCGCCGTCTTTTCGTCGTAACCGAGCGCCACCTCGTCGAAATTCTTCGCGCGTACCTTGGGATCCTGTAACGGCATCTCGTGTTTTTTGGGTTGTATTGCCATCACTCTGCCTCCTTTTTGAAGAGATTGCAGGCTTCATCCCTTGCGTGCCTTTCAAAATCGGCATACATACTGCCGCGCTCCATCGCCTCGTCGAAGTCCACATCATAGCCGTTGAAATCGGGGCCGTCCACGCAGGCAAAATGCGTCTTTCCTCCGACGGTCAGACGGCAGCCGCCGCACATTCCCGTACCGTCGATCATGATGGGGTTCATCGATACCGTGACGGGCACCCCGAACGGCTTTGCCGTTGCGACGACGAATTTCATCATGATGAGCGGCCCTATGGCAAATATCATATCGTACTTTTCGCCGCTTTCCAGCGCCTCTTTGAGCGGCTCGGTAACTACTCCCTTCCTGCCATAGCTGCCGTCGTCCGTCACTACGGTGAGTTTATCCGAGCACTCGGAAAATTCCTTTTCGAGTATTACGAGATCCCTGTTGCGGAAACCTGTCACGGAATGCACCTCGCAACCGAGCTCGTGCAGTTTCTGCGCCACGGGCATTGCTATCGCGCAGCCCACGCCGCCGCCCACGATGCAGGCCTTCTTTATGCCCTCCGTTTCGGTCGCCCTGCCGAGAGGGCCGCAGAAATCGGCGAGGCTGTCGCCGACATTCTTATGGTTGAGCTTTATCGTGGTAGCGCCCACTACCTGAAAAATTATCTTTACCGTGCCCGCCTTTACGTTGCAGCCCGCAACGGTGAGCGGGATCCTTTCGCCGTCCTCGTCCACACGAAGAATGATGAACTGCCCCGGCTGCGCCTTCTTTGCCACGAGCGGAGCGAATATGTCCATCATCGTCACGGTGGGATTGAGTTCGCGCTTCTCTATGATCTTATACATCATGTACTCTCCTTGCCGTCTTTTCACGACGTCTTTTATGCTCTTTATCATGTATACGGGGTAGGGCGCTTCGGCATCGCGAGCATAGCGCGTGCGGCGCACTACGCCAAGCTGCAGCCTGCTGTGCCTGCCGAGCGGGGCAAGCACTTCGTCGCCGCTCTCCACATCGCCGAACGGGCATACGTACCAGTACTGCCGTCCCGCTACGTTGGGGTCGTCGATAAAATCCACCGATACAAAATACATTGCGTCATTCATTGTACAGTGTATTATAGCACACGCCTTTGCTTTTAACAACAAAATAAGGCTTGCTTTTTGCGGCAAGCCTTATAAAAATTTACTTTTTTTGCATAATTATTCATACTCTACTACGTCTATCCAGCGCTTTAAGAACTCCTTCTCTTCGTCGGGAGCCTTCACAAGGCGGGAAGCCGCAACGATGGGTATCCACTTCTGGACATACTGAATGGCTGTATCGGACTTCTTGCAGAACAGCTTCAGGTACTTGTCGCCGAGCTCGTTCTTGCCCTGCAGATAGAACAGCAGGTAGGTGCGCGCCACGTCCGCGGCGGCGTTGCCCTGGGTGGCATGCGCCCAGTCGATAACGTACGGCGTGCCGTCCTTGGTGATTATTACGTTGCTGGGGTTGTAGTCGCCGTGGCACAACTTGAAGTGCCTCTTCATGCCGTTGAGACGTGTGTGCAGGTCGTAGCGCGTGGTGGCGTCGAGCTCCGCTGCACTTATCTTCCTGTTCATCTTTTCGGTGAGGAAGTTGAGCATGGGCACGCGCTTGGAGTGAATGTTCATCTGAACGTCCACGAACAAGTCGAGGTACTCATCCGTCTTACCGGGGTTCTGCTCCATGAGCTGCTCGAGCGTGGTGCCCTCTATGTAGTCCATGGTGATCGACCACTTGCCGTCTACCGTGGAGACCGCCTGTATTTTGGGTATGTTGAGGTCGGTCTCCTCGACGCGCGCCTGGTTGAGCGCCTCGTTGAGTATGTCCGCCTTGGAATAGCCCCTGTCGAAGAGCTTTACGAGCTTGTCGCCGTCGCGGAAGATCTGTTTGCCCGGTCTCTCTGCAACAATATTTTCCTTTTTCATCGTTTATCCTCCTTAGTCTTTGCCGTAATATGCGTTGAGATACATCTGCTTTATCTCGCTCATCAAAGGATAGCGGGGATTTGCGCCCGTGCACTGGTCGTCGAATGCCTGTTCGGTCATGTCGTCCAGCCTTGCAAGGAAATCCTTTTCGTCTATGCCGTAATCCTTTATCGTCTTTTTGATGCCTATCTTTGCCTTGAGCTCGTCTATCGCCTTTATGAGGTTGTTGAGTTTGTCCTCGTCCGTCTTGCCGCCGAGGCCGAGCGCCTCCGCAACTTCCGCGTAGCGCCTGAGAGTCTTCGGGTGATCGTACTGACTGAAGGTGCCCATCTTTGCGGGCGCCTCTGCCGCGTTGAAGCGGAGCACTTCGTCTATCATGAGGGCGTTTGCGATACCGTGGGGCAGGTGATGGAACGCGCCGAGCTTGTGCGCCATGGAGTGGCATACGCCGAGGAAGGCGTTTGCAAACGCCATGCCCGCCATGGTTGCCGCATTTGCCATCTTCTCCCTTGCCTCTACGTCCGTCTGGCCGTTTGCATAGGCGCGGGGCAGATACTTGAATATAACTTTGAGTGCCTGAATGGCGAGGCCGTCGGTGTAGTCGGTCGCCATTACGGAGGCGTAGGCCTCGAGCGCGTGGGTAACGGCATCGATGCCCGAAGCCGAGGTAAGGCCCTTGGGCGCGCTCATGTGCAGGTCGGTATCCACTATCGCCATATTCGGCATCAGCTCGTAGTCTGCAAGGGGATACTTCACACCCGTCTTTTCATCGGTAATGACTGCAAACGGGGTAACTTCCGAACCGGTGCCCGCCGAAGTGGGTATTGCGATGAAGTATGCCTTTTCGCCCATCTTGGGGAAAGTATATACCCTCTTGCGGATGTCTATGAAGCGCATAGCCATATCGAGGAAGTCTGCCTCCGGATGTTCGTACAGCACCCACATGATCTTGGCCGCATCCATCGCCGATCCGCCGCCGAGCGCGATTATTGTGTCGGGCTCGAAGTTGCGCATCTGGGCAACGCCTTCGAGGGCGCATGCAAGCGTGGGGTCGGGAGCCACGTCGAAGAAAGTATCGTGGGCGATACCCATCTCGTCGAGCTTATCGGTGATGCACTTGGTGAAGCCGCTCTTATAGAGGAAGCTGTCGGTGACGATGAACGCCTTTTTCTTGCCCATTACGGTCTTGAGCTCGTCGAGCGCGACGGGCAGACAGCCCTTCTTTACATAAACTTTCTGAGGTGCCCTGAACCACAGCATGTTTTCTCTCCTTTCGGCAACCGATTTGATGTTGAGCAGATGCTTCACGCCTACGTTCTCTGAAACGGAGTTGCCGCCCCACGTGCCGCAGCCGAGGGTGAGCGAAGGCGCGAGCTTGAAGTTGTACAGATCGCCTATACCGCCGAAGGATGAAGGCGTGTTGAGCAGTATGCGGCAGGTCTTCATTCGCTCGCAGAACTCAGCGAACCTGTCCTTGGCCTCGTGCTCGTTGAGATAGATAGACGAGGTGTGTCCGTAGCCGCCGTCGGCTATAAGCCTTTCGGCCTTGCCGAGCGCGTCTTCGAAGCTGCTTGCTCTGTACATGGCAAGCACTGGCGAAAGTTTTTCGTGCGCGAACTCTTCGGACATGTCGACCGATTCGACCTCGCCTATCAGCACCTTGGTGCTCTCGGGTACCTCTACGCCAGCAAGCTGAGCTATCCTGTATGCGCTCTGTCCGACTATCTTTGCATTGAGCGCACCGTTGATGATTATCGTCTTTCTTACCTTGTCGAGCTCTTTGCCCTTGAGGAAATAGCAGCCGCGGTAGGCAAATTCCTTCTTTACTTTATCGTAGATCTTGTCGGCGACTATTACCGACTGCTCGGAGGCACAGATCATGCCGTTGTCGAACGTCTTGGAATGGATTATCGAGCTCACCGCAAGCAGAATGTCCGCGCTCTCGTCGATGATGGCGGGCGTATTGCCTGCGCCCACGCCGAGCGCGGGCTTGCCGCTGGAATAGGCCGCCTTTACCATGCCGGGACCGCCGGTCGCAAGAATGGTGTCCGATTCGGTCATGAGCAGGTTGGTCATCTCGAGCGAAGGCACATCGATCCAGCCTATGATCCCTTCGGGCGCGCCGGCCTGAACGGCCGCTTCGTATACTATCTTTGCCGCGGCAATGGTGGATTTCTTTGCGCGGGGATGGGGGCTTATTATGACGCCGTTGCGCGTTTTAAGGCAGATGAGGGTCTTGAATATGGCCGTAGACGTGGGGTTGGTCGTGGGGATGACCGCCGAGATGAGGCCGATGGGTTCGGCTATCTTCTTGAAGCCGTAAGCCTTGTCCTCCTCTATAACGCCGCAGGTCTTGGTGAACTTGTACTTGTTATAGATGTATTCGGCGGCGTAGTTGTTCTTTATCACCTTGTCCTCAACAACGCCCATGCCCGTCTCTTCGACGGCAAGTTTTGCAAGGGGTATGCGCGCCTTGTTGGCAGCGATCGCGCACGCAAGAAAGATCTTGTCCACCTGTTCCTGTGTATAGGTCGAAAAGATCCTCTGGGCCTCCCTCACTCTCTTTATCTGCGCTTCGAGTTTTTCAACACTGTCGCAGATGTCGTAGGTAAACTTAAATTCCATACCTTTCTCCTTTACAGATTTTCACGCAGCAAAAGCTAATCGTAATTTTTTTATCAATAAAATTTTATCAAATAAACGTCCTTCGCGCAAGTGCACGGAGGCAAAAAGTAAAACATTTGCTTTTGTGTTAAATTGAAAACAAAAACAGTTAATTGCAAACAACTGTGCGTCACCCCTATTATAACCCACTTTTTAACATATTTCAATAGGCAGCCGAATAAAAACTTAAAGATAATGTATGATTACAATAGATGTGAGACAGAGAGCATAAAAAAAGAGTAACAAGTTCTGATTT
>ERZ1643246.2414-NODE-2414-length-17859-cov-4.985284_pt1 | contig 17859 bp, 16 predicted proteins | sample MGYA00579265_ERZ1643246 | MGnify/ENA primary metagenome ERZ1643246 (study PRJEB29033, sample SAMEA4952261) | chicken gut metagenome | biome: Broiler Chicken; feature: Gastrointestinal Tract; material: Caecum | place: Ireland | collected 2018 | study: Broiler...
CGTCAATTTCGGTATCGTCTACGGCATCAGTTCCTTCGGCCTGAGCCAGGATCTGAGCATTACCAGAAAGGAAGCCCAGAAGTATATCGACGATTACTTCGCGGCTTACCCGAAGATGAAGGAATTTCTGGATGGCTTGGTGCGCCAGGGCAAGGAGACCGGCGAGGTAAAGACCATGTTCGGACGGATCCGTCCGATCCCGGAGCTGTCCTCCAACAATTACATGCAGCGCCAGTTCGGCGAGCGGGTGGCCATGAACTCCCCGATCCAGGGGACCGCGGCAGACATCATCAAGATCGCCATGGTGCGGGTGCACGACCGGCTGGAGCGGGAAGGTCTCTCCTCCCGGCTGATCCTTCAGGTGCACGATGAGCTCCTGATTGAGGCGAAAAAGGAGGAGCTGGCGCAGGTGGAACAGATTCTCTCCGAGGAGATGAAGGGCGCGGCGGATCTGGCGGTGCCCCTGGAGATCGACATGCATACCGGGGAGACCTGGTACGACGCGAAGTGAGGATGAGGCTATGAAATTTATCGGGATTACCGGCGGCGTCGGCGCCGGAAAGAGCGCGATTCTGGATTTTATCCGGGAGCACTACCGGGCGAAGGTGGTGCTGGCGGATGATCTGGCAAAGGAACTGATGGAGCCGGGGACCGCATGCCATAAAAAGCTTCTGGAAGCTTTTGGCGGCGACGGCGTGTTCGATGAGACCGGCGTCATGGACCGGGAAAAGATGGCGGTCCTTCTCTTTACGAAGCCTAAGAAGCGGCAGGAGATGAACGCCATCGTCCATCCGGCGGTAAAGGAGGAAATCCTGCGCCAGGTGGCGGAAGAGCGGGAAAAAGGGGAACTTTCCTACTTTTTTCTCGAGGCGGCTCTGCTAATTGAAGAGCATTATGATGCAATCTGCGACGAGGTGTGGTATATTTATACGAGGGAAGAAAAAAGACGGCAGCGGCTGGAGCAAAATCGGGGCTATTCCCCGGAGCGGATCGAGCGCATGATGGCAAGCCAGCTGCCGGAACAGGTCTTTTTCGAGCACTGCGCCGTGGTCATCGACAACAACGGCACGCCGGAGGAGGCCATAAGACAGGTAACGGAGATTTTAGATGGAACTGTTTAGCATAGCGAGCGGCAGCAGCGGAAACTGCATCTGTGTGGGGGACGACCGCTGCCATCTGATGATTGACGCCGGTATCAGCGGAAAACGCATCGAGGCCGGCATGAACAAAATGGGTTATACGACAAAGGACATGGACGGAATTCTCATTACCCATGAGCACAGCGACCATGTCAGCGGGCTGGGAGTGGTGGCCAGAAAGTACGGCCTTCCCATCTACGCCACAAAGGGTACCATCGCGGCGATCCGCAGGACGAAATCCTTAGGCACCATCAACGACGGGCTCTTTCATCCTATAACCGCCGGGGAGCCCTTTACCATCGGCGGAATTACCGTGGATCCGGTACATATTTCCCATGACGCGGCGGACCCGGTGGCCTACTTTTTCGAGAGCGGGCAGAAGCGTATCGGCGTCGTGACGGATCTGGGATACTACGACGATGTGATCATGGAGAAGATGAAAAATCTGGATGCCCTTTTAGTAGAGGCGAACCACGACATCCATATGCTGCAGGCGGGAAGTTACCCCTATCCGCTGAAGCAGCGGATCCTGGGAGAGCGGGGGCATCTCTCCAACGAGTCCTGCGGACAGCTTTTGAGCAGGATTCTCCACGACAGCCTCAAGTACATCCTGCTGGGGCATCTGAGCCGGGAGAACAATTATCCGGAACTGGCCTTTGTGACAGTGCAGCAGGAGATTACCCTGGGGGACAATCCTTATCGGGCCAACGATTTCCCCATCGAGATCGCGGCAAGAGATCAGGTTTCCAGACTGGTGACCGTATAGGCCGGCGCCGGCGTACACCGACGCCGCCTTGGGGAATAGAAAAGCATCCAACACAAATACAGCGCAGAAAGATGGCGCACGAAAAAAAGGAGAGAAGACATGGAAAACACAGCGGGAAAGGCAATTATCACAGTGGTCGGAAAGGACACGGTGGGCATTATCGCCAAAATCTGTACCTACCTGGCAAACAACCGGGTCAACGTTTTAGACATTTCCCAGACCATCGTGCAGGGATTTTTCAACATGATGATGATTGTGGATCTGGCCACATCGGAGAAGCCCTTTGACCAGATTCAGCGGGAGCTGGCCCAGATCGGCGAGGAGATCGGCGTGGATGTGAAGTGCCAGCGGGAAGAGATTTTTGAGAAGATGCACAGAATCTGACACGCAGAAAGCACGAAAAGGAGAGACGACGTGATAAACATTTGGGAAGTCAACGAGACAAACAAGATGGTGGAGCAGGAAAATCTGGACGTGCGCACCATTACCATCGGCATCAGCCTCCTGGACTGCATAGACGCGGATCTGGATCGGCTGAATCAGAAGATTTATGACAGGATTACCACGGTGGCAAAGGATCTGGTCAAGGTGGGAAAGGAGATTGAGCGGGATTACTGCATTCCTATCGTGAACAAACGGATTTCCGTGACGCCGATCGCCATGGTTGGATCCGCGGCCTGTAAGACGCCGGAGGACTATGTGACCATCGCAAAGACGCTGGACGCGGCGGCCCGCACCGTGGGCGTCAACTTTATCGGCGGTTACTCCGCTCTGGTTTCCAAGGGTATGACCACCTGCGATGAGCTTTTAATCCGGTCCATTCCCGAGGCGCTGGCCAGCACGGAGTTCGTCTGCAGTTCCGTCAATGTGGGTTCCACCAAGACCGGCATCAACATGGACGCGGTGCGGCTCATGGGAGAGGTCATCAAGGAGACGGCGGAGCGGACAAAGGACAACGACTCCATGGGATGCGCCAAACTGGTGGTGTTCTGCAACGCGCCGGATGACAACCCCTTTATGGCGGGGGCTTTCCACGGGGTAACCGAGGCGGACGCCATCATCAACGTGGGCGTCAGCGGACCGGGCGTGGTAAAGACGGCCCTGGAGCAGGTGCGGGGCGAGAACTTTGAGGTGCTCTGCGAGACGATCAAGAAGACTGCCTTCAAGATTACCCGTGTGGGACAGCTGGTGGCCCAGGAGGCCTCCCGGCGCCTGGGGATCCCCTTCGGCATCATTGACCTTTCCCTGGCGCCCACCCCGGCAATCGGCGATTCCGTGGCCGGTATTCTCGAGGAGATCGGCCTCGAGTACGCGGGCGCTCCGGGGACAACGGCGGCTCTGGCCCTTCTGAACGATCAGGTAAAGAAGGGCGGCGTCATGGCCTCCTCCTATGTGGGCGGACTGAGCGGAGCCTTCATCCCGGTCAGCGAGGATCAGGGCATGATCGACGCGGTGCAGGCGGGAGCGCTGACCCTGGAAAAGCTGGAAGCCATGACCTGCGTCTGCTCGGTGGGACTGGACATGATCGCCGTTCCCGGCAAGACCAGCGCGGCCTCCCTCTCCGGCATCATCGCCGACGAGATGGCGATCGGCATGGTCAATCAGAAGACCACGGCGGTGCGCCTGATCCCGGTTGCCGGGAAGGACGTGGGAGATATCGTGGAGTTCGGCGGACTTCTGGGCTACGCCCCGGTTATGCCGGTCAACGAATTCTCCTGTGAGAAATTCATAAGCCGCACGGGAAGGATCCCGGCGCCGATCCACAGTTTTAAGAACTGACAAGAGATGGCAGCTGAGGGCTGCCGCATCTGTGAAAATTTCATCGGATGCGGCCGGCCCTTATTTTTTTGCGCCTTTTCGGGAAAACTACGTCTTGATATAGACGAAAACAGAGCAGGTGGCAGATGGTGGAAAAGAAGAGGAATGAGGAGAGCAAGCATCTGATCATACTTTGGGCGAACGTGCTGCTTCTGGCAACAGAGACAGCCATGTTTGCCGCTGTGTGGAGATGGTTTTACGCGGCAGATTTCAAGCGGCGGTATGTACCGGGGGAGGACTGGCTTCTGATCGGTATGTATCTGTTTTTCCTGGCTCTCTTTGTCCGGGGCTTAAACGCCCATCGGATCGGTTATCTCCGGATCACGGAGATGTGGATTTCTCAGATGATCGCTGCGGTGCTGACCAGTGTTGTGACTTACGGGGAACTCTGCATTGCGGCCGGGACCTATGTGAACGGTCTGCCGCTGATCGGACTGGATGTGGCGGAGGGATTTCTCCTTCTGGGATGGATTTACCTGGCAAGGGTTCTCTATCTGAGCCTGTATCCGCCCCAGAGTATGCTGGTCATTTACGGGGAGATCTATCCCGGCGAGTTGATCGAGAAAATCAATCTCCACCGGGACGCTTACCACCTGTGCCGATCGGTCGGCATCGGACTGGGCAGGGAGCGGTTGAAGAAAATCATTCTGGAGGCGGACGCGGTCATCCTGTCGGATATCTCAGACGAGGTTCGAAATGCCCTGATCAAATTCTGTTACCGCCGGGGAATCCGGGTTTATGTGACGCCGAAAATTTCCGATCTGATTCTGCGGGGCGCGGAGGATGTGCAGCTTTTCTACACACCGCTTCTCCTGTCCCGGAATCGAGGCTTGACGGTGGAACAGCGGTTTTTCAAACGGATCTTCGATATCGTGACGGCTCTTGCGGGGCTTCTCCTTGCCAGCCCGCTCTTTCTGGCGGCGGCGCTGGCGGTCAAACTCTGCGACGGCGGTCCCGTCTTCTATCGGCAGGAACGGCTGACCAGGGACGGCAGGCCCTTTTATGTGATCAAATTTCGCAGCATGCGGGTGGACGCCGAGCGGGACGGCGCGCGGATGGCGACGAAGGGAGATCCCCGGATCACGCCGGTAGGGAAATTCCTGCGCCGGTTTCATCTGGACGAACTGCCCCAGCTTCTCAATGTGCTGCGGGGCGAGATGTCCATGGTGGGGCCGCGGCCGGAGCGGCGGGAAATCGCGGAGAAATACGAGGAGCAAATCCCGGAATTTTCCTGCCGCCTGAAGGTCAAGGCGGGGCTGACCGGCTACGCCCAGGTTAACGGGAAGTACAACTCCACGCCCTACAACAAGCTGAAGCTGGATATCACTTATATAGAGCAGTATTCTCTCTGGCTGGACATCAAGATTCTGCTGTGGACCATCCGGGTGCTCTTTCAGGAGGAGCACGCGGAGGGATTTTCCCTGGAATCCGAGCCGGGAGAAAAGATGAAATAGCCGGCTTTTCCATTCCTGTAATAAAAGAGTGACAAGATGCAAAAGATATAGGATATGAAGGATGCATGGTATGATTTTTTTGTCAGGAAAAATGAATGGATCCGCCGGGAGTATGAGCGGTATGTGATCGAACATATCGAGGAGCATGACAAGCTGCGGTTTCTGCACTGGCTGGTGTTGCTGCGGCTGAACTGGCACTACCGGATTCTGCGGAAAAAGACGCCGCTGCTCTATGAAAACCGGGATGCGGGGAAGGTCGGGAACGGCGGCCAGAAGATTGGGAACGCCGGTCAGAAGCGACAGAAGGGCAGTGGAAGAGAGAAGCTTCCTTATCTTAAGGGCGCGGAGTCCCGTTCCACCCGGTGGACGCCGCCACACGATATGGTCCGGCTGCTGAAGGACTATGACGTGGTCAGTTTTGATATTTTTGACACGCTGATCTTCCGCCCCCTGGATCTGCCGAGGCATCTGTTCTGGTTTGTGGGCAATGAGCTGGACATGCTGAATTTTGTAAATGTCCGCACCCGGGCGGAAAACACGGTTCGAGATGAGAAGGAGCAGAGAGAGGGGCATCGGGAAGTGACGATCCGGGAGATTTATGAACAGATCCAAAAGGAGACCGGTCTGGAGCCGGAACGCGGCATCGCGGCAGAGATCGGGACAGAGCGGAAACTCTGCCAGGCAAACCCTTACATGAAGTATGTTTTCGACACGCTGCTGGCGCTGGGGACGCGGATTTTTCTCGTGTCTGATATGTATCTGCCGAAAGAGACCGTGGAACAGCTGCTGGAAAAATGCGGCTACGCCGGATATGAACAGCTTCTGGTTTCCTGCGATTGTCAGTGCAGCAAGCGGGACGGGAGACTTTTTCAACTGCTGAAGGACTATGCCCAGGGAGCGCGGGCCGACGCGCCCCGCATCGTCCATGTGGGCGACAACCCCGAGACGGATATTGGCATGGCACAGAAGATGGGGCTGGAAACCTTTCATTATGAAAATACTACCGTCAAAGGGCGGCCTTACCGTACCGATGAGATTCCGGGCATGGTGGGCAGCGCATACCGCGGGATCGTGAACAACCATCTCCACAACGGCTACCGGCGCTACGACGCCTACTATGAGTTCGGTTTCCTTTACGGGGGCCTCTTTCACTACGGTTTCGCACAGCACATCCACCGGTTCGCCGCGGAACACGGAATGGAAAAGATTCTCTTTGTGGCCCGGGATGGCTATATCATGAAACAGATTTACGACGGATGCTTTACGGATATTCCCTCCGGCTACCTGCTCTGTTCCCGGATCTCCAACCTGAAGATGGCGGCCTACTGCAATCGGACGGCCTATCTGAAGGAATATGTGTACCGCTGGGTGCAGGAGAAGATGGAGATTTCCCTGGGGGAAGTGCTGGAAAATATGGAACTGGGGAAAATGATCCCGGAACTTACGCCCTATGTGGATCCGAAGGAGAGGATCAGCGAGGAGAATACGCCGGCGCTGCTGCGGTTTCTCGATGATCACTGGTCGCAGATTCGGAAAATTTATGAGGAGACCATCCGTGTTGCCGGAAAATATTACGGACAGTACTTTGCCGGGACGAAAAAAGTGCTGGTGGTGGATATCGGCTGGCGGGGACAAGCGGTGCTGGCCCTGCGCAGCCTGGAGCGGGACTACTGGCATTTCGGGTGCGAGATCATCGGAATGCTGGCGGCCAGCGCGCCCACCCACGAGTGTCAGGGACAACTGCAGGCGGGGATTCTGAACACTTACCTGTTCTCGCCCATTGACAACATCAGCTGTTTCCGGTTTCACTCGAAAATCAGCATCAACAATATCCTGCTGGAACTCTTCGCCGGGGCGCCGATGCCGTCCTTTGCCGGTTTTCGGGAAGGGGACCGCGAGTACGGAGGACAGGCTGACAGCCGGGAAACGGGCACGTCATATGAACTGATTTTCGATGTGCCCGAGCCGGCCAACTACGAAACCATCGCGAAAATCCATCAGGGAATCTGTGATTTTGCAGAGCTCTACCGCAGAGCCTTCGCCGATTATCCCTACATGAACCGGATTTCCGGCTATGACGCTTACATGCCGATCCGCCATATCTTCAAGGATTACTCCTTTATCAAACGATTTTTCGGAAATTATGAGTTTCAGGACACGGTGGGCGGCACGGCGGGAAAAAATTCCCGCACCATGCGGGACATTTTCCGGAAATTTCGACTGTGAGATTTCCGCGATAAGATTTCGACTGTGAGAGGCGCGATATGATCATCTACTATGCCATGACTAAATTTCATCTGATTTTCTCCATTGTCCATAAGCGCAGGACCTGCGGCGATCAGGAGGCAGTGCTCTTTGTCTACTCGGGGCTTCAGGGGATTGAGGAGGAGCGGGAGCGGATCCGGGAGGCTGGATTTTTCCGGGAGATTTATCCGGTGCCGGAAATCGAGTTGAAGAGCGACTGGACGCCTTTAAACGATAAGTCCGGGGAGACTGAGATCCGGGAGAATGTGCAGCGCCTGGTCCGAAACGTGGAGGCGTGGCTGCCGATTCCGCTCTCCGGCAGCGATACCATCTACCTGGCCAACGATCACTGGGCCCTGGGACTCTACTGCATCTGGAAGAACATTCCCTATCATTATTATGAGGATGGGGTGGGGATGCTCTCAAAGCCGGGGTATTCCCGGGAACTGGTCTACAAGATGAACCGGACCCATGCCATCGTGGCAACCTATATGGGAGCGTTCGGGCAGAACCGCCTGGTGGTGGAGAAGATCGGGGATCTGGAAAATCAGACGGAGGGGTTTTCGGATGGGAAGGCGGTGCATTTTTCTCTGAAGGACGAGCTGCGGCAGCTTCCCGGAGAGGACATGCAGCGGCTTCTTGCCATTTTTGACGCGCCGAAGATCCCGGAACAGGAGGGCGTCACGCTGCTTCTGACGGAACATTTCGTGAACATGCGGCGGCTTACCATCGAGGGACAGCGGGAACTCTACGGTCTTCTGGTGGACTTCTTCTGCACTAGCCCCCGCCTGTGCGTCAAGCCCCACCCCAACGATTTTCAGATCAGTTACCGGCAGATTTTTCCGGAGGCGGAGATGATCTCCCGGTTTTTCCCGTCGGAGCTTTTGCCCTTCTGCTTTGATCGGAAGCTGGACCTGGCTCTGGCGGCCTGCTCCACCTCGGTCTACGGGCTGCGGGACGCGGCGGAGCGGGTGTTGCGGTTCGACATCGACATCGAAAATCATTACGCCGGCCTTCTGCGCTATTATGTCTGCGGGCTGATTTTAAAGGAGCTTGGGGCAAAGCGGGTAGAGACGGTGCACGCGTACCGGGATCTGCTGGAGGCGTTTTTTGATGGGGAGATGGAGGAGCGGCAATGTTCGACGGTAGCGGAGGGCTTTGGGGAGGGAGAAGCTGACCCGGATAGAAGCGGCGTCCGCAGGATCTATGTGGTCGACGACCGGCATCAGGCCACAGCGTCCGGCATCTTCCCGCTGGGAGAGCATGACACGGCGATTTTCATCAACTCCTCAGACCATTTTCATATGTTCACGGAGCTGGATTTCGCCGTTGACGAGAGGCAGTGGCGGGCCGTCGCCATTCGGAAAGAGCTGGATGAAGGAAGCCTTCTGCAAAATGAATGGCCGGAGGCGGTGTGGATCTGTTCCCGCAATCCCGGCACTTTGAAAAAAATCGAGGCGATCAAGGAGGAAAAGCGATTGAAACATGTGGGCGTGACGCTGGACGTGGACTGTATCACGGACAGTCAGGAGATGAAAATCAGGATTCTGGAGGGAAATCTGCGGGCTTCCCTGGCCCGGATTGAAAAATACAGAGAAGAGGAGCGGGAGCACCTGGAGACCATAAGGAATCTGGAAGAACAGCTCCGGCAGCAGGATCAGGAGACGGTTGATCTTCTGGCAAAGGCGCTGGAGGAAAGGAGAAGAAAATGAAAGTAAAAGCGCTGGTAGCGGTCCGCTCCGGGTCCGTGCGGGTCAAAAACAAGAATCTGCGGCCCTTTGCCGGCAGTTCCCTTCTGGAGGTCAAAGTAAAGCAGCTTATGCGGATCCCGAATCTGGACGGAGTGGTGGTCAATTCCGACGATGACCAGATGCTTCGGATCGCCAAAGGGCTGGGATGTGAGACGGTAAAGCGGGATCCCCGCTACGCCTCCAACCAGGTGTCCATGAGCGAGGTCTACGCCTACATGGCCGCGCAGATGGAGGCGGATGTGATCGCTTACATCAATGTGACCAATCCGCTCCTTAGGGATGCGACCCTCATCGATGCCATCGAAAAATATAAGGAACTGGCGGAGGAGGGGACCTGTGATTCCCTGAATTCCGCCCATCTGGTCAAGGAATTTCTGTTCTTTGAAAACCAGCCCATCAACTACGATCTGAAATATCAGCCCAGAAGCCAGGATCTTCCGGACATTGCCGCGTTGAATTTCGCGGTCAATATCATTTCCAGGGAGAAGATGATCTCCGGGAAGAATGTGGTGGGACAGCGTCCCTACATCTACCTGATCGACGAGGTGGAGGGCACCGATATCGACAATCCCATCGACTTTGATTTCGCCGAGTTTGTGTATCGGAGACAGCAGAGAGGGGATAGTAAATATTTCCATCAGGATCCTAAATTGCCCCAGACAGTTGAAATCTTAGCAAAAAAGTGATAAACTGCCGGGGTACAGAGAAAAACTGACAAATAAACAGAGGAAAAAATTATGACAAAGGAAAAGAACAAGACAACGAAACTGGTTGTATCGATTATTCTGGCCATCCTCGTGGCGATCGCCGGTGTGGTTACCGGTGTTCTGTTGTTTAAGCTGGCCATCCTTCCGGTCCAGCTGACCATCGGCGCGATGATTGCCCTGATCATTATCGGTGTGCTGGCACTGGTGCTGGTGCTTCGCAGAAAGCGAGGCTGGGTGTTCGGCATTGTGCTGTCGGTCATCTATCTGCTCTGCTGCGGCGTGGGATCCTATTATCTGTACCACACCAATCAGGCGGTGGACGAGATCATTACCCCCACCACGCTGGAGACGGATGCGGTTTCGATTTTCGTACTCAAAGATGACCCGGCTCAGGATGTGTCGGATATCGAGGATTACACCATCGGTATCATGAGAGAACTCGACCGGGAAAATACGGACTATGCGATTTCCCAGATTGAGAAACAGGCGGGCTTTACTCTGAAACTGAAGGAGTACGATGCCATGGATGCCATGATCGATGCCTTAAAGAGCGGAGAGATCGGCGGTATGCTGTTAAACAACGGCTTCCTTACCATGACGGAAGACATGGAAGGTTATGAGAATACCATGGACGAGGTGCGGGCGATCATCACGATCTCCATCGAGACCGAGGTGGAGGAGCCGCAGCAGACCACGGACTATGATCCGAATTATTTCGCCGTTTATATCAGCGGAATCGACACCTACGGCGGCGTGAACGCGAAGTCCCGCAGCGATGTGAATATCATCATGGCGGTCAACACGCAGACCAAGCAGATTCTTCTGCTTTCCACTCCGAGAGATTACTATGTGCCGCTGACGATCTCCGGCGGTGTGCGGGACAAGCTGACCCACGCGGGCATCTACGGCGTGGATGTGTCCAGAGGAACGCTGGAAAATCTCTACAATACGGAGATCCCCTATTACCTGCGCATGAATTTCTCCGGTTTTATCAATATTATCGACGCCCTCGGCGGAGTGGATGTGTACTCCCCGGAGTCCTTTATCGGACTGCACGGGGGAACCTATCAGGAAGGCTATAATCATTTGAACGGCGAGGAAGCGCTGTCCTTTGCGAGAGAGCGTTACAGCTTTTCCAGCGGCGACCGCCAGCGCGGAAAGAATCAGATGGAAGTGATTCGGGCTATGATTGACAAGTGTCAGACTTCATCATTGCTTCTGAATTATCAGGAGGTTATGCAGAGCCTTGCGGGAAGCTTCCAAACGAATCTGGAGCAGGATCGGATTGCCCAGCTGGTAAGCGCGCAAATTTTCGAAAAGAGTGAGTGGAATGTGGTTACCTACAGTGTAGATGGAACCGGGAGCAGCCGGACTACATATTCCATGCCGAACCAGAGAGCCTACGTGATGATTCCGAACGAGAGCACAGTAGATCACGCAAAAGAGCTTCTGCGTCAGGTTAAGGACGGAGAAACTCTCGTGCAGGAATAAGCGAATGGGCAGACGGAAGGGCGATGGAAACACACCGCTCTTCCGTCATATTGCATAAGGATTCAGTAAAAGTTCATTCTTTTTTGTCAAAAACCCAGAAGGCTATAAATAACCCTTGATGTCTCGGGAGATTAGTGATATATTTGATAAAGCGGGACTAGAGATACGAAAGTATTATATTTTTGTATTTCCGCATAAAAAAATTATAATATAGCCACACAGAATGCCCGACCTTGATGATGAAGAATAATTTTTGGCGGGCTTATTGTCTGTGATGGGAAGAAAAAGAGGGATTTTTGGGAGATTTTCTGGCATACAAAGAATGAGGATAAAAAAATAAAATGTATGGGAGGCAAATGTGGACAGCGGTATGATCGATATTCACAGCCATATTCTATACGGAGTGGACGATGGAGCATCGGATCGGAAGATTTCCGTGGAGATGCTGCAGGAGGCGGCGAGACAGGGCGTGACCGATATCATCGCGACCCCTCATTACCGCCAGGGAATGTTCTCTTATCCGGCCAAGAAGATTTTTTCAAATTATCAGGAGCTGCGCAGGGAGGCGCATAAAATCGGAATCCGTCTCAGTCTCGGATGCGAGTATTTCGTGGATGGAGATATTTATGAGAATCTGGAAAAGGGCAGGGTGCCAACACTCGCCGGAACCAGATACGTGTTGACGGAGTATTCGCCGGACGCAGCTTACAACATGGTACAGACCTTTACCCAGGGGCTGGTTCGCCAGGGATATATTCCGGTGATTGCTCATGTGGAACGGGTAGGTACATTGGTAGCCCATCCGGACTATGTCCGGGATCTGATTTCCCTGGGGGCGAAAATTCAGGTAAACGCCGGAGGCGTTCTCGGTAAGGGAGGGCTTTCGAAACAGCGATTTATCACGAAGCTTTTGAAAGCGGATCTGGTGGATTTTGTCACCAGCGATGCCCATGACATGAAGCGCAGACCTATAAGACTGGAAGAATGCGCGGCTTATGTGGAAAAGCGCGTGGGCAGGGAATGTATGGAACGCGTATTTTATCGCAATGCAAAAAAACTCCTGCAGACAGGATGACAAGATAAAATTGGAACAAACAACAATAAAAGGAAAAAGGAAAACAAAATGGCAGCAGAAGATAACAATATGAAAACAGACACATATTTGAATCAGGTCAGCCTTTCGAAAAATCAGGATGATGAGATCACGATTGACCTGATGGAATTGTTATACGCATGGAAGAAACATTGGGTAATTATTCTGATCTGTACCGCAGTCCTCGGGGTAATTTTGGGTGGATATTGCCAGTTTCTCGTGCCTGATTCCTATCAGGCGGACGCATCTCTTTATATTACCGCAACACAAAATAATGATCAGGCAAACGTGTCTTATACAAATCTGCAGACCTCCGCTGCTCTGACCAAGGATTACGAGAGTATCATCAAGAACCGCTATGTCCTGATGCAGGTTATTGACAACCTGGGACTGAGCGTAGACTATGACGAGCTTTATGATATGATTACCGTAACAAATCCGGAGGAAACCCATATTATTCAGATCAGCGCTACCTGTGAGCTTCCCGATGACGCCATTACAATAGCCAATGAGGTTATGGAGGTCAGCTCTGATCAGATCTACAAAATTATCGGAGGAAGCGAACCTACCGTGGTTTCCGAGGCAATGTACGCTGAGGATGTGAAACCCTCCACTTTAAAATACGCGTTAATCGGCGCCCTTGTGGGACTGGTGCTCAGTTGCGGTGTTATCGCGGTCCGCGTGATTCTGGATAACACGATCAAGACAGAGGATGATGTGACCAGCATCCTGGAGCTCCCGGTGCTGGCGACGGTGCCTAAGAATGGCGGCAAAAAGAGCGGCTATGGCTACGGCTACGGGTATGGAAAACAGAACAATGCGGGAGGTGCACGGGGATGAGTGAGAGAAGAGTGAATGTGGAGCAGGATGCATCTGTCCGCAACAGCAGCTCTGAGGAGAGCAGAGCGATCCGTACAATCAAAATCCAGACAGAAGAATTGGGATTTCAGACGAACGAGGCAATCAAAATGCTTCGCGCAAATATACAGTTCAGCGGTTATGGGATGAAGGCGATTGCCATGACAAGCTGCCATGCTAATGAAGGAAAGAGTTTTGTCTCCTTTGAGTTGGCCAAAAGTTTGGCGGAACTGGGAGAACGTACCTTATATTTGGATTGCGATATTCGAAATTCTCTTGCCCAGGCGAGGCTCGGCGTCACGGAAAAACTTCCGGGACTTTCGGATTTCCTCGTAGGGAAAGCGCAGATCGGGGATATCCTCTGCAAGACGGACGTGCCCCACTTACATATGATTTTCGCAGGGTCTCTTTCTCCGAACCCGGCAGAGCTTCTCTCGGAAGATCTGTTTGAGCGCCTCTGCGACGCATTGAAGAAAAATTACGATTACATCATTATGGATACCGCTCCGCTGGGGCTGGTTATCGATGCGGCAATTATCGCAAAGCAGTGCGACGGAACGATCATGGTAATCAAAGCCGGAGATACAGACCGTAAACAGGCGCAGCAGGTAAAGGCCCGTCTGGAAGCCGCAAATGTTCGTATCCTCGGGGTAGTCCTCAATGAGGCCGGAGGCGGCCACAGCGGATATGGCTATGGCGGTTACGGAGAATACGGTTACGGGGAGAAGGCTTCCGGGAAAAAGAAGAAGCGTTGAGTTTTGAATAAGGTTTACACAGGGAAGAACAGAGTTAGCAATGTACAGAAAGAAGTCAGTCGGATGGTTAAAACATATTGATTTTATAGCGCTCGATCAGATATGCTTGCAAGTGGCATTTGTCCTGGCCTACATGATACGTCATGGGGGCGGAAATCCTTACGGGATTGAGCTGTATCGGGGTATGGCATTTTTCCTTTTCCTGATCGATTTTGTCGTCCTGTTTTTCATGCAGACGCTGAGCGGTGTCATGAAGAGGGGGTATTATCAGGAATTTGTGATAACTTTCAAACACGCGCTGATGGTTGAGCTTTTGGCGGTTCTATACCTGTTTGTCATGCGGGTCGGAGGGGAATATTCCCGGACGACACTGCTGGTTACCGGCGCTATCTATTTTGGCATAACCTACGTATTTCGGGTTGTGATGAAAAAGGCGCTGAAGCGAGAAATGAACAAAGGAAGCAAACGGTCGCTCCTGATTGTGACGACAAAGGATACCGCTGCCGATATTGTTGAAAATATCAGAGAAAACAATTACGAATCCTACAATATTTCCGGCCTGGTTATTCTGGATGAGGATATGACCGGGCAGGAAATCAACGGAGTGCCTGTGGTGGCCAATGTGGAAAATGTTCCGGAATATATCTGTTCCGAGTGGGTGGATGAAGTATTTCTCAATCCGACACTGGATATGGTGTTGCCGCAGAAAATGATTTCAGATTTTGTCGTTGCCGGGATTACGGTCCATATCAATCTGTTGACAGATGTGGAGTGGGCGGGAAAACGGCAGTTGGTTGAGAGCGTCGCGAATTATAAGGTGCTGACCACCAGTATTAATTACGCGACAGAGAAGCAGGTGTTTTTCAAACGGACAATGGATATTGTCGGCGGACTGGTCGGCTGCGTGTTGACAGCGATCATCTTCGTCTTTGTGGCGCCGGCAATCTACATACAGTCCCCGGGACCGATTTTCTTCTCTCAGGAGCGGGTCGGTAAAAACGGGAAAAAGTTCAGAATTTACAAATTCCGCAGTATGTATCTGGACGCGGAGGAACGCAAGAAGGAACTGATGGAACAGAACCGTGTGAAAGACGGCATGATGTTCAAACTGGATTTTGATACCCGTGTGATCGGGAACAAGATTCTGCCGGATGGGACACACAAGACGGGAATTGGAAATTTCCTGCGGGTTACCAGTCTGGATGAGTTTCCACAGTTCTACAATGTGCTGAAAGGGGATATGTCCCTGGTCGGTACCAGGCCGCCCACACTGGATGAGTGGGTAAAATATGAGCTTCATCATCGAACCCGTATGGCGATCAAGCCTGGCATTACCGGTATGTGGCAGGTCAGCGGGAGAAGCAAAATTACAGATTTTGAGGAGATTGTCAAGCTGGATACTCAATATATTACTGAATGGAGTATCGGGCTGGATATAAAAATACTTCTGAAAACGGTTTTGGCCGTAGTAAAGCGGGACGGTTCCATGTGAAAGGAATGTCTGGCGTAAAGAAACAGTGGGGATGAAGATGGCATCAAAGGAGTCAGCCGAAAAACTGAATATCGCGATGCTGGGCCACAAGCGGATTCCTTCCCGGGAGGGCGGGATCGAGATTGTGGTGGAGGAACTGAGCAAACGGATGGCGGCCCTGGGACACAGCGTGACCTGCTACAACCGGAACGGCCATCATGTGGGCGGGAAGCAGTTTGACGGCAAACATCTGCCGGAATACAAAGGCGTCCGCCTGAAATATGTTCCCACTCTGAATAAGAGAGGGCTGGCCGCCATGACCGCCAGCGTGACGGCTTCCATAGAAGCGGCGCTGGGGAAATATGACGTGGTCCATTTCCATGCGGAGGGTCCCAGCTTCATGTGCTGGCTGCCAAAACTGTTTGGGAAAAGAATTGTGGTAACGATCCACGGGCTGGATCATCAGAGGGCGAAATGGGGAAAAGCTGCCAGCACCTACATCATGCTGGGAGAGAAGAACGCGGTCCGGTATGCCGATGAGATCATCGTGCTCAGCAGAGGGGTGCAGGAGTATTTCCGGGATACCTATGGCAGGAAGACCAGATTTATCCCCAATGGTGTGAACCGTCCGGTTATCCGGGAAGCGGAGGAAATCAAAAAGAAATTCGGCCTGGAGAAGGACAGCTACCTTCTCTTTCTCGGGCGTCTCGTCCCGGAGAAGGGGATCCGGTATCTGGTGGAAGCGTTCAAAGGTGTCCGCACAGACAAAAAGCTGGTCATCGCCGGAGGAAGCTCCGATACGGACGCCTTTGCAAAGGAACTGAAGGAGCTGAGCAAAGACGATGACAGGATCCTGTTTACCGGATTTGTGCAGGGGCGGATTCTCGGGGAACTCTACAGCAACGCCTATCTCTATGTGCTCCCGTCGGATCTGGAGGGGATGCCGTTAAGCCTTCTGGAGGCGATGAGCTATGGAAATTGCTGCCTGACCTCGGATATTGCGGAATGCGCTGAGGTGGTGGAGGATCGGGCGGTTACCTTCCAAAAGGGAAATGTGGAGGACCTGAGGGAGAAGCTGCAGATGCTGTGCGATCAGCCGGAGATGGTAGGAAACTACAAAGACCAGGCAGCGGATTTTGTCTGCGGGAAATATGATTGGGACCAGGTAGTGGAGAGAACGTTGGAATTATATAGAAGATACGAGACACGAGGATAGATCATGGTTGAAGTGAAGCAAAGGGAAATATGGGTAGATAATGTCAAGGTAATTGCCTGTATATTGGTGGTTCTGGGGCATTTCTTCCAGAGTATGACAAAGTCAAATGTGCTACGGAAAATGATTTATATCAGTGGTTTAACCAGACAATTTATTACTTCCATGTTCCGTTGTTCTTCATCTGTTCTGGTTATTTGTATCAGAAACTGAGTGAGATTAATGATTTCCATAGTTGGGGAAGAAATGTTCTGAAAAAGCTGTTGGTGCTTGGTGTACCTTATTTCACTTTTTCTCTTGCCACATGGATCTTGAAAACTTTGTTTTCCTCATCAGTCAATAGAGAAATTGGAGGATTAGGAGATACGCTGTTTCTTCATCCCACATCGCCGTATTGGTATTTGTATGCCTTGTTTTTCCTGTTTTTGATTACACCGACATTTCGTAATAAAAGTAAGGCAGTGGGGGGATTGATCATTGCATTGTTTTTTAAAGTTCTAGGAATCTTCGGGGGTGGGTATGGAGTGCAAGTTATTTCATACATTCTTTCAAACGAAATCTGGTTCGTTATTGGTATGTGCCTGAGTGCATTTGAATTTAAAAGATATTTGGCAAAGAGAGGTTTGCTCATGCCGATTGTTATTGGAGCAATATTTCTACTTCTGAGCATATGGGTTTACATGACAGGTATTGAACACGGAGTCATTAATTTTCTGCTGGGGCTATTAGCCTGCTGTTCTGTCGTAATGTTAATAGAAAAGGTTTGTGAGAATGGGCGACAGTCAGTAGTATTTGGGGTTTTAGCAAAATATACAATGCCAATTTTCCTGATGCACACACTGTTTGCTGCACCGTTAAGAACCGTGCTTTTTAAACTGGGGATTCAGAATACGGCGATTCATGTGTTTTTTGGAATTGCTATCAGCTTTATTGGCCCAATGATAGCGGCAATTATCATGAAGAAAAGTAAATGGTTGGAGTTTTTTCTCTATCCGGGGAAGTTTATCAAGATTAGATAAAAAAGAGGTCAGTTATGAAGATATTGATGATCAACAATCTCCTCTAACCGAACGCAGGTAGTGAGATGTACATAGTGAAA
>ERZ1643246.2415-NODE-2415-length-17856-cov-24.058424_pt1 | contig 17856 bp, 14 predicted proteins | sample MGYA00579265_ERZ1643246 | MGnify/ENA primary metagenome ERZ1643246 (study PRJEB29033, sample SAMEA4952261) | chicken gut metagenome | biome: Broiler Chicken; feature: Gastrointestinal Tract; material: Caecum | place: Ireland | collected 2018 | study: Broiler...
ACTTTTTCAAAAATTCTTTTTTACTTGACTTTCTTTAATAGTTAGTCTTATATGTAGTCTCCTCTTAACATTTTTTCTGCATTTTCTGTAAATTTAGAAAAGTCAGTTTGTTTCTCTATTATTTTTTTCCCACTTTGCAAATTGGGTCTTCTGTCAATTAAATCATGACAATCACTGGCAACAAAATCTATCAGATTCATTTTGGCTAATTTTTTTACAAATACTGTTCTCTTGCTAAAAATCCCTCCCAAAAAACTCTCTACATTTACCTGAATGTATGCACCGGTATCAATTAGTTCCTGCACCTCATCATATTTCCCCAGCATAGACCGATATCTTTCAATATGTGCAATAATCGGTATATATCCGGCATAGACTAATTCTTCTACCGCATATTTAATCGTTGAATAACTCTCTCCAAATGAAAACTCAACCAGCACATATTGTGTATGATTCATTGTTAAAACGCGGCCCTCTTGTAAATCTGAAATTAAATTTTCATGATAATACGCTTCATTTCCAAGATATAATCTCATATCAGGATATTTGCCATATGCTTTATCACATAATTTTTGAAATCTTTCTTCCAAAAATTCTTTGAGAGGACATTGAAACTTCGGTCCATAATGCGGGGTCATAACAACTCCTCTTACTCCTTGTTTCCATTCTTCTCCCAGCATATCAAGCGCAAGCATAAAATCGCCTGCACCGTCATCTATTCCATATAATATATGTGTGTGCATGTCTATCATTTTTTCACCCGCTGATTTTTACATTAAAAATATTTTGTTATACTAGTTTCTTCCGTAAATCTTCTTGTCTGAATACTTTTTCCCCATTTTTCCTTTATCTGATCATAGGAGTCTTGATATACATCAGCCGGTTCCAGATATCTATAATACATAAACCATGTACCATCCATTTCAACACATCCCTTATAGGTCCAAGTTGTATAATGAATTTTTTCTTCTTCGCAGGCATCAGCAAATCCCATATAAGAAAATTCGCCCAAATAAATTGGAATATTATATTGTTTCTTATAATCGCCTAGTTCTTTGCACATATTTTCCGCCGTGCCTTCGTCATTCACATTATAATAATGTACCTGATACATAACATTATCCCAACCAGCTTCTTTAGGATCAGGCAGGGCATCAAGTCCCCAGATTCCTTCTACCGTTATAATATGATTACCGTCGACACCTCGAATTGCTTTTATCATCCTGTCATAAACCTGATTTCTGGGATCTGATTGCACATCACCCTTGTATTCCTGTGCTTCATTCATAATATCGTACGCGGCAATCGCCGGATTATCTTTATACCGATCCGCAATTGCTGTCCAAAGTTTTTCCATCGTCGCCTGATATTGTTCATTTTGAAACAACTCACATGTTCTGGCAGATCCTGTACTATGATTGTAACTCTGACCTCCCGGACAACCATGCATGTCCAAAATAACGTAAATACCATATTTTTGAGCTGTTTCAATCACCCAGTCCAATCTCTTGATTCCCGGATTATCATCCAACTGTTCTGTCAGCCATGTACCCTCTGCATCTTTCATAAAATTACGATACCAAAAAGGAACTCTTATTACATTACATCCTGCCTTTACAATATTTTGGATATCATCTTCCGTAATCCAGTTATCCTGAAACTCATTAATTAATTCCTGCGTTTTTTCTTCTCCAAATCTTTCGGTCAGGACGTCCAATGTTTCTGAATTACTCCATTGTTCCACTTTATCGCTTCCTTTCACCGGGCACATCCAATACTCCTGTAAAAGCCATCCGCCAAGATTTGTTCCTTTTAATAGAATTTCTTCTCCTTTTCGATTCGTAACCTTTTGTCCTTCTATTTTAAGAAAATCATCCTCTGTTATTGGATTTTCTTTTACAGCTGAATCAAAAACTCTGATATAAACAACCACTGCAATGCATGCCAATATCATAAGAAAAACAATACCTAAAATCCATTTTTTATATTTCTTTACCATGTTTCTCTATCCTTTCTGCTTTTCACGCTTCCACAGTCTTTGGCGATCAATCCTAATATTTAAAATAAATATCAGACTGTGTTTTATTTGTGTCAAATTCATCAGTACCGGATATTTGAAAAAACTCAAAAAGAATCTTTTTTTCAGTCTCCTTTTTATTTCTTTCTCCTGCATTTTATCTTTCACATCCCATGATGTTCGATAATGAATCGCAATCGTACTTCTATAGGCGTTCACCATCTCTATATATATTTCTCTAGACACATCATCTTTATAAAGTTTCACTCTGTCTTCAAAAGCATCTACCAAGTCCAAATGACGGATATCTGACTGATTGCTACTTCCGATGATACTGTCCTGGCGCTGGCGATAGTAATAAATCTCTGCATTTGTTTCCACAATCACAGAACATTTCTCTATAATATGATGAATCCAAAATTCATCCTCATGCCATTTTCCCGGTGTAAACGGTACTTCCTGTATAATTTTTCTTCTGATCAATTTATTCCATGCAACAATCATATTCGTACTTTTGTAATTCTCACCTACAATCGTCAGTCTTTGGTAAGCTTCTTCTTTATCCATACAATGCGGATTCTGATCGATAAAACCTTGTTCAATCTGATTCCCATAAAACTTTTTAAAATATCCGAAAGACATATCCCCATGGTAGGCTATAATATTTTCATATAAAATGTTCAAATACTGTCTATCAATCATATCATCTGAATCAACAAAACATACATAATCACCTTTTGCCTCACGTATACCATGATTTCTTGCCACTGACAATCCACCATTCTCCTGATAAAAATAATGGAATCTGCTGTCATTTTCTTCATATGACAAGCAAATATCTTTTGAACAATCTGTGGATCCATCATTGATCATAAGTACTTCAAAATCCGTAAATTCTTGATTTTTTATGGATTCCAAACATGAATCTAAATAATTTTCCACATTATAAATTGGGACAATAACACTAATTTTCATTGAAAACAAATCCCCTTTTTCACTTACTGCTTCTCTTTTTCATTCGACTTTTTATAACATAATATATATATGTAAAATGATATAATTTTAATCTTATCATCATTCTTGTCACCTTCTCTGCTGCTGTCAGCTCAGAAACAATATTTTTTTCTTTCCATAAAGACACATCCCCTGTTGTATAAAAATAATCCTTCCATTCCTGATATCCTTTCTGATTAAAAATACTCCATTTTTTCGCTTTTTCACTTAACACACCGTGCATACGGTGAATCAAAAACAGCTTTACCTTCCTTTTATATAATTCTCTTACAGCAGTATCCTTTATCTTTTTGTTTAAATTCATAAGATATTGATATCTTAAAAAATCCATTCGATCATCAATAATTTCGTCTTGTGTCGAAGCGCTTCCAGAACGATAACAGTAATGATAAATCACGTCTGTGAGATAATAACAGAATTGGACATATTGGAAATATCCCATATTAAATATGAAATCTTCACACCATTTCAATTTCTCATCAAAACGAATCTGATTTTCAATAATAATGCTTTTTCGATATAATTTATTCCAAACACATCCATAATAAAAACTGATTGCCGCTGAAATACAATCCAGAAGCATTTCTTCATAGTGCTTCCTCCCCAAAACATCTGACTGCCAAAATAATTCTTCGTCCTTTTTAAAATCTCCTACAGCCTTATATTTTCCTATAACTAAATCGATCTTTGGATATGATTTCATTGGATCCAGCAATTTCCTAAAACTATCTTCTGGTATTCTGTCATCAGAATCCAAAAAGATAATATAGTCTCCTTTTGCCTTCTCAATACCTTTATTCCTGGCTGCAGATACTCCTTTATTCTGCTGACGATAATAATGAAATCTCGAATCTTTGACAGCAAATTCTTTACAAATTTTAAAACTGTTATCAGAAGAACCATCGTCAATCAGTATCACTTCAAAATCAATTCCTTTTTGTCTTTGAATATCAAATAAAAGATGCCTCAAATATTCCTGCGCATTATACACAGGAATAATGACACTCATTTCTACTGTTTTCATTAAAATCACCTATTTTCCTATTTAATAGCCCTGTGTACTAATTTCTTAATTTTATCTGGTACTCTATCTTTCATTTTTATTTTAACTAATTTAAAACCCATTTCCTTTCTAAACCATTCTTCAACACCAGCATACCCATGATGACAATACTCTTCCATTATTTTCCCCCTCAAAAAATCGTCATAAGAAGTTGGAGCCATTAATTGACTATTATTCCGAGAAATCTTTTCATATGTAGACCGATGTAAATTCATATTATTTTGACAAGTCTCAAAAAAGTTTCTTCCTTTTAATGTGTTAATGATTACACATGATATCGCTTCTCCTTTTTTCCAGCTTGTATTACTATCGGAAAATAATTCCATATGTTCTCTTTCAATCCCCCAATAATCTCCTAATGTGATATCACCTGGTCGAAATTTTCCAGCAAATGGGCAAACATAACAACTCTCACGATAATTTAACCCCTTTTGAAATAAATAGTAATAGGAAGATTCTCTATTATTAAAAATTACTTTTTTCTTTTTTCCACTTCTGATCTTTTCCCCTGCGATATATCCATTTAAACTCCACCCTTTTGATTTATCTCTAAAAACAATCTTTTGAATTTTCATCCCATATTTTTTTTCGACTTCATGTAAATAATCTTTAAACATTTTTTGACTGGGTACTCCGTGACAAACTAAATCTACCAGAATCAGATTACTATATTCTTTATCTAAATATCTTTTTAAACTTGACACTTGACATGGTACTCCCGAAAATAATACGAATTGTCCGGCATCTAATAATTCTTTTATCTGAGAGTAAATTTTCCCCATATTACTCTGTACATATTTTGATCCCTGCAGCCTGTATAATTCGTTCTTGTCATGAACTATGACATGCTGTGCTGCCAACTGCCCATGACTACTTTCCATTGAACATCCAGCTACATACCCTTGTTTATCTAAAACCTCTTGTGCCATAACCGAAAATGCTCCGCCTGAAGCTGAATTATTATATAGTTTCTTTTCTTTAGATATCATTGCATATGAATCTAATTTAGCCTTTTTTTCTCCTAATGCCTGAAATCCACACACTCTCATACACAAGCCGCATTTTATACATTTTTTATGACTAATTTTAGGATACATAAATCCATATTTATCCTCTGTCATATAGATTGCATGTTTTGGACATACGGTATAACAGGCACCGCATCCACAACAATTCATTTTAGTCTTATACAATTTTATCTTGTTTTCCATCTCAACCCCCTTCTCATTTTCTTAAAGTCTGTATCTTATATATAATCCCTTTTAAAATTTCTCTCCAAAAATCTTTAAATAACATCAAAGTAAAAAAGAACTCTATTGTTAATAATACTTGTCCAAAAGCATTATCTAAAAAGGTAGTTATTGTTGAAGCAAATAGCAATACCAGCCCCATCACATGTTTTTTTTTGAATATGGCTAATTTTAAATACTTTTTTGTATCTTTTGCTCGATACATATAGACTACGATGTAACTAATACATGTAGCAATTGCAGCACCCAGAGTTCCTATAATTGGTATTAATAAAAAATTTAAAATAATATTTGTTATAGCTCCTGCCATTCCAGAAAATAAATATCCCTTGCTATCCTTATATACAGTATACGACGTTGCTATAAATGTTCCTAAAGTCATAAATACAAATCCAGTAACTAGAAATGGCGTATATTGCCACGCTGTATAATAACTGCTTTCTACATATATTCTTAAAAATGGTTTCATAATCATTATCAGTCCGCTAGAAGTAACAACAGTTATTGCAAACATTCTGCTATATATACTATTACTATATTCTTCTTTATCTGAACTCTCATTTTCTTTTATTGCAGAATATGACCAGGCGGTATTAAATATTGTTGTAAAAGTTGAAAGAAATGTTGGTACTTTATATGCAACAGCATAAATTCCATTTGCTGCTGCACCCGCCATTGCTGTTACCATAATACGATCAGAAGAATTCATAATCCACCACATAAAAGAATTAGGTATTAAAACTGCTGAAAATTTAGTCATTGAAAAACAGATACTCTTATCAAAATTAAAGTTCCGTAAAACATCCAAAATATTTCCCGCAAAGAAGCCATATATTGCTGTTATTATATTGGCCAAAATATACGCCTCTAAATAACCTTCTATTCCTTTTTGTAAAAATACTAAAAAAACAATATTAAAAATTGCAATGGAGAATGTATAAAGAATATTGCCAAAGGAATATTGCAGTAATAGTTCTCTTCCTCGTAAATAGTATAAAAACACTTGACTATATGCATATGTAATGATATACAATATTACAAAATTTAAATGAGACACTGTCTTATCATATAAAGAGCTAATCGGCAGCAATATAATGCCAATCAAAGTAGCTGCTGCTAAAATTGATAATCCAATTGACATAATTTTATTCTTATCAGCATCTTTATCCAAACAAAATCTCATAATTGCTTCACTAATATTTAAAGTAATTACAGGCACACCCAGCATTCCAATTGTATAAATAAAATCTACTACACCATACTCCTTAGTCGAGAGTACATTAGTATATAATGGAACTAAGAAAAAATTAATAACTTTACTTCCTAAATTTCCAATTGCAAAAACAATTGTATTTTTCAATAAATACTGATTCCTGCTTTGAATTGATTCCATTTTACTTTCCTCTTACTACACTTCAAATTAAAGCCTTTTTATCATAACTTGTTTTATCCAATTCCAAATCCAATTTTTATTTGCTCTATCTTTCAAAACGAATAAATAAAAAAGCAGATGATAATTTCTATTTATAATCAATTTCTGTATTACCCGGTACATTCTATTTTCCCAAAAGATATCTTTCTTTTTAAAAAGGGAATTGACTTCCGGTAATAAAATGTAATCTTTAAAATTCTGATATCTAACATTATCATAGAATTTCACACCAGTTACTTTCATACCTAACTGCCTTATTATACTTTCCATCAAAAAATCATCAGCTTTTTTCACATACTGCAGATATTCTTGTTTATCTTTTAATTTTAATCCAAGCTCCATGATTCTTTTATATCGCTCAAAATCAATATAGTCTTTATAAATAGTAGTGTCAGATAATAAACTATGTGCAGTATAACAATAATGATAAATGTATTCTGTTAAATAAAAGCATTGTTGAATATGAAAAAAATACTGTAAATTAAATACTAAATCTTCCCCCCAACTCATTGTTTCGTCATACATTAGGTCATATTTCATAATAATATCTTTTTTATATAGTTTGTTCCAAATTACACCATAATAAAATCCGGACATTGATTTGGCATAATCATTGACAAGTGTTCTAATACTCTGTTTGCCAACTAAATTAGATTGCCAGCGTGAAAATGGAAATTCACCTTCTTCTAGATCAATTTTATATTTCCCGATAACTAAATCAATTCTTTCATCCTGTTCCATAATTTGAATCATCTTTTCAAAACGCTCCAAAGGAATCCTGTCATCAGAATCTAAAAAATTAATATATTTCCCTTTAGCAATACGTAATCCATGATTTCTGGCAGAAGATACACCTTTATTGCTCTGATATACATAGATAAAACGCTTATCCATTTCAGTAAATTTTTTACAAATTTCTCCACTATTATCCTTGGATCCATCATCAATCATAATCACTTCAAAATAATCATATGATTGCTCTCTAATATCCTTTAACAAGTTGTAAATTTCATTCTGGGCATTATAAATTGGAACTATTACACTTAATTTTACTTTTTCATTTTGATCATTTTTTCTACTCATCTTTCCCCTTACATTCATCAGACTTTCTCTTTAAAATATTTGATAGTTTTAATTTTTTCCCTATCAGCAAACTCAGCAATCTTTTTGGTATCATTATTAATGTTATATATTGTCTCAATATTTTTTATATCGTTTATTATATGTGCTGTTTCATTTAGTTTTCGCAACAAATCAATTAACTTATTGCAATTACTTTCTCTTATAATAACGCCAAATCTTTGCGCATATTTGGCTGAAAATATACTCCCGTGAAATGTATCTGTAATTATAAAATCTGCTTTCTGAAACGCAGCCAACATTTCAAATGGATCTAAAATCAAATGATTTTTTATCCACATTTGTGGTGCGCCAACAGATACAATCGTCAATTTTTTCTTTTTACAAAATCCACTTATCGCCTGAATCTCCTCTTCCTTATAAATGCGATTATAATAGGAATAAACAATACAGTAATGTTCTGGCAGTTTCTCCCATTTTTTACAGCCTGCTAATTCTTCATCAAAATTTTCAATTAAAGCCGGATCATAATGTTGTTCAATTTTTTTTGATGTTAATTTCCTAACAAATTCATAAGTGTTCTCATCCCTTACTGAAAAAGCATTTACATTAAGAAATGTTTCTCTAATCCGTTCTTTCGCTTTTTCGGGTACGTTTTCATATTTGGTAGCTCCACATGATGCTGCATATGTAATCACCCTCTTTGCATTCTTTACATTTCCAAATAATTGTGTGGTGAATCCCCAAGGAGTATCTGCAAGACAATTAAAAACTTCATCGCTTCCAATTACACATAAATCATATTGTTTACCATTATCATCGTCATTTATTTGTAGAACCTCTCGACGAAATTTTTCAAATTGTCTCTCTTGTATGCTATTCCTAATTTTTATGTTAAGTCTATTTATTGCATATTTGTCTATTTTGCTCAATTTTCCCCATTTATTTAGACTGCTTTCTTTTTCACCGCTAAAGCTATTTGTTAATCCTTTTATTAAACAATTATCATTTTTTCTCTCTTCAATATCTATAAAAGATACCTCATGACCTAATGACTCTAATAATTTTTTTAAAGAATAACTCTGCAATAATGAACCAAAATTTGGAACTTTTTGCATCGATAATATACATATTTTCATTAGTTTCTCCTAATTATTGTTCCTTGTAAAATTGACTATTTAAACTGTTATTAATATTTAATTCTTTTACAGCAACTAAGATGGCTGCCATAAATGCATATAACAAATAAGCTATCTCCATCTTCAGAGAAATATTATATATTGAAAGAATAATACAGCATAAAGAAAGAATAGTAACATATTTAACAGATATGTATTCTATCGTATTACTTTTAAATTTTTTTCTATAACGAATACTAACCAAAAACAAACTTATAAAAAACGCTTCAAATATAATTAACCCCAGCCATCCCGTTTCCAGAAATATCATTGAATCAGTAAACCACTGATAATGCAAATTCTGAAATAAATTATAAAATTCACTGGTTAAGAAAGAAAAACCTGAATAGCTGCAATTCCCCAATCCTAAACCAAAGAGTAACAATATAAAGTCATTATCAAAAAAAAGCTCTTTAGATCTTATTACGGCATTAAACCTACTAAAATCTCCTTGTCCTGTGTACCCATCATTTCCCATATATTGATTAATAGCATCTGATGTAAAAAAATCAAAACCTGAATTTGGAAAGAAGTATCCTAACATCGCAATTCCTATTCCTAATCCCACTATAACCAATCCGATTACTCCTACTTTTCTTAAAGTAAATCTTTCATTCAACATTGCTACAACAAAAATAAAAGGTAATTCAAATACATACACTTTTAATTCTGCAATTGCCATTAAATACAAACAGCCAAAAATAATTATTCCTAACTCAATAATTTTAATATTTTTTGATAAATATTGGACAACAACTACCGATGTTATAATAATCATAAGCGTATTCAAATCACCATTCCCTCCTGATTGCACACCAAATGTTCCTCCAATATAATCTCCACGAAATCCCAGTAAAAATTCTATTGTTGCCATAATTACATTTAAATAGAATAAATGTTTAATAAAAGCCATCATTTTTTTAAGATCTTCTGCCTCAAAATATATAGCGCACAAAAAAAAGAAAATATAAAATCTAAAGGTAATACGAAATCCCCAAATATACAGCAGGAATGAATAACCGTTTAAAATAAACCCGATAATAGTAATTATGAAAAAAAGTATAATCATTCCCAGCAGTGCATAATACACTTTTGAGTGTTTCCCCAAAAAACGCATTTTAAAAAAAGTATATAATGTCATCATAATTAAAAGAATATCAAGACAATATGTAATCGCTCCAGGCATTCCAACTATGTCTCTCAGGCATCCAAATATTGCTGTAAAATACAATTGCAGCCAAATTAGAGTTTTCATACTCTTCTTTATCTTGATAATCTTATTAGTAGCATCATATTCCATTTATGTCCCTCCAAAAATAGTATTACTTAAATATTTTGCAAATAACATAAATCAAACATGTACACCTTCTTTTCATCAAAAATGTAAAAATTTTCTGTTTCAAAGGTAAGTATCGAGTATTAAATCTATCTAATACTGATCTGACATCAAAATCTTTACAGATTATATATATATTGGTCTTTGCATCCCAAAATCCATTATATTTTACTTCGGAATATATACATTGTCTGACTCTTCCTATAAAACTTCGATCTAGTCTCTCTGCGACATCCAGTTCCAATACTTTGCATTTTCTTTCTATTTCTTTAAACAATACCTTATTTTTCCCAAGTCTATCTTGATTGTAAGATAATGTAAGGGAATCCCCATTTTCGCAATAATAATAATATGGTATATCTGTAATTATTACTTTATTGGTCAGAGGGTAATAATCCAAATTAAAAATAATATCCTCTGAAATATATTTTCTTTCAGAGCAGAACTTCAGATGATATTCTTGAATTATTTTATTGGAATAAAGCCCCATCCATACAGCCATATTCAAATAGATATCATCATAATATTCTTTGGGACTTCCCAGCATATTCTTTAAAATATGTTCTTTGATTTCCTCTTTTCCTTCAAATATCTGATTTACCATCGGAGTATGCTGTGGCAAAATATTTCCATAGGCATCTACCCTGCAATAGGCACCCAATACTGTGTCTGCAGACTCCTTTTTTGCTGTCTGATATAGTTTTTCCAATGCATCTGTATCCAAATAATCATCAGAGTCAACAAACGCAATATACTCTCCTTTTGCTATTTTTAATCCTGCATTTCTTGCCATCCCCAATCCTGCATTTTTCTGATGTATAACCTTAATATTTTTATACTGTTCTGCATATTCATCACATAATTGAGGACATTGATCCGGCGAACCATCATCAACCAAAATAACCTCAATGTCTTTTAACGATTGAGCAATCAAACTGTCTATACAGCGTAATAAATATTTTTCAACATTATAAATTGGAACAATGACACTTACTTTTGTTACCATCCTACTACTCCAAAATTCATTTTTTTAATAAATTCATATATATCAACTGATACTGTCTGCATTTTTCTTTCCATGTATATTGTTTCGCTCTTTCATATGATTTTCTTCCTTTTTCATATACTACAGAAGGAGTATCTATACATCTAATCATAATGTTCTTTAAATTTTCGATATAGTTATCTTTTGTATTTCCCGTATAAGTCCATCCGACACAATCATCTACAAGTTTAGATCCCCCAAATTTTCCAATTGTTATCACCGGAATTCCCTGTGCCATTGCCTCCAGAATAACTGATCCTGTCGTTTCTCTTAAACTTGGCATAATCAAAACATCTGCCCAATTATATTCTTTTTCCATTTGGTCATACGGTATCCTACCTGCTAAAATAACTCTCTCCTGCAATTGCTTATTGTGAAGACATCTTTTTTCTATACTCTCATATTCCGGGCCACTTCCAACAATTCGACACTGATATGAATATTGGTCGGGAATGCGTTCCATTGCATCTAGTAAAAAGTCATATCCCTTTCGATAAATCAATCTGCCTGCGACCAAAAAATGAATCACTTCATAATCATCTTTTTTTCTTTTTTTATAAGAAATATTCTTCTCACTAATTGCAATCTCTGTGATAATCTGTTTTTCATCCGAAAGCTCCTTTTCTTTTATCAGAAAATCCCGGGTCTCACTGTTAGCGAACAATATATAATCACATTTTTTCAATTTACCTAATAGCTTTAATTTCATTTTGCTGTATTGATTGATACTTTTGCGAATTATTTCAACTGCCCAATGTTTTTTCATATATGATTTCAATGCGTGCGGGATCTGCTCTCCCCCACCTAAGGGACCACATATAAATTTTGTGTTTTTAATCTGACCATAGTTCCCAATACTTCTAAATTCAATCGGTGTAATCTGATGAATAATTTCGATATTTTTCTTTTCACAAATTTCCTTAGCCAAAGGAAATACTCTTCTATTCCAGACATTTAATCTGCCAGAATAAAAAAATCCATCAAAAAACTTTTTATACAGTCCAGGTATATCCACAAAATATATATATAAATTACTGCGGTTATTTTCTGATATATATCTCTTTATATTGTCCCGATGTTCCTCTTTTGTAATCAAATAAACTTCATTTGTCTTGGCACTTTCAAATGGAATATTCCAACCAATTTTGTCTTCACTTCCACTATAGGGATCGCAAGAATATGCAATATATAATATCCTCATCACAAAGTTTACTTCCTCATCTGTCTCTCGATATCTGCATCCACAATTTCTTCCCCGCTTCTTCCTTTTAGCTGTTCTTTACTGGCCTCACTAAGACCATCATTGATGACTGCCGTCATATCGCAGGTACTGCATTTATCTAATTGTTCTTTTGTAACTTTTCCGTCTCTGTAATCTCTGCAGATCTTATTTTCATACATAGAATACGGATGTTTACTAAATAAGGCTTTCACCTTATGACGTAAAACCCACCATGCTGGAATCCAGATATATTTATGCATCGCAGGACTTACACTTCCAATCATCCAGCAATCCCGGTCACAGCAACGCACTTTCTTTCTGACTTTTTCTGCCTCCGGACTATTCCAAAGTTCATCCCATGTCTGAGTATTCAAATTTCCCATAACCTCTTTATCTTTTGTTCCATTACAAGGCATAACATCCCCATAAGGATCAATAAAGAAAGTATCAAAGCTCATGTCACATGGCAGAAGGCGCTTCTGACCATAAATGTAATTAATTAATCCATGATTAAAGTAAGCACGGAACCACTTCTTCGGACTATTTGACCTCAGCAATTCATTGACAAGATTCTCGAAATTCTTTGCCACCATTGGCCGATCATGAATAATGTTCTTGGCTTCCACAAAATAGAAACTATTATGTAAAGATGCTGTAGCAAACTCCATCCCCATCTTGTCGGAGATTTTATATAGCGGCACAAGGTCAGGAGCGTTTTTGTCTTGGACAGTCATCCCAAATCCGACGTCCTTCATTCCCATCTTCCGCAGTGTCTTTAGTGTCTTATAACCACGCTGGTAACCATCCTGCAAACCGCGGATTTCATTATTGGTTTGCTCTAAGCCTTCAATAGAAATGCGGATACCAATCTGCGGAAACTCCTTGCACAGATCTACAATACGATCTGTAAAAAATCCATTGGTCGAAATAACAATGCGATCACTCTTTTTATAGAGTTCCCGTACAATATCTTTTAAATCAGTACGGATAAATGGTTCTCCTCCTGTGATATTTGTAAAATACATTTTGGGTAACTTTTTTATTGTTTCAATCGAAATTTCTTCATCTGGTTTTGATGGTGCTTTATATCGATTGCACATGGAACAGCGAGCATTGCAGCGATATGTTACAATGACGGTACCATTTAATTTTTTCTCCCCATTTTTCTTTGTCATCGTTTTCTTTCCCTTTGTGGAGGTCCGTGATGCCTTCCCCTTTCGTCTATATAGTTTCACTAACTTTTTTGTATATGTGTCAATATCATCAAAACGAATATCTTTACAGTTTTGGCTGTATTGAGCTGTTAATTCTTTATCTGACCACAGCTTTTTAATCTTCATCTTGAGTTCGTTAACATTTCCACTTTCAAATAATTCACCGGTTTTATCTTTTTGAATTAACTCTGGAATTCCTCCGATGTCGGCCCCAAGTACCGGGGTTCCGTACATTTGGCTTTCCATAACAGAAAATGGACAATTCTCATACCATTCAGAAGGATAGATGCTGAATCTAGCTTCTCGAATCAGTTTTTCTAACGCATCTCCTGTCTGAAATCCTACATTTTTGATATTTGGTATATTCTCAATTTCCTGCTCCAGCGGTCCGGTACCCGCAAAAACAAACTTCACAGTTGAAAGTTCTTTACAAGCTTTCAGCAAAGTTTCGATTCCTTTTTCTTTTGAGAATCTTCCAAAATAAAGCACATAATCTTTCTTTTTAGTCTTTTTCCATTCTACTTTGTCTACAAAGTTATGCATTGCAATTGTTTTCTTTGCGAACAGCGGATTTGAATCCATCTTCGTCTTTAAAAACCTGGAACAGCAAATTATCGTATCAATATATTGATAGGCGCCATTTATTTTCCAGAACATTGCTTCCATTGTGCCAACTGCGCTCTTTGCCAAACTTCCGTGGATACATCTTCCTTTTGTGCAATTTAAAAAATGTCCTCCCAGACATTTTTCACAATTTTCTCCAGTATTTGGATTGTTGCACATATGATTCGGACAAACCAGCTGATAATCATGAGCAGTAAAAACAATCCGGCATTTATGCCCTTCTCTTCTCCATTTTTGAATTTCAAGAATAATACTTGGCGTCAGCTGATAGTTAAAGTTATTAATATGACAAACATCCGGTTTAAAATTATCTAATACCAGTCTCAGCTTTTTCCTTGCTTCCACAGAATAAATAGTCTTAAACGGATACGCCAACTTTGATAATTTAGAGCCTCCATGAAAATCCATGTCACTTGTATAAGCATTAACATCATTTCCAACACAACGTCCTTCATGCTCCATACCAAAATACTGCACTTTGTGTCCCTGGCTTTTCAGATAATCTCCCAATTTAAATATGTAAGTTTCAGATCCTCCATTTGGATGAAGGAATTTATTGATCATTAATATTTTCATCACAATCTTTCTCCATTTCCACGATACAAAGCCAGAGTTTTTTCCACTACTTCATCCCATCCATATTTATTCAGTATGAATGCCTTTGCTTCTTTTTTATATGTATCAACCATCTCTGGATGATCACAGAGTATTTGCAGTTTTTCTTTTAAATCTGCTGTATTGCTCTTTTCAAATAAAACCGCTTTATCCTCCACCACTTCTGCACATTCTGAAATGTCCGAAGTCAAACAGCAGTTTCCATAGCTCATTCCTTCCAGCAGACTCAATGGCATTCCTTCCAAATCAGAAGGAAGGGTATAGATATAAGCATTACTGTATAATTCGTGCTTAATTCTCCCCTGAACAAATCCAGTAAAAATAATACGGCCATCATCTTCTGCCATCTTTTCCAGTTTCTTTTTGAAATCCTCCGTATCTGAACTTCCTCCTGCGATGACCAGTTTTTTATCTGTCTTTACCTGCTTGAAAGCCTTAATCAGATATTCTTCTCCTTTTTCAGGAACGATACGTCCGAGATACAGGATATAACTATCTTTAGCGAGTCCCCATTTTCTGGTAATCTGATCTGCAGTCCGAATTTTCGGAGTGTTCACTCCATTGGGAATAAATCTGGTTTTTCGCTGATAAGTATCCATAAAATAATGCTGGACTCCTGCAGATAAAACTATAATCTCATCCGCATATTTCACAGCATTCTTCTCTCCCAGCATAATATACGAAGATGCCAGTTTCCCCCATTTTGCTCTTTGATGATCCAGACCATGGACAGTAACAATAACTCTTTTCCCAAACAATTTAGGAAGCCAGCACATGGCACTCGGTCCTTCTGCATGGAAATGTACCACATCATATTTTCCAAAAGCAGCGGCAATCGCTCCGGTAATGCTGGATGTCATTGCCGCCAGACCTTTCATATTCAGAGTTGGGACATATTTCAGTCTGCAGCCTTCGTATTCTTTTATTTTCTTTCCTTCATATTCTTTTCCGCTTACATGATGCCCGCTTCGGTTATAACATGTCACAGAATGTCCCCTAGCTGCCATTCGTTTGCTTAGTTCCTCGACAACAACTTCGATTCCTCCTTCTCTGGAAGGAACTCTTTTGTGTCCAAGCATCGCTATCCGCAGTTTTTTCTTCGATTTCAAATCTCTCTTTTTTCTCATATGAATACCTATCTCGCACCGCTTTCGCTGCTCAATACAACCTGAACAGTTTTAAACAGAATTCCAATATCCCGTTTCAGGCTCCAGTTTTCTATGTATTCAACATCCATACTGACGACTTCTTCAAAATCCGTAATGTCACTTCGGCCGCTGACCTGCCATACTCCGGTAAGTCCCGGCGTCATACCAAGCCGTTTCTTATGATGCAGATCATACTGCTGGAATTCATCCACTGTCGGCGGTCTTGTCCCAACCAGGCTCATATCGCCTTTGAGCACATTCCAGAACTGAGGAAATTCATCCAGACTTGTTTTTCGGATGAATTTTCCAATTTTCGTGATTCTCGGATCATCTTTAATCTTGAACATCAGCCCATTCATCTCATTCTGAGCCATTAATTCTTTTTTCCTCTCTTCTGCATCTGTGTACATGGAACGGAATTTATAGATTTTAAAAATTCTTCCATTCTTCCCAACTCGTTTTTGTGAAAAGAAGACCGGCCCCGGAGATTCCAGCTTAATCAGAGGTCCGAGAATAATTGTCAGAAAGCCTGTCAAAATGACTCCGACAATTCCTCCCACAATGTCCAGCAATCTTTTACCAAACAGCATACGAAGCGGAACTTCTTTATCTGTAAAAGCAATCGTATAATAGCTTCCAACTTTTCCCAGACGTCTCTGCTTCTCCATACTTAAATTCAGAAGATCAATGCTTAAGTTCACTTTGATTCCCATTTCTTCAAATTTGGAAATCACTTCCTGCATCATATATTCCTCAAAACTGTTGGATTGAATAAACACTTCATCCACCACTGTCCTTGCGGCATACAAATACATGGAACGGAAATCGGCCACAACCGGGATATTATATATCGTCTGACCTATCATATCTTTATCTAAGATAATGATTCCTTCGACCCAAAGATCATAAGTCTTTTCTTCTATAATATTTCGTACAATTTCTTCAGCCTGATTCTTTTTGCAAAGGATCAGTATTTTGCGGGTTGTCCGTACTTTTTCACGATTATCCAAAATGTATCTTCGATAAACGCTATGTACAATCTGCATCCAGCAGAAACTGAAAATAATAGTTCCCAAATAAATAAACCTGGAATAATCTCCGGCATCTTTAATCAGATATGCCGCCGTTGCCATAAAAACTCCGGTCATTCCATTGGTTCTCAAATTGCTTATCAGCTCACTTTTATAATTTCGTTTAAAGAAACTTTGGTTTGGATAAAATATCAAATAGACCAGTGTCAGCATAAAGACTGCTAAAATCCAACGATAATAAACTCTGTTATCACTCATCCAAGCAATCTGACCATTAGAATAGAATCGCAGATAAGTCATCATAAAGTATCCAATAGTAATACCTGCTACATCCAATACATACAGAATTAAATTTTGAATTTGCGAACGATTAATTTCCATCTTTTTAATCCTCTATCCATAATTCCCCAAAAATTGTACTCAAATATCATATTTTTTTCATAACTTATGTACTATTTTTAATTTTATAAGAATATTCTTAGAGTATTACACTTTGCGTCTGACAAAAAACTGTAAAATGTAATACATTCTACTAAACATTATAAACAAAATCAGCTGTTTGTCAACGAATTTTACGATATTGTTAC
>ERZ1643246.2416-NODE-2416-length-17854-cov-5.119220_pt1 | contig 17854 bp, 15 predicted proteins | sample MGYA00579265_ERZ1643246 | MGnify/ENA primary metagenome ERZ1643246 (study PRJEB29033, sample SAMEA4952261) | chicken gut metagenome | biome: Broiler Chicken; feature: Gastrointestinal Tract; material: Caecum | place: Ireland | collected 2018 | study: Broiler...
TTACAATCAAGTAATAGTTTTTTTATTAAAAGCGATAATATAGGACATGACAATTAATGTTTTATTTCAAAGAGAGTTATCATCTGGTGAAAGATAACAAATAAACGTAATTGCTACTACCTATTAGTTGAGCTAGAAATGGTCCTCCCGGATAACGGTTATATAATTAAGAAAAACAAAGGATGGTACCGTGCTATAATGCACTCCTAAGGTATCATCCTTTTTGTATTAAAGGAGATGATAAAATGACGGAAAGTGATACGATTTACTCCCTTTTAAAAAGAAATAAAAATTAGAAAGAAGGAAAAAAATGATAAATGAAGAATATGCAGAATTATTACAAAAAGTAATACAAAATAATTATAAAAATATAAAACATGAAAATATAAACGCAAACGAAAAGGAATTCTACTATGAATTTAAAATAGAAGATAAAATAAGTGAGAATGATTTTGAGAAATTAGAAAAAGAAATAAGAAAGTTAAAGAAAAATGCCTTTGTAAAACTAATAAGAATTAGTGGCGTCTACCTAGATGGAAATAGTAACAATAAAATGATTACAAGAATATCAGGAAAAGGCTTTAATAACAAAGATGAATTAAAAAAATATAATGACTTCCTACAAGAAGCAAAAGAAAGAGACCATAGAAAAATAGGACAAGACCTAGATTTATTTTGTTTCTCAGACTACGTGGGTCCCGGACTTCCTCTATATACTCCAAGAGGAACAATTATTAAAGATGAATTACAAAAAGAAATAGAACGAGTTTGTAAAAAATATGGCTTTCAAAAAGTAAGTTGTCCTGCTCTTGCCAATATTTCTCTATTTGAAACTTCTGGCCATGCTGCCAAGTTTAATGATGAATTATTTAGAGTATCCTCACCAAAGGGTCACGAATTCGTCTTAAAACCAGTACAATGCCCTCACCATACTCAAATATATGCATCTAAAATTAGAAGCTATAAAGACTTACCAATTAGATATATGGAATCAGATAAACAATATCGTGCAGAACTACAAGGAGCAGTAAGTGGACTATCCAGAGTCTACGCTATTACTGTCGAAGATGGACATTCTTTCTGTAGAATAGACCAAGTAAAAAAAGAAGTAAAAAACATGTGCAATTTAATTAAAGAATTCTATACAAGAATGGGCCTTTGGAAAAATAACTGGATATCTTTATCAGTAAGAGATTATAATCATCCAGAAAATTATATTGGTAATAAAGAAGACTGGGATGTATGTGAACAAATGCTACAAGAAGTATCAGATGAATTAGGTCTAAATGCTAAAAGATGTGAAGGAGAAGCAGCTCTATATGGACCAAAACTAGATTTTATGTTTGAAGATGCTCTAGGAAGAGAAATTCAAATACCAACTGTTCAGTTAGACTTCTCTACTCCAAAAAGATTTAACTTATCATATATTAATGAAAATGGTGAAAAAGTACCTCCAGTCATGGTTCATAGAGCAGTCCTAGGTTCTTACGAAAGGTTCTTAGTACTACTTTTAGAACAAACAAAAGGAGTACTTCCTCTATGGTTATCACCAGTACAAGTAAATATCATACCAGTAAATATGAATTATCATAATGACTATTGTAAAAAACTAAAAGAAAAGCTACTAAAAGAAGATATTAGAGTAGAATATGATGACAGTGAAGAAAGCATGAACAAAAAGATTAGACAAAGTAACATCATGAAAAATCCATATACAATAATTATTGGTGATAAAGAACGAGATAACAATTTAATCAGTTACCGTAAATATGGAAACGAAGAAACTATTTCCATAAATATAGAAGAATTGATTAACAAAATAAAAGTAGAAATTAAGGAAAGATGAATATGAATAAATACATAATAGAAAATGTAAATTCAAGTAATATAGAATATTATGCAAGAGTAAATGCTCTAGCCTGGCTCCAATCATACAAAGGAATAGTTAATGACGAATTTTTAGAATTAATAAATACAGAAGAAGAAATACAAAAAACAATTATAAATCTTAAAAAAAATCTACATGATAATAGCAAAAGATTTCTATTAAAAGTAGATAATCAATATGTTGGAATTTTAAGAATCCGCAAAACAAAATATAACAAATATTCCAATTATGGTGAATTAGGAGCATTATATTTACTAAATAGTATAAAAGGAAAAGGATTCGGCAAGGTCCTTTTTGAAAATGCGAAAGAAGAATTAAAACAACAAGGATATCAAAAAATGATTACTGGTTGCTTAAAAAAGAATCCTACAAATAAATTTTACAAACATTTAGGAGGAAAGTTACTAGACACATGCCCTCTTACATTGCCTAATGGAGAAGAACTTATCGAAAACTTATACTCCTATAATATTTAAAAAGAAAGATAGTCATATTCTATCTTTCTTCTTTTGTACAAGTACCTGAGGTATTAGATTCAAACCAAGTAGAAAACTCATCCATATAAGAATCTATTCCAACCTCTTTAGCATAATCTTGTTGCTGATCTAAATCGTACGTAATATTGCTCGCACTATATCCTACAATTTCTTTATCGTTATACATAAGTGTAATATCCCCTTCTTTAGATTCACAAACCAATTTATTAGAAGATGAAGAAACAAACGTGAAAATAACGAAAAGTAACACCCCAACAAAAACAACAATACCCCCTATAACCATCAATACTATTTTAACTGCTTTCATATACTCCTCCTTAAATTCATAATAACAGAAAAAATAAAAAAGTAAAGCTTGTATTCAAAAAAATAATTCAATATAATAAAATTATAAAATGATAAAGGAGAAAAAGTATGTACAAGATAAAAAATTTCTTAGAGAATAATGACATTAAAGTATTAGATACAAAAGGACCATTTACTGTAGTGGAATATTTAAGAGACTTAAGTGTAACTCCAATGACCGCTCAAACAAGTTATTTTAGTAACCTAATGAATGTCAGAAAAAGACAAGTTATTTGTAATTTAAAAACATCGCCTGTCACAGTACAAGCAGGAGCAATGCAATGGATGGTAGGTAATGTAAATGCAACAACTGGTCTAAAAGGTGTCGGAGACTTATTTTCTAAAGCAGTTAGAGGAAAAGTAACTGGCGAATCTGCAATTAAACCTGAATATACGGGAGACGGTCAAATAGTATTAGAACCTACTTATAGACATATTATTTTAATAAACTTAGAAGAATGGAACAATTCTATAGTATTAGACGATGGATTATTCCTAGCATGTGAATCTAAGCTACAACAAAAAGCTGTCATGCGTAGTAATATTTCATCAGCAGTTGCTGGTAATGAAGGACTATTTAATTTAGGTGTTCAAGGACAAGGTATTTTATGTATTGAATCTCCTTGTCCACAAGAAGAACTTATTGAAATAGAACTAGAAAATGACACCGTAAAAATCGATGGAAATATGGCAATAGCTTGGAGCGGAAGCCTAGAATTTACAGTAGAACGCTCTGGAAAAAGCCTAATAGGATCAGCAGCCTCTGGAGAAGGATTAGTAAACGTATATCGTGGCACTGGTAAAGTATTACTTGCACCAGTAGATAAATAAAGAAAATCCATACCTTTAAAGTCAATCTAAAAACACTTAGATAACTTTAAAGTTTTTTTATATAATAACTGCTTTATTGTAATATAGTAAACTTTTACACAAAATAAATCAAATTTTGCAATAAGTAAAGAAAAAATATAGAAAAAAATGTAGAACAATGATATTCTATAATTATCTAGAAAGGAGTTTGATACGTTGAAAGAAGAAAGAAGTGGAGCTTTAAAACTCTTAGGCGTAATAATGATTTTATTCGGAATCGGTTATGCTATATTAGGAACATTAAGCTTATTAGGGATAATCATAGGACCTCTACCAGGCCATGAACATGGCGAAGCAGTAATTGTAACATTATCCTACATTACATTAATAGTAGCAATACTAGGGGGAATTGCCAGTATTAAGGGTAGTCTAAAAAATGTACGTATAATTGGTATTATCTTTATTGCAATCGGAATTATATCCTTAATTTATACTTATCTTATAGAAAAAATATTCAATAATTTTGACTGTATTACAGTTGTATTAGGAATTGGTATTATTATTTTAGCAACGCTTTCTAAAATGGAAAATGAAAAAGTGAAAGCTGTCAGAGAAGCAAAAAGAACTACTCCAAAGGTTAACAATCAAACAGAAAGAATTCAAAAACATCAACCAGAAAAAACACAAAAAGCAAAGAAAGAACATAAACTAGAAAGAGTAAGACCAGTAAAAAGTGCTTCTAGAACAATTAAATATCATGATAAAAAGCCTAGCACAACAACAAAAAAGAAAATACCAAATACCAAAAGAAAAAGTAATAACACACAGAAAAAGGAAAAGTCAAATTAAACTTTTCCTTTTTTAATAGTATTTTTTAATATTTTTTAAAGCTTCTCTCTTCATATCTCTATCTTTAATAGTTTCTCTTTTATCATAATCTTTTTTACCACGACAAACACCTAAAGATACTTTTAATCGATTATCTTTAAAATAAAGCTTAACTGGTATCAAAGTAAGACCCTTTAACTGAAGAGCATCCTCTAACTTTTTAATTTCTTTTTTATGAAGTAACAATTTACGACTACGACTTTCCTCATGATTAAATATATTTCCCTGTTTATAAAGAGCAATATACATATTTAAAAGATAAACTTCATGATTACGAATAATTCCATAGCAATCTTTTATATTGCAATCACCATTTCGAATAGACTTAATCTCTGTACCAGTTAACACAATACCAGCTTCATATACTTCTTCTATAAAATAATCATGTTTTGCTTTTCTATTTAATATTTCCACAAAATCAACTCCTACTTAATCCCCAAACAAGATCAGAATAACGTGAACTAACTATATTTTTATATTCATTATAGTAGCTCATATAATTAGGTAATATAGAATCATCTAATTTTGAATAAGGATAAACCTTAAAATTACGTTTACTACTATAACTAGAATCAGTATAAATAAGTTCCGCTTTTGGATTATCTACTGTAACAACAGTACCTTCCTTTGTTTCTACTTTATTAATTGTAACTTCCATCATTAATCCTGTCAATCTTTCAGTTCCTACTTGATCAGAAATAAAATTACCCAGAGAATAAATAACAAGTGTTTTTCCGTCATTGATATATTGAACAGGTTCTACAACATGTGGATGGCTACCAATAATAAGATTAACTCCTAAAGAAGCTAAATAATTAGCAATACCTTCTTGTTCACTAGACACATCCATAGAATACTCTACTCCCCAGTGCATCGCAACAATAATAACATCTACCTTATCTTTAACTTTGTCGATATCATTCTTAGCTTTTTCTGGAGAATATACATTATTTAGATATTCTTTCCCTACTGGTGTCTCTAAACCATTCGTCCAAGTCGTATAAGAAAAGAATGCATATTTAATTCCATTACATTCATAAACACGTACCTTATCTCTTTCCTCTTGAGAGCTACGTTGTCCATCCCATACGACATCTTTTTGATTTGACCAGTAATTAACAGAATGTAGGACACCTTCTTCTCCTTTATCCATCGTGTGATTCGTTGCAAGTGAAACAAGATTAAACCCGGCATCAATAAAGGCATCCCCTACTTCATCAGGAGAGTTAAATCTAGGATAATTAGAATAACCTAACTTTTTTCCACCAAGAATTGTCTCCTGATTATAATATGCTAAATCATACTTAGAAGATATAGGTTTTATATACTCTAACATTGGCTTAAAATCATAACTACCATCAGATAACAGAGCATCTTCATAAATAGCACTATGAATCAAAGCATCTCCTACCATAAATAAATCAAAACTATATTTTTTAGGATACTTCTCAATCACTTCTACCATTTTCACATTTTTCAAATCTTTATCAGGAGAAGAAAATAAAGAAAAGTTAGAAAGACAATAATAACCAGTAAAAACAACTAACATTAATAGTAAAACACCACATCCAACTAGTATTTTCCCAGCCCTTTTTAATCTTCTAACCTTCTTTTTAACCATACTACAACTTCCTTACTACCTCAAAATCAATAGTTTTATCTTCCTTAGAAGCACGTACTACTTTAACTAATAACTTATCACCAATCGTATATTTTACATGACTTCTTTCACCTGTTAATGTCATATGTTCCTCATCATAATGGAAGAAGTCTTTCATATCGCGAAGTGGAACAAGACCCTCGATTAAATTATCAAGTTCCACAAACATTCCAAAGCTAGTAACAGATGAAATCATACCCTGAAACTCTTCTCCTATATGACCTTCCATATACTCAGCCATTTTCATATCTTCTACTTCTCGCTCACAATCAACACTTGCTCGTTCTCTAGAAGAAGAATGTTCTGAAATATAAATTAATTTTTCTTCCCATTTACGAATCGTTCCCATATCTAACTCTTTATTAAATAAATAAGTTCTAAGTAAACGATGAACAGTAGTATCAGGATATCTACGAATCGGAGAAGTAAAGTGAGTATAACATTGACTAGCAAGACCATAATGACCTAAATTTTCAGGTCTATAAACTGCTTTTTGCATACTACGAAGTAATAAACTGGATAATATCTTAAACTCAGGTTTATCTTCCAAATATTTAATAATCTTCTGTACAGTCTTAGGACTAGTATCTTTTAAGTCACCCGGAACTTGATAACCAAGACTTCCTACAAAACTTAAATAACTACGTAATTTTTCTTCTTTTGGAACCTCATGAACACGATAAATAAATGGTAAAGACATGAAATAAATATGTGTCGCAACACATTCATTAGCAGCAATCATAAAGTCCTCTATTAACTTTTCCCCTGCTCCACGATCCCTCAAAACAACATTTACTGGCTTACAATCTTTATCAACTAAAATTTTAGCTTCATCTACTTCAAAATCAATATATCCACGTTTTACTTTCATTTTTCTAAGTATTTGAGCAAGCTCTTCCATAAGTCTAAGTGATTTCTCATATGGCTCATAACCTTCGGGAACAACATTATCTTCTAAAATACTATTGACCTTTTTATAAGTCATTTGAATACGAGAACGTATAACACTAGGGAAAATTTCATAATCTAACTGCTTTCCATCATGATCAAATTCCATAACACAAGAAATTGCTAATCTATCAACATTAGGGTTCAAAGAACAAATTCCATTCGAAAGTTCATGAGGAAGCATAGGAATAACTCTATCTACCAAATAAACACTAGTTCCTCTCTCCATCGCTTCATTATCAAGTGGACTTCCCTCTTTTACATAATAACTAACATCAGCAATATGAACACCTAACTTATAATGTCCATTATTCATTAATTCAATAGAAATAGCATCATCAATATCCTTAGTATCATCACCATCAATCGTAAAGATTTCTAAATTTCTTAAATCCCTACGACCAACTAAATCAATATCACGAACTTCCATTGGAATATTCTTAACTTCTTCTTTCACATCCTCTGGAAATTCAGTATTTATTTTATACTTATAAACAATAGATAAAATATCTACTCCTGGATCATTTTTATGACCGATAATTTCAACTACTTTTCCAGAATATTTAGAATTATTATTTAACTTCTTAATAAGTTCAACAACAACTTTATGTCCATCAACTGCATTTAAAGAATCCTCTTTAGCAATCATAATATCTAACTTAATCTTAGAATCATCAAGTCTAATATGACCTACACCCTTTTGATCGAAATTAATCTCACCAATATAACGTTCTACTTGTCTCTTTAATACTTTTAAAATACGACCCTCTAATCTATCCAAATTCATTTTACTAGTAATTTCTACCAAAACAATATCATCATGAATAGCACCATTCATATTTTCAGGAGCAATATAGACATCATCTTCCATATTTTCAATTTCTACAAATCCAAAACCTTTTTTATTAGCCCGTAAAACTCCTTTACGCAAATGACTTTTCTCCAACATCATATATCGTCCCTTATTAGAACAATAAATAATAACCTCTTCTTCCATCTTACGAAGTTCTTCACTTAATTCCCTAACTTCTTCAACAGAATGTAAATCTAAAGCATCTTGCAACTCATAAATAGTAAGAGCTTTATCACTATTTTTTAATACATTTATTATATCATCTCTCATTAGTATCACCTTCTATCTTTATTATACTGTATTTTTGTCATTAACACTAGATTTTTTTATAGAAAGAAAAAAGACTCAATCACTGAGCCTAAATAAACATAGATACTAAACAAATTGCAAAAAACGCTAATCCTAATACTAAAGTAAGACGACTAATAAAAAGTTCAGATCCTCTTTCTTTACGATGACTAAATAATTCAGAAGTATTTCCTGAAATAATTTGTGCTGCACCTTCTGCTTTACTACTTTGTAAAAGTACAATCACAATTAATAAAATCGAAATAATTAAGAGCGCTGTTTCCATCGCACACCTCCGTTAACAATACCAATATGATACCATACTTTAATAAAGAATGCAACTAAACAATCGTAGTTTTATAAACATGACAGTATTAACGAATAAAATTTAACACTTGATTCCTATTTACTTCTACTATGTCAGCTGAATCACGATTCTTTATCTCAACAATACCTTCACTCGCACCTCTTCCAACAGTAATACGTATAGGGATACCAATTAAATCCATATCTTTAAATTTAACACCTGCTCGCAAATTACGGTCATCTAACAAAACACTTCTACCTTGAGCAAGCAACTCTTGATACATCTCCTCTGCTAAAACAACTTGTTCTTCATCTTTCATATTAACGATAACAATAGAAATCTCATAAGGTGCTATTTCCTGAGAAAAGATAATACCAGCATCATCATGATGTTGCTCCACATAAGCAGCCAAGACTCTAGCAACACCAATACCATAACATCCCATGACAACAGGTTTTAACTGATTATCTTCATCTGTATAATATAATCCTAAAGCCTCCGAATATTTAGTACCAAGTTTAAAAGTATTTCCTACTTCAATTCCTTTCTTAAACTTAAGTCTACCACCGCAATGAGGACAAACATCTTCTTCACTAACCATACGAATATCAGCAGCCATATCATATTTAAAATCTGATAAATTAACATGAATATAATGATAATCCGTCTTATTTGCCCCAACTACAAAATTCTTCATAGATAAAACTTCATAATCCATAATAATAGGAATATCTAATCCAATAGGACCAGCAAATCCTACTTTAGCATGAGTAATTTCTTCATCCTCAACAGGTGTTGCCATAACCACATCTTTTGCTTGTAATAATTTAGATACCTTAGTCTCATTTAATTCCCGGTTTCCACGAATTAAAAAGGCATAAAACTTACCATCCACTTTATATAATAAGGTTTTAACTAACGTATCAGATGAGATATCATATTTTTGACTCAATTCTTCTATTGTCCCTGCATTAGGAGTATAAAACAACTCTTTAGATAATTCTTCTTTACTATCTATAATAGCTGAACTCTTACATTCACAAACTTCAATATTAGTAGCATAGCAACAATCATCGCAAATAACTAAGGTATCTTCCCCAATATCACAAACTGCTTGAAACTCTTCTGACAAACTTCCTCCCATGGCACCTGTATCTGCACGTACTACTTCATAATCAAGTCCTACACGTTGAAATATCCTATGATAAGCATCAAACATTGCCTGATATGATTTAGCAAGTGCCTCTTCATCTTTATCAAACGTATAAGCATCTTTCATAATAAACTCTCTTGTACGAATCAAACCATACCTACTTCTAGGTTCATCACGATACTTATTAGCAATCTGATATAAACTAACTGGCATATCTTTATGAGACTGAATTACATCCTTAGCAACTTCTACAAACATCTCTTCATGAGTAGGACCTAATACATAACGTCTACCATAACGATCAGCTAAACGAAACATATCATCACCAAATGCATCTAGTCTCCCGCTTTTTGCATAAACATCTTCAGGAAGAATACTTGGCATTACAAGTTCATTAGAAGAAATTGCATCCATCTCTTCCCGTATAATATTTTCTATATTTTTTAAAACTCGAAGTCCTAATGGCAAGAAAGTATAAATTCCACTACCAACTTTCTTAATCATACCAGCACGTACTAACAAATTAGCACTAACAGACTCCTCATCTTTAACGTCCTCTTTCTGTGTAAAAAAATAATTTCCTTGTAACCTCATAATATCCTCCTAACTAAAAATAAATACAAAATTAATATTGAATTCCCCAAACAACCTTATGTTTAGCATCTCGACCGCAAACAACACATTTATGAGTAGCAGTCTCTCCTTCTAAAATACATCTAGATTTTAAACCTCCAACTTCTTTAAGTGTTTCTTCACATACTTGATCACCACACCAGTCAGCAATAATAAATCCTGGATGATTTTCAATAATCTCTCTCATTTCATCCACCGTCTGAGCTTCATACGTCATCTCATCTCGTCTTTTTCTAGCTCTAGTAAATAAATTACTTTGAATATTATCCATTAACTCTAAAACATAACTTGCAATATCTATATCCGCAGACACTTCCATCTTTTCCTGCGTATCACGTCTAGCAACAGTAAACACATTCTTTTTTAAATCTCTCTCACCAATTTCAATTCTAACAGGAATACCATTTACTTCCGCTTCTTTAAACTTAAATCCTGGAGACTTCTTAGAATCATCGAGATATACAGAAATATGACTATCTTGTAATGCCCAATAAACTTCATTAACTTTATCATCGACATTACCAATAGGAACAATAACTACTTGTCTTGGTGCAATCTTTGGAGGTAATACTAATCCAAAATCATCACTATGAACCATAATTAAAGCTCCAATCATTCTCGTAGTAACACCCCAGGAAGTTTGATAAGCATACTCTAACTGATTGTCCTTATTCGTAAAACTTATATCATAAGCTTTAGAAAACTTTTGACCAAAGTAATGACTGGTACCAGACTGTAATGCAACACCATTATACATAAGCGCTTCAATCGTTAAAGAATACTCTGCTCCAGCAAATTTCTCTTTTTCTGTCTTACGACCAGTAATGACTGGAATAGCCAAGTAATCTTCAAAAAACTTTTTATAAATATTTAACATTAATCTAGTCTCAGCTTCTGCTTCTTCCTGTGTAGCGTGAACAGTATGACCTTCTTGCCATAAAAACTCTCTACTTCTTAAAAAAGGCCTTGTAGTCTTCTCCCAGCGCATAACACTACACCATTGATTATACTTCATTGGTAAATCTCTATAAGACTTTACAACGCTACTATAATAATCACTAAATAAAGTCTCACTAGTCGGTCTAACACAAAGTCTTTCTTCTAACTCTTTAGATCCACCATGTGTTACCCAGGCAACTTCAGGAGCAAATCCCTCAATTAATTCTCCTTCCTTCTTTAATAGATTCTCTGGTATCAATAATGGCATATAAACATTCTGATGACCTGTTTCTTTAAGCATTTGATCTAAAACACCCTGCATCTTCTCCCAGATAGCATATCCATTAGGCTCAATTACCATACATCCCTTTACATTAGAATAATCACAAAGCTTAGCAGCTTTTACTACATCAGTATACCATTTCGCAAAATCAACATCTCTACTTGTTATAGCTTCATTTTTCATAAATTCCCTCCTAATAAAAAAGATGATACCAAAGGAGTGCTTATGCACGGTACCATCCTTTATTACTTAATTATTTAACGATGCAAGAACACCGGAAGTAAAACTTCACCAGAAAGGTAGGAATATAATTAGGTTATAATTGAGTTCACACTATCCTCAAATCACTGATATAAGAGCTAACTACATTATGGTCTTTCTTTTTGTTTTAACAGATACACTTAAAATAAACTATTTTAATAAAAAAGTCAATATTTTAACATACTATTTTACTTTCTGATAAGAAAAATTATTTTCTTTAACAAACCTATCATAAACACTATCAGAAATAGTAGAAGAAAATAAAATAGGCTGAAATAACGGAAACTTATCCAACAACGACTGAGATACTTCATCATATAAAGAAACATCATATCCATCACAATAATAATCCACATAAGAGACAATATTATCATATATACCTTGTTCTTCTTCAACAAGTAGATCCATATCTAATTCATAATGGTTGCTTAAAAAGTCCATATATTTCAAATTAGAATTCCAAAAGGACTGAGAAAAATCAGAATCAAAAATATAACGATAACTACCATCTTCTAACTTTTCAGATTCATGAGCATGGTTTAATACAATCAATTTTACAGTATAAAACAAAGCTAAATTTTCTTTCCAAGAAAAATCATTATGACTTACAGTATACTCTACCATATCAGCAAGAACTTTATTAAAAATATCATTTCTATAAGCATACCCTATAGCTTCCTTACTCTCATTACCACTAATAGAAGATTTATCATAATAATCAAAAAGAAAAGACGTTCTACCATAAGAGGAATCAATGGCATATAAAATATGATAAAAATCTAAATAATCTTCTTCCGTTTCAAGTCCAAAATAATGATAAAACTGCTCTAAGTCAGCATCAAAAATAGCATCATAATAATCAGAAATAGAAACATCTTCTTGAAACAATGAAAGTAACCATACTAAAGATTCTAATTCTCTCTCAGAAATATAAGAATAATTATAAGTAGTCGCATCGTCAAGATCTCCTACCTTTTCTAAATTGTATAATTCTGACTCAGCAGAAGCCTCAGTAAGGAAACTAACAAAGGGACTATTATAATCAATGGATTGATATTGTTGAGAAGCATTCATTCGACAAGAACAAGAATCTTGTCTACAGTGATTTAATTCATGCTCCAAGGTTAAAGTAATAGCATCAACAACATCACTATACGACTCATTTTGACAAACTTCAATAATAGAAGAATAATCTAAAATAATTAGATTCTCATCTTCATCATTAATAGCTGGAATAACTCCAACTTCAAATTTAGACTGACTCTTTTCCTCAACCTGAGAAGTATCTCCTAAAACAATACTAAGTGTTTGGATACGACAGATATCTTCATTTAAATTATTAGTAGCATTAGTAATTAAATTTTCGAAAGCTATATCAAAAGCACTAGTACAAGCATGCTGAACTTCTCGTAATAGGGAATCACTAGAATAATCTAAAAACATCGAAATATATTCACTATGATTACTAACATACTGTAAAGAATTATTCTGAATCTTTTCTTTTAATTTAGAAATACTTCCATCAAAAATATAATAGCATTCTTTTTTAGTTTTAGTACTACTTACAATATCTAATATTGCATCATCAGAAATATAAAATTGAGAATTACGGTACTTAACATCAATAGAATCAAAATAACTAGCATAATCAAATTCTTTAGATGAATCATCCTCTGTATTTATAGAACGTTCTTCCGAAGAGTTAGACTGGATATCTTCATTAGAAAAACAACCAGTAAGTACCAAAGGAAAAATACTAGAAAAAACAAGTGCCTTTAATCTATAATTTCTCGTCATAACTATCCCTTCTTAACGGTTATATATTATAACAAACACTATAAATTATCGCAAGAAAAAAACACCTTATCATCCGATAAGGTATTGTTTATTATTGATTTAATTCTTCTTCAATTCTCATTAATTGATTATATTTACAAATACGATCTGTTCTAGACATAGAACCAGTCTTAATTTGACCTAAATCAAGTCCAACTGCTAAATCAGCAATCGTAGTATCTTCAGTTTCACCACTTCTATGAGAAATGATAGTTTTATAGCCATGACTTTTAGCAAGTTCAATAGTTTCAAGTGTCTCAGTAATAGTACCAATTTGATTAACTTTTAATAAAATGGCATTACCTGCTTTATGATCAATTCCCATTTGAAGACATTTTTTATTAGTAACGAACAAATCGTCTCCGACTAATTGAATTTTATCTCCTAAGCGTTCTGTAACCTTAGTAAATCCATCCCAGTCATTTTCATCTACTGGATCTTCAATAGAAATAATTGGATAAGTATTAACTAATTCTTCATAAAAATTAATTAATTCATCAGTAGTTAATTCTTTTCCATCAACATGATATACTCCATCACTATAGAACTCGCTAGCTGCTACATCAATAGCAATACAAACATCTTTTCTTGGCTCATATCCAGCTTTTTTAATTGCTTCAATAATTAAATCAAAGCCTTCTTTATTAGAACCTAAGTTTGGAGCAAATCCACCTTCATCTCCAACACCAGTAAAGTATCCTTTATCATTTAAAACTTTCTTTAAAGCATGGAATACTTCTGCTCCAACACGAACTCTTTCATGAATGGTATCTCTTTGTGGAATAATCATAAACTCTTGGAAATCTAAATTGTTATCAGCATGTGCTCCACCATTAATAATATTCATCATAGGAACTGGTAAAGTCTTACCATCACCAACATATTCATATAATTCTTTTCCTTCATTGATAGCACTAGCTTTTAAAGCAGCCATACTAACACCTAAAATAGCATTAGCACCAAGCTTTGATTTAGTCTCTGTTCCATCTAACTCTATCATAGCATAATCAAGTGTTTTTTGATCTGCTGCATCCATACCAATTACTTTATCACGAATAATAGTATTAACATTTTTAACAGCATTTAAAACACCTTTACCATTATAACGACTTCCACCATCACGCATCTCTAATGCTTCTCTTTCACCAGTAGATGCTCCACTTGGTACGGCGGCACGTCCTCTAACACCATTTTCTAAAATAACGTCTACTTCAACAGTAGGATTACCACGAGAATCTAATATTTCTCTAGCTTTTACGTTTTTAATTTTCACAAACATCATCCTTTCACAATATCTATTATATCACGAATTATTATCTAGCACATCTTTTTTTAAATCGAAAACATATTTTTTAAACTCCACTCCACGAATCTCACATTCCTTATACTGATCCCAGCTAGCAGAAGCAGGACTTAATAAAATGACATCTCCAGAACTAGACTCCTGATAGCATTTTTGAAATCCATCTTTTAAAAACTCATAACTATAAGTAGGAATACCTACACTCTTTCCAAAATCAACTACTCTATTACGACATTGTCCAATACCAACAATACATTTTACATGGTTCATGTAAGGAGATAATTGAGAAAAATCTTGTCCTCGTTCTAATCCTCCTAAAATTAAAATTACTGGTTCATCAAAAGAAGATAAAGCAATCTGGGTACACTTAATATTCGTAGCTTCAGTATCATTATAAAACTTACGTCCCTCCACAGTGTCAACATACTCCAAGCGATGTTCTACACCCGTAAAATTACGTACAACATCTAAGATAATGTTATTAGAAATATGAAGTTCTTTCGCTACCATAACCGCAGCCATAACATTTTCTACATTATGTATTCCTGCAATAAAGATATCATCACGACTTAATACTTTCTCACCATAATAATAAATATCTCGTCCCTCTAAATAGCACCCGTTAATAGTATGCTTACTAGAAAAATACTTGGTAGTAGATAAAATATTTTTAGTCTCTTCTAATACATCACCATTTTCAATATTTAGTATCGCAACATCATCTTTAGTCTGGTTTTGAAATAATTTAGCCTTTACTTTTTTATAAGCATCATAAGAGCCGAAGAAATCAACATGGGCAGGACTTAAATTCGTCATAACTGCAATAGCGGGATGAAATGTAGATAAATTTTCAAGTTGTTGACAAGAAACTTCCATCACAACCGTATCCCCTTCTTTTAAATCATTTAAAATACTAGATAAAGGATACCCTATATTTCCAGCAAGAAATGCTCTATCTCCTAAAGCTCTCTTTACAATTTCATAAGTTAAAGTTGTAGTAGTTGTTTTACCATTAGTCCCAGTAATACCAATTAAAGTAATATTTTTAGGAAACAAACGATATGCCATTTCTACTTCATTAATAACTTCCACATGAAGTTCTCTTGCTTTTAATACATATTTATGATAAATAGGTACGCCAGGATTTTTAATCAAATAATCAAAAGAAGAATCTAACAAATTATCAGGATGAGAACCAAAAACAAATTGAACTCCCAAATCCTTCAATTCTTGTATTTTATCCTGATCTAACTCTTCTTCTTTTTTAGCATCATTTAAAATAACTTCATTACCTCTTCTAGCTAAAACCTTCGCAGCTTCATAGCCACTTCTAGCAAAACCTAAAATTAATATTTTCTGATTTTCAAACATAATATCACCACTATAAGTATACTATAAAAGACCAAATTTGACCACCGAAATTAGACGCTATATATTGAAAGATATTAGTATAATATGATATAATGAACAGAGAATAGGAGACGCGTCTATGAAAATAGTAACTATCAGTCCAGAACAATTTGATAGATATGCAAAAACACATCGTTATCGTAATTATTACCAAACATCAGTATATGGAAACACCATGATAAAATTCGGTTTCAATGTCCACTTTTTAGGAATCACAGACGATACCAATACATTAATTGGCGCCTCTCTAATTATCTATAAAGAAGTATTCATGGGACATAAAATTGCCTATGCTCCTAGAGGTATATTATTTAATTATGAAAATCCTAATCAAGTAAAAGAACTAGCAGAAAAATTAAAAAAAATATTAGGAAAGCAAGGATTCATGCTCCTAAAAATTGACCCTTATATTCCCATGACAGTACGAGACCATGAAGGAAATATCATGAACTTCAACAATCAAATAAACTTAATCACTGCTAATCTAGAAAGTGCTGGCTTTATTCATCAAGGAAAAACATTATTTTTTGAAGGAGAAAAACCACGTTGGGAAGCTTTAGTACTTTTAAACAAGGATATAAGAACAATATTTAATAGCTTTGATAAAAGAACAAGACATAAAATACGAAAAGCTGCTAACTCAGGAATCGAATGTTATAAAGAACCAAGTAGAAACATTAATGTTTTATATAATTTTATAAAAAGAAAATCTCCAAAACCAATTGAATTCTATAGAGAATTAATTAGTAACTATGGAGATGATGCCGAAGTATATTATGCTAAAATAAATACAGAAATCTATGTAATTAATAGTAGACGTGCCTATGAAAGAGAAATGGAAAGAAATGACCAGATAGCAGAAAAAATTCAAGATATAAATACCTCTCCAAAATTAAAAAACGGTCTATTAAATAAAAAAATGGAGTCTGACAAATTATTAAATACCTATAAAAATAGTATGGTGCAAGCAACAGAATTACTAAAACAGTATCCAGAAGGACTTATTGTTGCTGGCGCCATTGTAATTAAATATGATAATTCTGCATTTTTATATATAGATGGTTTTGATACCAAATATTCTAATTTAAATCCAGGATACCTATTAAAATGGAGAATGATAGATGATTATAATAAAGAGCATTTAAAATACTTAAATCTAAACGCTATCGTAGGAGAATTTGAAAGAAGAAATAAGTATAGTGGACTAAACGAAATGAAATTAGGATTTAATTCTATTATTACAGAATATATTGGAGAATTTGATATTATATTGAATAACTTTACTTATAATTTATATAAAAGTCTAGGAAAGAACAAATAGAAAGGAACAAAACATGAAAAAACCTAAAATTGTACTTTGTGGAAGTATGAAAGTAAAGGATGAAATAATAAAGATAAAAGATGAATTAGAAAAAAGAGATTATGAAGTCCTACTTCCAATCGAATGTATGCAAGGTCTACCAAAAGAAATTGCATCACGTGCTCATTTTGATAGAATTAGTAATCCCAACAATGAAATTGTATTAATAGTAAACGCCACTAAAAATGGTAT
>ERZ1643246.2417-NODE-2417-length-17852-cov-8.763837_pt1 | contig 17852 bp, 12 predicted proteins | sample MGYA00579265_ERZ1643246 | MGnify/ENA primary metagenome ERZ1643246 (study PRJEB29033, sample SAMEA4952261) | chicken gut metagenome | biome: Broiler Chicken; feature: Gastrointestinal Tract; material: Caecum | place: Ireland | collected 2018 | study: Broiler...
GAACCATTTCTACTGTTTCTCGATAAAAACCGTCTGTTGTCCATGTTTTAACTTTCATCAAACGGAACAAAACCTGGGACACTTCATATCCCACCCCAGGCCTAATGACTTGGGTGCAGCGGCAACGCTCATCCGATTTAGGCAGAGTCGTTGCAGGATCCAGTGGGTCACCTGGTCCGTGGTCTTTGAATTGTCGGGCGCGCAGGCAAGGCCAGCACGGAAGATCTTCTGCAAGCAACGCTTGTTGGTGCACCGGTAGCGTGGAAGGCGCACATGAAGTTGTTGGGTGGCCGACGATGGGCAGATCGACCAGGCTGCGGATGACGTGGTCGCGGAATACTCCAGGCTGCCCGCAGGTAGGGCATTCATTGATCGGCTCGACGGGTTCGGCTTCAATAACAGTGACGTCACCGTTTTCTGTGGCACCGGTGATAGTAGTTCCTAGTTTTGCGGTGCGGCAGATGGTATCGACGATGACATTTCCGTTAGGCTGCACAGTAGGTCCTTAGTTTTGTACGGATGGATTAGATACCTTTTTCCTACAAAGCCAAGGACCCCAATATCTTGTGCCACGCCCGAACCCCCGGCGAACTAATCAATGCACTCTAAAACCGGAAGAGCCCTTTTAGTACTACTGGTGGATTTCGGTTTTGGTGGGGATTAACGCCGCCGGCTTCGGTTTTTCCGTTGAGGAGGTCGTTGACTACTTCCCGATGGTGAAATGGGTCGATGGTGAGGTAGAGAGGAACCAGTCACCTGGAAGAGATCGATCCAGTCGTTGGTGTGCAATCTGGGAGGTAGGGTCGCGGGGTCGATTCCTCGCGAGCGCAACCATGATTGTGTTTCTGAACGTGATGAAAACAACCCTGCCCTTCGGAGAATTTCCCCTATCCCGCGTCCCCGGGCAGTGAAAACGGTGTGCACCATCGCCTGAAAGGCTTTGCGCTGCTCTATCGGAATCTTCGGGTCACCCACCCGGCGGATCACTAAGATCCCCCCGTCAACGTTTGGCTGTGGCCGGAAAGCAGTCCTTGGTACCCGAGAACCCAGGTGAAATGTGAACCATGGGGACCACTGAGCCGTCATCATCGTGCTTGCGCCTACCCCGGCCCGGCGGCGAGCGACTTCCCACTGCATGAGGAGTACAGCGTCAGTCCATGCTGGCGCATGCAGCAACTTTCGAAGAATGGCAGTGGTGAGGTGAAAGGGAATGTTTCCCACAATGACGCAGGGAGTGGCGGGTAACCGGAAGTTAAGGAAATCATCATGGACCACTTCGACCGCCGCCGAGGAGGTTTCTTGTGTGATTTTGGCAGCTAGTTTTGCGTCCACTTCAACTGCCGTTATCGCCCTCCCCAAGTGGGCCATCGGGTGAGTGAGGGCACCGCTTCCTGGTCCGATCTCAATGATGGGGCCGGAGGTTTGTTTCACAAGGTCGATGATGGAGTTGATGATCTTGTGGTTGGTGAGAAAATTTTGGCCATGCTCGTGACGGCCGTGTCCGTATGCAGACATAAGGTGTGCTCCTTGGATTTGAAAGGGAGCCGGGCATGACAAATAGCCGCCCGGCTAAAGGACCGGAGCGGTTTTTAACCTACGGGGTAGGAAACCGCCTTAGCGGTTGGTGCGCAACCGCAAGAAAGCGGTACTTGAAATCAACATGGGTCTAATTATATCCATTTAAAGGGTTAAGGGTCAAAATGTGTGTCTGGCTCGGCGTGTCGCGGGGGTTAGATTTGGCCTTTTTGAATGCCGATTGAGTGGGTGTAGTCGGTGTCGATAGCGTTGTCGTAGAGGGCTGGGCGTCCTGTTTCGTGGTCGGCTTGGTTCTCGGTTTGGGTCAGGGTGGATACTTTGGCGAGTTGGCCCTGGCCCCAGTCGGACTGCCTGGCGATTCGTACTGGATCGTCAGGCAGTTCCGTTTTTAAGGGGTATGTAAAATAAGTGGTTGGAAATTGGTAAATCTCCGGTTGGGTTGCTGTTGAGTCTAAATCAACTCATCCAACCATCTTTCTAACAGCCGGAGCTGCAATAATCCAACCACTTATTTAACGTCTCTATGTATCATGTCGAAGTCAATCAGCTCTAGTTGCTCTACGAACTTCTCTAGATATGAGGCGACTTCCTCGTCATTCACGAAGAGCGGCCTATCCTGTGTGAGCCTTCCTGAACTGTCCTGCGGATAGCGAAGACTGATGCCGTTGTCGTCGATGTCGGCTACGGCCTCTACGAATGCGCCCATGTTTTTGATGGCCCTGTTGTCCTCACGGCACTTCTGTCCTGGGAACCTCGAGAGCAGGGAGCTCCACAGCTTCGTGAGGCTGTGTTCTCTCTTGGGCTCGACTCCGCACTTCCTAATCGCCCTCTTGATAGCTAGTTCCATGCAGTGTCTCGTGAGGAACAGGACCGGGATCGCATAGGAATGCTCCAGCATTACGTACATCCCCGGTCGGTTGATGGCCCTTCTTCCGGCGGCCGCCAGTTCCTTCGCGGCGTTGAGGAACGAGCGGATGAACTCCTCCTCGAACATCTCGCCCTTGAGTTCTTCCTTCATCAAGACGGATGAGTCTAGCAGGGAGAAATCCCTCAGGGTGGGGTCGTTAAAGCCGTTCATCTGGGGCTTCATCACTCGACGCCCCACGTATCTAGGAAATACATGCTCGGTGAATATGTTCCCCATTAAAGAACCTCTCCCGTCGTTGCGTCGACCTTCACTCCCGACCTCGGGTCTATGAACTCGTCCACGGCCTCGTCCTCGCGGTCGGGCTCGGTCACGAAGAGCGGACCGGGCGCGTCAATGCGCGGACCGATCGTGAGCCCGTTGCTCGCGATGATGCGGTCGAGGTTCTGTCTGCGGTAGAGGGTCCTTGCCCGAAGCGTCTCGAACGAGTATCCGCGCCCTCTCATGTCCGTTTCGTTGATGAGCCGGTTCGCGCACTCGGTGTAGCCGTTCGAGATGCGGCTGGGGCATTCCCAGTAGTTGAAGATGAACTCGCGGTGGTTCTGGACGGTCCGAGCAAGGGCTCTGAACGGATCGAACTCCCTGCCATCGGGAATTTCCCGAATCCAGGCGTCGAACGCCGCCTCAGCCTCCTCGCGTGAGGACGGATGGTCGTCGTAAATGCCGAAGAAGTCCTCCTTGAGGTCGTACGCGGTCATCAGCGTCGAGTAGGAGGGGTCTTCCCGTAGCGCCCTTAGGGCCGACGCCTCGTAGGGGCTGAGGTCGCGTGTCCGCTTCCTGAGGGCGTAGGCGAGGCCCTTCTTTAGCTCAAGGCGGCCCTTCCTGTCGAGGGCTCCCTGGAGGCCCTTGCGGACCGCGTCTAAGGCCTCGTTGGCTCCCCTCACGACATGGAAGTGGTCGATGACCCATGTCGCGTTCGGGGTGTACTTGGCTATGCTCCTCCAGAACGGCCGGTACATGTCGCTCGAGACCCATCGTACGCGCTCGAGGCCCTCCAACGAGGAGAAATAGGCGTCGAGGTCGGACTGCGTCCTGCCGGGCACCATGTCGAAGACCGTCCTGTGCTCGAGGTCGGTGATCACGGTCACCATGCCGACCCTCTTGAGGTTCTTCTCGTCTATGCCCAGGAACGCCGGCACCTTGAAGCGAAGCCTCGAGGCGTTCTCGCGGACGTAGTCCTCGAAGACGTTCTTCACGGTGACGTGCGAGAGCGGGTACTCCTCGGCGACCTCGCGGAAGGTGAGCCTGAGCGAGCGCTGGGCGATGTCGGCGTATGCCGCCTCCGTCATTCGGTGACCCGCGTCGACCCCGCCTATCGCCGGGCGCCACACGTAGCCGCACTCCGGGCATCGCATCCGCGGGAACCCTATCTCGAGCCTCGTCGGGATGCCCAAGTGTGGCGTCGACACAACGTCGACGGTCCTCGCGCCGTGGCTGTGCAGCGTCCCGCCGCACTCGGGGCACGATGCGGGGACGGGCCCGCGGTATCTCAGGTCGAACTGCTGGAGCCTCCTGCCGCAATCGACCTTGGTCGCACTGCCGATGAGCTCGCAGCCCCGGACGCCGAGCAGCTCCTCGACGTAGCCTGCCGCGCCCATCTATTCCCCCTTCGAGAGGTAGGAGGCGAGCTCGGCGATGTCGTAGCGCTTCCCCTGCGAGATGAGGTCGTACACCTGGTCGGCCAGGGGCTCGATCGCCTGCGGGTCGTCGAGCGCCTGCTCGGCGAGGTCTCCCAGCTCGTTGCTCATCATCGACATGAGGGCCCTGATGACGATGTTGCGCAGGCGCCCGTCCGCGAGGACGGCCTCCTTCGTGTTGCTCGTGTTCGTGATCTGCGTGTTGGTCACGGGGTCTGCCGCCACGGCGTCGGAGACCGCGTTGACGGCTCGGGCCTTCACGAGGGGGTCGCCCTCGTCGCCCCACGTGCGGTTCAGCCTCTCCACGATCCTCGCCATGGTGTCGCGCTTGGGAGCGGCGCCTGAGCCGCCCGCGCCCATCGGCATGAGCTCGCCGCCCTCGACCCCCTCGGGGACCTTCTGGGCCGATATGCGGAAGTCCCGGAGCACGAGGCCGCGCACGTCGACGTCGTCGAGCGAGGTGCCCGCGATCCTGTGGCCGAGCAGCTTTGCGAAGCTGTAGAACACCTCGAGGTCGGGGTCGCCGAAGTCGAGCGCCTGGGACAGGAACGTGTAGGCGGAGCAGTACTTGGAGAGCTTCTTCCTGAAGGTCATCAGCTCCGCGACGCGTCCCGCCGCCTCGTCCGCGCTCCTCTTGGCCCTCTCCGCTTCCTCGGCCTCGCCGGCTGCCTCCGCCCGGTTGGCGCACTCCAGCCAAGTCTCGTAGGAGTCCCTGGCCGCCGCGAACCTCTCGCGGAAGATTTCGGCGGGCCCGGAGACGGCGGAATAGAGGGCGGTCCTGTAGGCATCGCTCTCCCCACCGGCTGCGAGGCCCTTGGACCTGTAGAGCGCCTCCTTGAACCCCTCGACGTCTCGCGTCGCGAACACGTCGGCCGCGTCGAGGGCGTCCTTCAGGTCGTAGACGATGTTCGGGTCCTGGGCCGTGGTCATCGCCGCACCCTTGTCGTAGGTCTTGAAGGCGGCGAGAACCGTCTCGGGGTCGTTCACGAAGTCGACGACGAAGACCCTGTCCTTGCCGGAGCACGTCCTGTTGACGCGCGAGTAGGTCTGCACGATCTCGATAGCGTTGCCGAGCGGCTTGTCGACGTAGAGGGCGACTAGCTTCTTCTGGTCGAACCCGGTCTGGAACTTGTTGGCCACGATGAGCAGCCTGCTCTCGGGGCGGTCGAACGCCCTCTCGACCGGGCCCTGCCCGGTCGGGTTCATGTTGGCCTCGGTGTACTCGTAGCCGCGCTCGATGAGGGCGAACGGGTTGTCCTCGAGGTACTCGTCCTCGGGCAGGACGCACCTGTCGCCCAATACCTTCTGGGAGAAGGCGACGAGCGGCTCGCCGGGCACCTTGAAGCGCAGCTTCGGCTCGACCTTGGCGGGGTCGAGGTCCGGGCGGGAGCGGAGGTACGCCTCTATCGCGTACTTGTAGCGAACGACCTCGGGGCGCCCGGAGGTGACGATCATGGCCTTGGCCTCGCCGTTCAGGAGCGGTGCCACGTTGTCGACGAAGTGGTCGATAATCCACTTGGCCTTCTCCATGACGTTCGTCGGGTGGAGCGAGCGCCACTTGGCGATCTTCCTCCTGGCGCGGCGCTCGTCGACGAGCCTGCCGTCGGCGTCCTCCGACTCGTCCTCAATCCTCGTGAGGGTACGCAGGGGCACGTATCCCGAGAGCGGGTCGATGATGTAGCCCTCCTCGATCGCCTGCCGCATCGGGTAGAGGTGGAAGCTGCCCATGACCGGGTTGCCGTCCTCGTCCTCCTCGCCCGTGGGCGTGCCGAACAGGGTCTTGGTCTCGGCCTTCGGGGTCGCTGTGAACGCGAGGAAGGAGACGTTCGGCGGCATGAGGTTGCTCGCCTGCATCTGGGCGAAATAGGCGTCCATGACCGACCCGTCATCGCCCGAGTCGTCGTCGAAATCGAGCATCCTCTCGAACTTCAGCTTGTCCGCCGCTGCGTTGAAGGCGGTCTTGAGGGACGCCGCAGAGCTGCCTTCCTGGGAGCTGTGCGCCTCGTCGACGATCACCGCGAAGCCGGCACCCGCGAGCTCGGGCAGGGCCGCGATGTCCGGCCACGCGTAGAGAAATGTCTGGATGGTGACCACGACAATCTCCCTCTTCTGGCGAAGGGCCTCGACGAGCTGGGAGCTCTTGGAGCCGTCCGAGACGGCGTTGCCCCTCTCGTCGCGGCCGACCATGACGACCTGGCCCGTCACCTTGGAGAGCTGGGAGATGGTCTTCTTTATGTTCTGGTCGAGCGACAACCTGTCGGTGACCACCACGACGCTCGAGAACATCTTCTCGCCGTCAGCGCGGCGGAGCCTCGCGAGGTCGTGCGCGGCCCAGGAGATGGTCTCGGTCTTGCCGGAGCCGGCCGAGTGCTCGATGAGGTAGCGCCGCCCAGGCCCGTGCTCGCGGGCGTCGGCCAGGATCTTCCGCTCCGCGTCGAACTGGTGGTAGCGCGGGAAGATCTGCGTGGCCTCCTTGCGCCATCGGCCCGTCGCGTCCTGCCTGTCCTCGACCTCCTCGAAGACGAACCGGTCGAAGATGGAGATCCAGTTATCCCGCTGCAGAATCGTGTCCCAGAGGTAGTGGGTCCTGTACTCGCCCTCAGGGGCGTCGGGATTGCCCGCGCCGCCGTCCCGGCCGAGGTTGAACGGGAGGAAGCGGGGCTTGGCCTCCTTGCTCGGGAAGGGGCCGAGGTTCGTGCACATCCATACCTCGTCCTCCGACACCGCGAAATGGACGGCCGCCCCCCGCTTGTACATGAGCAGCGGGTTCTTCCTGCCGCCGTCGGGCTCCACGGCCTTGCGCTCATCGACGTACTCGTCGATCGCGTCCTGCACCGTCTGGGTCAGCTCGGTCTTGACCTCGCCGGTCGCCACCGGAATGCCGTTGACGAACAAGGCGAAGTCGACCGACTTCCCACCCGCGGTCTGGTAATGGACCTGGTGCATGAAGCGCAGGATGTTGGCGTCGTATTTCTCGCGCGCGCCGGGCAGCCGCTCGTCGTCTGGGTAGCCCGCCATACACTCGATGGTCTGGTATCCCGCCATCTGGAACCCTTTTCGGAGCGTGAGGACCGTTCCGTTCTTCTCCAGGCTCTTGACCAGGGCGCGCCTCAGCTGCTCTTCCCAGCGGGCGCCCTTCTCCCGCCGCATCTTCTCGAGCTTCTCGGGAGCGGTCTTCTCCAGGTAGGCGACGAAGTCGTCGAAGAAGAGCGCGTCGTTGGGGTCGAACCCGGTATCGTCCGGGGAGACGACCCAGCCCGAGCCCTCGAGGCCCGCGACCTTGCGGGATATGTAGCGCTCGAAGGGGGCTTCCTGGTGGATCTTGCCGGCGTGGCGCTTCGTTTCGAACATGGCTATCCCTCCGTGCAGTCGATCTTGCCGGTGACGGCGTGGTGGATGATTGATTTTCGGTACTCGCCGAGCTTGTCGATGAGCTGCTCCTGGCGGGTGATCGCCTCGTCGATGGCGGCGCACCGCTCATCGAGGTAGTCGGCGATTGAGCACTGCGTCGACATGGGCGGCAAAATCAAGTAATTCGATTCGAAGTCTTCTCTATGCAAATCCCATTGGCCTTCGCGAATGCCATAGCTGAGGGCATTCCAACGCTGGGCGTATAAACTCGACCTGACCAAGTAATGCAAGTAGCGACGATTGATCGTATTTTCGTTGGGGGAGTAGACGAAATACGCAGGACTCACGATGCCTTCATAGTCAGAAAGCCCGAGAGAGCCCTGCCATGCTTTCATCTTGTTTACGACAAGGTCCCCGGGATGAACGTGCTTATAGTCTGAGGTGTCTTCGGAAGTCCTATTGTGATTATCATCCCTGCTCAATTTAGGAATAACGCCATATTCGCGATACAGTGAAAGCACCTGAACTTCACGGTTCTCTGGTTTTTTCGACCTTGAGAAATGCAGACAGCTCTTAGTCCTTGCCGCAGTCCAGTTTCCGGGGATCCTTCCGATCCACTCGACGCCGCTGTCCTTCATATCGGCGTTCGGATCGAGCCCTTTCGTCACGGCGTGCGCGATGAGGGATTTCTTGTATTCCTTGAGTTTGCCTATGACCTCGCGGCGCTTGGCTACGTCATCGTCGATGGCGACGCAACGCTCGTCGAGGTAGGAAACGATCTGACGTTGCTCAGAGCGAGGGGGGACTATCGCATAGGTCTCATGCAAGTTGCCTTGGTTGACATGAAACACCTTTACATCGACCAAATCGCGTCTAATCTGCCATCGCCACATATCGGTTGAAAAAAGATATGCGAAATACTTGTTGTCGACTTCGCTGATCGGCGTGAGCAGCAGGGTATCGCCGCCGGGATTGAGCATCTGTTCGGAGTCGTTGTATATGCAGTCACCGCAACCTGCGAGGTCTTCTGAAGTGCACGCGAAGATGAACGAACCCTGCGTCGATTTACGCAGGCCTTCCGGAACAAAATCTTCCGGAACATGCTTGATGAGTCCGTCCGAAACGCCGAATTTGTTGTTTTCCTTAGAATGCACCTGGGCGTAATTAACCACGGGTGCGCCAGCATCAACAAGGTCGGCCTTGGTCACGGTCATCCCTTTGCTGCTCGAAAAAAGCCTCGGCAAAGGTACCATGCTCCATCCGTCAGGAACGTCGCCGAACCACCTGCTGTCGTTTATCTCGGCTCTGACCCTCATGCCAGGAACCCCCTCATGAGTGCGCCGAGGCCGTCCTCGAGTTCGAGGATCTCCTTCGCGATGATATCGGGGTCGCGGGGCTGCTCGTACTTGTAGAAATACCTGTTGAACGAGATGGAAGTGCCGACCACGCCGACGCCGCCGTCGCCGAGCGGGTTGGATGTGAGCCCGGTCTTCCTGTCGAACTTCGGCTCGTCGACCACCGATTCGTCCACGACGGCGTCGGGGGCGTAGGGCAGCACCTCGGTCTCCATGTACTCGTCGATGTCCATGCCGAACGGCACGTTCTCTGCGTCCTTGAGCTCGGAATCGAAGACTGGTTTTCCTTTGGCGTCGATTGCAGGGTCGGCCGACGGATCTCGGCGGCCGAACGCCTTGACGAGCGCATCGGCGAGCGCCGTCTTCTGCGGCTTGGGCTTCTCGATCGACTTATGCAGCGCATCGGCCGCGGCGAGCGTTTCGGCGTACGTGAGGGATGCGCCTTCGTTCTCCTCGGCCCAGGAACGGATCGCTGACCTGCTCGCCTCGGTCAGGTTCTCCATCGGCTTGCTCAGAGCGAAGAGCTCGCCGAGCTTGCCCGCATCCGGCTCGACGAAGATCCGCAGCGGGCGCTGCGTCGTGACCTTGCGGTACATGAAGTCCTCTACGGGGACGATTACCGACCTCCCGTGATCATGGCCGTCGACGTAGGTGCGCACGATCCAGGCCGTCTGCTCCTCGGAGATCTCATAGCGCTTGTTCCCCTGGCTCTTGCGCAGCGGAGTCTTCTCCTCGGAGGCGTCAATCAGCTGAATGAGGCCGCGGCGGTTCTCAGGCTTGTGGTTGCTGAGCACCCAGATGTAGGTGGCGATGCCCGTGCGGTAGAAGATCTCGGTCGGAAGCTTCACGATGCAGTCGACCAGGTCTTCCGCGAACAGCCATCGCCTGATGCTCGAGGGGCCACCGCCCGCGTCCCCGTTGAACAGCGGCGAGCCTGAGAGGACGATCGCTGCCTTGCCGCCGCCTTCCTCGGGCGGGGCCATCTTCGCGGCGACGTTCTGCATGAAGAGCATGCTGCCGTCGTCGATGTCGGGCTTTCCGGCGCCGAACCTGCCCCCGAAGCCCCTCTGCATCTCCTCGAGGACGCCGTCCTTCTCCTTCTTCCACTCCTTGCCGTAGGGCGGGTTGGTGAGCTGATAGTTAAAGGTGCGGTCCCCGAACTTGTCGTCGTCCAAGGTGTCGCCGAGCATGATGTTAGCCGAGAGGTCGGTCATCTGGTCGAGGACGTCGCCCGAACCGCCCGCGATGTTGCGGAGCATGAGAGCCGCCTTGCCCATAGCCCAGGTCGCGTCCTCGAGCTCCTGCCCGTAGGGGACGATCTTGGTCGGGCTCGTGAAATGCCCCTTGCCGTGCCATTCGTCGAGCTGGTCGAGGGCGTCGCAGATGAAGCCGCAGGTGCCGCAGCTTCCGTCGTAGAGGGTCCTGATGTCCCCGTCGTCGGCGTTGAGCAGGGTGTCCTCGTTGGCGAAGAGCAGCGCCGTGGCGAGGCGGGCGACGTCCTTGGGGGTCATGAAGTCCTCAGCGTCCTGCGAAATCTCCTCGCCGTATCGCTGGATGAGGTGCTCGTAGATGTCGGTCATCATGCGGTCGGAGACCGTCTCGGGCCCGAGGTCGAAGCCCGAGAAGCGTGTGCACACCTCGTAGAGCATGCCCTTCTCCTCGAGCTTCTCGCAGGTCTGGCGCATCTCGAAGCGCTGCAGGACCTCGCGGGCGTTCACGGAGAAGCCGTTGATGTAGGCCATGAGGGCGTCACAGGTCTTCGTCGCCCCGAGGTTGGAGAGCGTGAAGCTCGTGACGTTGTAGAAGCAGTGGCCGGAGAGGGCGCAGTACTTCGGGTCGTCGTCGTCCCAGACTCCCCTGGCGGCCTGTCTGCTCACGGCCGCCCGCGTCGGCTCGAGGGCGCACTCGAAGCGCCTCAGCACAGCGAAGGGAAGGATGAGCTTGTTGTAGTCGGCGGGGCGGATGACGTCGCGCACGTAGTTCGCGATGCTCCATATCTCGTTAACGTAGTCGAACGCGGTCTTATCGGCCATGGTCGGACCTCTCTGCGTAAAATACATTTCCAACCATGCATTTTACAACCTAGATCCCTCATTTGGGTTAATGGCCAACCAATTGTTCAACAAATCTGGTAAGTGGTATCACCAACCACTGATTTAACGAACTCAACCAGTAATTTTACATACCCGTTTTTTCCTTCACCATGATTAGTCATTATTTGAGTCAGTATATAATTTATATACTCTGTCATTGAACCGTGGCCCATATAATTGCTGTGCAATGACATCCGAGATAGAAGTCACACTGTTCACCCAACCAACACCGGTTGATGCATCATATAATTGCAACCAAGGACCGCCGGACGACCCCCGAGCGTCCACAAAAGAACACCCCTCAGCCTTCAAAGTGTCTCCTATGCCGAGCGGATATACGGTGCTCACTGTAGCCCCACATGACTGCGGCACCCTATTGTCCCCAGGATTCTTCGGATATCCAAAAATCGTCGCATCAAAGCTACCCAAATTCGAATGGCCGAAACCATGGCCACCGTATATTGCTACCAGATTCTTCAACGAATCGGGCAATACAGAAGTATTGACCGAAAGAAATCCAACATCGTTAGCTTCTTCACCTGCAGAACCGCCTTTTTCAAGCCAATCCGTAAAGCCCCTCGCCGTGCCACCCGGAAACATCTGTTGTCCACCATGAGGTGCAGCACTAGGTGTGAACATGAAACTCTTATACCAAGTTGAGTTTTTCCCTCCATGCAAGCAATGCGCATCAGTGAGCACCAATTTCTTCGAACTGCTGTTCACCAAGGATGCACTGCAACTTGCAGCAACGCCGTCCGCCGTAAACATCAACAGTCCAGTCGGCATGGAAGACGTATCTTCAGTGAAGCCAGAGCGAGCATTCACCGCAGCGCGAGGAAGCGCAGGCTCAACGGGAGCGAAAGATGTAGTGATATTATCTTGCGGGTTTTGATGCCGTAAACCCACCTCATCCATATAGGTCGATCGCAAATCAATGCGGTTATGCATCGCTTCGCGAATTTTATCATACGTCCAATAACGATAAGCTTCTTGCGCTTGCCCGTCAGTCATTACATAAGAAGAAGTACTGTCAGAATATATCGAGTTTGAAGTGCGCGCAAAATCCGATAGACCCGGCACATCAGTCCGCTCCGAGGCGAATGCCTCCATTGGAACGCTCAACACAATCAAAGCCACCAAAGCACTTGCTGAAAGTTTTCTTTTGCTCATTGTGGCGCTCTCCCCCTCATCAAAAATGTACAATAACACGAAAATTATATCACTCTTTGCTTATCCTGCTTGTAACACGATGTGGCAGTAGGCATGTCTTCCTATCTTTATTGAGCATGCCCATTAATGCACACGCTTTTCCTTGGTTCTGGTATGTCCCGAACATGAGAAAGAAACCGGTCGGTGCCTGTCATTACCCCGGTGTGCGGCAACGCGATGATCAAGCACTGTAGAAGCGATTCGAGCTCCCCTCGATGGCGATGCGCCTCATGCCCCATTACCTCGATATCGCCATGAATCCAACTAAAGAGTCCAACTTTTCTACACCACCTCGAAATGCAAATGTATAACAATGCATTACATAAGTTGCACAGGGGTGACCGCTGCGATAGCCCACAGAAAGAGGCAACAGCATGAGCGAAACAACAACCGTGAGCTTCCGTACAGATCGCGAAGTAAAAGAAGAAGCCAAAGCGCTGTTTGAATCCATGGGTATGGGTCTCTCCACCGCGCTTAACGTATTCCTACGCCAATCGATTCTCGACAACGGTATGCCATTTACCATCATGCGTGAACGACCAGCCAACATCAAGGCACGCCGTCAGGTCGACCCTGCATAAAGGCAGATCCTTTACCACCACTGAAGCATTGATGAAGGATCGAATGGATGCTTAACCGCATCTTTCGCACCACGCAATTCAAGAAAGACTAGTATTGACACGGACCGGCTCCCACGACGATTTGTTTTAATGCACCGGCTGCGCGTCAAGCGGCACGGCAGAACGGTCGGCTAACCGCATGTAGTCCGGGCCGAGCCATGTGGTGAGCTCGGTGGGGTGCAGAATGAGCGGCATGCGCGGGTGCACCGGCGCCATGCTCGCATTCGCGCGCGTCGTCACCATCGAATACTCGTGACTGCGGTGGATGCCGCCGATGAAGATGACCGGCATGCGCGGAATCGTGAACATGTACTGCTGTTTGATCGTGCGGCCGGTGCGCTCGCTGATGCGCGTCTCCGTGCCGCTTGACTCGTAGAACCAACGGCAGGCGATGATGCAGCGGTCGTGCTCCATTGACGCGCGCCAGATTGGCTTATCGGCGCTTTCGATGCGCGTGTTGAAGATCGGCTGCGGATTCCACTGCGAGCTGTAGCCCCACTCGAGATCCGCGCGTTCCAGTGCGCCTGACGCGAGCCGCTCGACGCCGACCGCCGTGTCGAACGTGGGGACGATCACCGGCACAACCGACTTTGGGTAGACGTCGATTCGCCGCTCTGTTGAGGCATCCTCTGGTTCCGGATAGTCGAACTCCTGCTGGCTGTACTCCTCCGGCGATTCCGGTTCTGCCACCGGTCGCCCGCCGGTCAGTTGGGCGATGAGCAGGTTGATTTCCTCGTCTGACAATCCCACGTAATGCGCACACATGGTCTCACGGTACATCGGTGTGCTTGCACCCGCCTTATACCTATTCTTTCGGCGTCATGAATCAAGCTCCGCAACCCATTCTTTGCTACGGGTAATGCTTCTCTCGCTACGGGTAGTGCTTCCCCAACCGACTCACCCCTAGAAATCGCCATTTTCCAACGATTGTAGATGGATTTTGCCCGTGAGAGCACTACCCGTAGCAACAGAAGCACTACCCGTAGCAACGGTGCGGTCCTCAGAAGTGGGGTTATAGGCCAAAATTTGTTGCCAAAATAGCTCACAATGGCTCATTCCAGCAAAGCAAAACGGCTGAAATCGTTGGAAATCAGCCGTTTTCGAGTGGAGCGGATGACGGGAGTCGAACCCGCCTCTAAAGCTTGGGAAGCTTTCGTTCTACCGATGAACTACATCCGCAGGTGACCACTCACGCAGTCACAAGAAGATAGCGTACCACACGCGGTGACCCAGCACTACCTCCGGTAGCCGGTCTGCGAATACAGCTGTGCGTAGCCCGATCCAACTTCACCGGTCGTCATACCCGCGTTCACGCCAGGCGCACCCATCGCCGCGGCCATCTGCTGCAGGCGCGCGATGCGGTCCGCGGTCGGCGGATGCGTGGAAAACATCTTGGAGATCCCCCGCGCGGAGAACGGCGATTCGATCATCATCGCCGCCACGGAGCGGTCGGTCGCGGTCGGTGGCATCGGGTTCGCCGCCACACCGTTCTCGATTTTGTACAGCGCCGAAGCGAGCGCCAATGGATCGCCCGTGAGCACGCTGCCGTCCTCGTCCGCGTCGTATTCGCGTGTGCGAGAAATCGCCATCTGGATGAGCGACGCCGCAATCGGCGCGAGAATGACGCTCAGCATTGCGCCGACTGCGCCCAACGCGCCGGCGCCATTGTCCGAATCGCGGTTCGAGCGCGTGGAATTGCCGAAGTACATGAGCGAATAGCCCAGGTACGAGATGACCGTCGCCATCGCGCCCGCGATCGCCGACGTGCGGATGTCGTGGTTGTACACGTGCATCAACTCATGCCCGAGCACGCCGCGGATCTCGCGCTCGTCCAGGATCCGCAGAATGCCCTGCGTGCAGCAGACCGCCGCATGCCGCTCGTTGCGGCCGGTCGCGAACGCGTTCGGCGTGGCCGTCGGCGCGACGTAGATGCGCGGCATCGGCTTGCCCGCCTTCTGCGACAGCTCGCGCACAATACGGTAGAGTTCCGGCGCCTGCTGTTCGGTCACCGGCTGCGCGTGCATCGATGCAATCGCGAGCTTGTCGGAGAACCAGTACGAGACGAATGATGCGCCCAACCCGATGATCACGTAGTACCCGAGCGTGTTGACACTCGCGCCTGTGGCCCACCAGATGATCATGATGATCGCCCACATGATTGCAAAGAGCAGCGCGGTTTTCAGCCCATTGTAATGATTGTGCAGTTGCGTTTTCCCGTTCATAGCCCCAGTCTACGGCAAGGGTCGCGCGTTCACGCGGCGCGCATGGCGTCGTCGACAGTCTGCGCGAGCGCGGTGAGCAGGTCGTCGCGCGCGCACGCGTTCGTGAGCATGGCGAGCACATAGCCCTGCGGCTTTTCGCTCAGCTGCATGGACCCGGCCGGGATCACAATGCCCGCGTCGTTGTACGCGTACAGATTGCCTTCACCGTAGATCCAGCCGGCCTTCGACGCGACGATCTCACCCTCGCCGTGCACTGCGGCTATCGACGAGTTGAGCGAGCTGCGCATCTGCTGCGCGAGCCATGTGCGCCCCTGCGCATCCGCCGCGTCCGCCGAGGCACCGAACAGGTAGTCGTAGCTGTTGACCCACATGCGCGCCAGGTCGATGGCGGTGACGTCGCCGTAATACCCGTTGAGACCCGTGGTCGCGTCGGTGCCGGCGAGCCACTGCATGGTCGGCGCCGCGCCAAACTGCTTGTACAGCGCCTCGTACGTGTCGTTGTCCGAGACCTGCAGCGTCTGCGTGATGAGCTGGTTGAGCCCGGCCGCGTCGGCGGTCGCGGACGTGGCGACGGCATTGATGTCGACCGCGCCGGTCTGCGCGAGCGAGACGATGTACGGCGCCTTGATCGACGACGCCGTGTACATGGGCATGCCGCCGTACGACGCGATGGCGGCGCCGGTGCGCATGTCGACGACCACGAACGAGGCTTGGTAACCCTGCGCCCGGAAGTCCTCGATGCGCTCCATGAGCTGCGAGCGTTGCATCTCGTTGAGCTCCACGCCCGCGGATGCGAGCGTCGACGAGCCATCCAGCTGGCTGAGATTGGCGAACGCCGCTGGCACGACCTGCGCGAGCGGGGGCGTGGGTGTGATTGTGGGGGTCGGCGAAGGCGAGACGGTCGGCTGTGCCTGCGATTGCATGGTCGCGGTGGCCGACGCGGCCGGCGCCGCCGCAGAAGCAGAAGTCTGATGCGCCGCCACGCCCATACTCGCAGCGGAAAGCGCAGCCACGAGCAGGGCGCTGAAACAGACGGTCTTCCACCGCGAAGCCGATTGCGCATGCCGCACGATGGCGTTGTCGAGCTGCACATCGGTCATTGGAGGAATGTTGTTGCGACCCTGCGCCGACCGCCCACTTCGATGCATCTTCCCGCACCCGTTCCCATAACTACCTGGATGACAAAACTCTCGAGACAACTATAGGCAACGGGCGCGAAGAATCAGTCCGCGATGTCGTGCGCGAGCTTGCGGAACTGCTCGGGGTCGATCACCTTCTTGTGCTCGCGGCCCTCCTTCGCACCCTCGGCACGCTCGTACGCGTCGATGCGCTTCCAGCCGGCGAAATCGATCGGCTTGATGCCACGCTCGGCGAGCAGGCGGTCGATCGATGCGGGGTCGCGGTCGGCGGCGAGCTGCGCATGCTCCTTCGCCGCGGACAGGTCCTCGAGCATGTTCGTCACGATGAGCAGGGCGTCCGACTTCGTGGAGCCGATCAGGCCCACCGGGCCGCGCTTGGCCCAGCCGGTGGCGTAGAGGCGCTCGCGCACATCGGGCGTCTCATGGTCCACGGTGATGCGGCCGTCGCCATTCGCGTTGGCCAGATGCGCACCGCGTTCGTCGTAGGCGATGCCCGGCACGGATTCCGGCTGGTAGCCGATCGCATGGTAGACGGCCTGCACCGGGTAGTCCGTGAATTCGCCGGTGCGGTGCATCACGCCGTCGGCGCCTGTTTCGGTGCGCTCGACGCGGATGCCCACGACCTTGCCGTCTTCGCCGAGGATCTCGGTCGGCGCGCTGTTGAAGTGCACATAGTATTTGCGGTCGGCTGGGTTGCCTTCGAAGTCGACGTCACCATCGTCTTCCATATCCTCGGCCATCTCGCGGATCGCGAACAGTTCCTCGACCATCTGGCGGGTCAGCTTGTCTTTGCCCGCCTCCTCGATCGTGTCGTCGTCGAGTTCGAAGTCATCTTCGTCGATGATGAGCTGCACGCCGGGCAGTTTCTCCATTTCGCGCAGTTCCTGCACCGAGAACTTCGCCTGCGCCACACCGCGGCGGATGAACAGGTGCAGGACCTTCGCCTTGTTGCGCGCAATGCCCTCATACACGTTGTCGGGAATGTCGGTGCGGGCCTTGAGGTCGTCGGCGTTGCGCATGAGTTCGCGAGCCACGTCCATCGCCACGTTGCCGCCGCCGATCACAGCGACTTCCTCGGCTTCGAGCGGCCATTCGCGCACGCCCGTCGGGTAGCCGTCGTACCATTCGACGAACTTTGCGGCGCCGTACACGCCTTCAAGGTCGGCGCCCGGGATGCGCAGCGGCTTGTCCTTGATCGCGCCGGTCGCGAAGAGCACGGCGTCATAGCGCTCAAGCAGGTCCTCGAGCGTCACGTCTTTGCCGAACTCCACGTCGCAGTAGAGGTGGATGTTCGGGTTGTCGAGCGTCTTTTCGAGCGCTGACGCGATGAACTTGATCGACGGGTGGTCGGGGGCCACACCGTAGCGCACCAAGCCGAACGGCACCGGCAGCTTTTCGAACAGGTCGATGCGCGCGTTCGTGCCCAGGCCCAGTTCGTCGCCGAGCTTGGCGAGCTGGCGCAGGAAGATATCGGAAGAGTAGACGCCGGCGGGGCCCGCGCCGATTACAGCAATACGAAGTTCAGAATCTTGAGTCACGGAACTCTAGAGTAGTCGACGAGGGCGAACGATGGAAGAGGGGTGCGCGGTGCCCTGATTTCGATGTTTTCGCCGTTCCTTCCAGTGTTTTCGCCGTCCTTGCCCGCGTTTTCGCTGTTTTGGTCACTTATCAAGCCAAAAAGTGACCAAAACAGCGAAAACACTGGGAATGCAGCGTCTCAGTCCCTGTCGAACAGGGCGGTGAGCGCCCACAGGATCGACACGAC
>ERZ1643246.2418-NODE-2418-length-17835-cov-7.998875_pt1 | contig 17835 bp, 15 predicted proteins | sample MGYA00579265_ERZ1643246 | MGnify/ENA primary metagenome ERZ1643246 (study PRJEB29033, sample SAMEA4952261) | chicken gut metagenome | biome: Broiler Chicken; feature: Gastrointestinal Tract; material: Caecum | place: Ireland | collected 2018 | study: Broiler...
GTTAGTTTTCGCTTCAGATGTTGTTCTTTCACTTCAGGCGTTAGTTTTCGCTTTGGGTGTTATCTCCCGGATGTTATCGTATTCGCACGCTCTTCACTTTGGAGAATGCGGAATCCACATCGGCGTTGGAAGCGTTCTTTGCCACAGCTTTCACCTTATAATAGTAGGTTTTGCCTGCGGTAAGTCCTTTGTCCTTGAAGGTAAGCTTCTTGGTGGTTCCGACGCAGAGATATTTACCTTTCTTCTTGGTGGAACGGTAAATCTTATACTCGGAAGCTCCGCTTACTTTTTTCTTGATCTTGATGACTGCTGTCTTTTTAGCGCCGGCTTTTACGGACTTAATGACTGCCTTGCCGGTTTTCGCTGTGGAAGCGAAGTTCACGGAACCGACGGTCTTGCAGCCCAGTGTCCGCTGATTGTATTCCTTAAAGGATGGCAGAGTCACTGCGGATGCTTTTGTGGTTCCCGGCACAAAGGACGGTGTCGGAGGAACTGTCTCTGTGTCCGCATCAGCCGCATAGGCGATGACATAATACTGGTAGGATACGCCGTCTTCCGGTCCGTCCTGGATGGCGTCTTCCGACTCTGTAAAATATGATGTCTTAAAGGCTGTCGGTTTTCCATTGGCATCCCACGCCGACTCATAATAACCGCCAGGATACATGTCATAGGTATAGTCAATCATGGAGGTACCGGTAAACTGATCGCGGGCATACTGATAGTTTCTATAATAATAGGTCTTTGACGTATCCAGCTTATGATCAATGACTGCGTTTTCCGTGCCAACCGCCGCGTTGACTGCTGCCACATTGACCGCCACCGGAGCCTGAGCGCCCACATATTCAGTGACCATCTCTCCATAATTATTGGCATAGCCGCCCAGATCTTTATCCTTGACCAGAGAGCCGGCTCTCACACGATATACCTGGTAGTAGGCTGCGCCGGATACCGGAGACCAGGATACCTGCACGCCGTTTCCAACATTTCTTGCGGACACGGAGCCGACCAGACCCAGACTCTTCTCGGTTTCAACGGTACGAGGCTGGCTGACTGTATTGCCCTTGTAGGCACAGATTCTGTACTCGGTGGAAGTATCATAAGTACCGTCGCCTCTTTTCACCATTTCTGCCTTGAATGTATATTTAGTGGCGTTCTTGCCCAGACGTCCGATCTCCACCCAGTCTGACTTGTCGTCATTGCGGGTTCCGTCGGCGTTATAGACTTCCACGTATTTCTTGATGATATATCCGTCAACACCGTATACTTTCCGCCATTCTGTCGTCTCATCGCCGTAGGCATTGTTATAGGTGCTGGTGAAAGTCGGCATGCCAAAAGCCAGATCTACGCGTGCATTTTCCTCTATGATGATATCAGAATCATCTTTTACCTTTTTGTCCTTCGGCAGAATTGCCCGGACAATATATGTATACTTTTCATTGGCCTGAGCTTTTTTATCGGTAAATTTCTTCTTCTTTTTGCCAAGAGTCTTCAAAAGAGTGTAGGAACCATAAGAATTTCCTCTTCCTTCTGAAATCTCTGTGGTGTCGGAACCGCCGTTGGAACGGTAAATCTCATAACCGGAGGCTCCCTTTACCTTTTTCCAGGACAGCTTCACTTTTTTGTTTTTCTTGATTTCTGCCTTGAGTTTCATGGAAGCGCCCTTGGTGATCCGCTTCAAAGTTGTGTCCTTGCCGTATACGATGGCGCCGGTATCCGGGTCTTTATAATACGGCCGTACTTTGTAAGTGTACCAGGTGTTGGCGTCAAGGCCGGTATCTTTGTAGACATCTCCTGCTACGGTGGCTATCTTCTTAAACTTTTTGCCCACCTTGCGGTAAATCTGATAACCGGTCGCTCTGTTCTCGCTCATATCCAGAGTGATGGACTTTTTCTTGATGCTGGTAGAAACATAGGCTTCCATGGTCACATCGATGGAGATGGCATTGGACGCCGGACTGAAATAATCCGCTCTCTGCGGCACAGCACTGATGGTTCCCGCATAATAGGCATCCCATGCGGCATCATAGCCTTTCTCGTCGAACAGATACGCGACCACCGTCTTGCGGCCCGGCTTTAAGTCGCCGTTACCGATGGTGTACTCGGTATCTTTGGCGCTGGCACTTCCTTCATCGTTGTGATAACCGTAGAAACTCTCCTTGCCGTTGTCGGAATCCTTCGCCCAGCGGCCGGTCTCGCTTTTCTTAGGATCGTTGTTCCCGTATACATTAAAGTACAGCGTCTGCCCCGGCTGTAAATCCGCATACCGGAACGTCCACGATGTCACGCTCTGACTGCTGCCGGTCTGCTCTTTCAGAGAAATGTTCGGTGCTGCCACAGCCGCGTCTGCCTGGAAATGTATTCCCGCCGCCATAGCAAAAGCAATCGCGCCAAGAGTGAGTCCCTTTGCATATTTTTTCATAAATCCTCCTCCTTTACACATAAAAATAATCTTTATGGTGTACCCTCCCGCTGCCAATTGTGAGATTTGACAGTAAATGTCACTATCGACAGCTAATTTTCTATACTATATCATATTTTTTCTATAATTTCATTAATTACTTTACGTTTGTAGTACATTTTCGTAAAATCTTATACAGACAAAAAAGACCCGGCAAATGCCGGGTCCCTGCGGGATTCTTAGTATTCGCTTTTCTTTGCTTCACAGTAAATGCAGCGATAAACACGATTCTCTCTGTCTGTAAGCTTGAACACATGATCCAGACCTCTTTCCACAGAGGTGATACACCGTGGATTCTTACAGCGGATAATGTTGGTAATCTTTTCCGGAAGCTCCAGATGCTCTTTCTTCACGATGGCTCCGTCCTTGATGTAACAGACGGTGATATCCGGATCGATATAACCGAGGACATCCAGATTCAGATCCAGATTGTCGGCAATCTTGATGATATCTTTCTTGCCCATCTTGCTGCTGACCGCATTTTTGATAATGGCAACGCTGCAGTCCAGCTTGTCAAGGCCCAGATATTTGTAGATTTCCATACTCTTGCCTGCTTTGATGTGGTCTAATACGATACCGTTTTTAATACTGTCAATTTTCATCGGCACTCACCCCCAGTAAAGTCATGATTAACGCCATTCTTACATATTTGCCATAAAGGGCCTGTTTAAAGTAGCAGGCTCTCGGGTCGTCGTCCACCTTGGTGTCAATCTCGTTGACCCTCGGCAGCGGATGCATGATGCACAGGTCTTCCTTGGCAGCCTCCAGCTTCTTCTCATCCAGAATAAAGCTGTCTTTCAGACGGATGTAATCTGCCTCGTTGAAGAATCTCTCCTTCTGCACTCTGGTCATGTAGAGGATGTCCAGTTCCGGCATAACCTCTTCCATGGTGCGGACTTCCTTGTAGGCGATGTTCTTTTTCTCAAAGACATCCTTGACGATGTATTCCGGCAAACATAATTCACGCGGGGAAATCATCACAAAGTTGATATTTTCATAACGGGACAATGCCTTGATCAGTGAATGGACGGTCCGGCCGAACTTCAGATCGCCGCACATGCCGACGGTGAGATTGTTGAGACGTCCCTTTTCCCGGCGGATCGTCATCAGATCCGTCAGTGTCTGCGTCGGATGGTTGTGACCTCCGTCACCGGCATTGATGATCGGTATATTTACCTTCTGAGCGGCCACGTAAGGCGCCCCTTCTTTTGGATGACGCATGGCTATGATATCTGCGTAACCGGATACCACGCGGACTGTGTCTGAAACGCTTTCGCCTTTGGTGGCTGATGAGGAATCAGCCGAAGAAAAACCAAGTACATTTCCGCCAAGCTCCATCATGGCAGCTTCAAAACTCAAACGTGTTCGTGTACTTGGTTCAAAAAATAAGGTGGCAAGCTTTTTATGTTTACAGACTTCCTGATACTTTTCCTTATGCAGGATGATATCGTCCGCCAGTTCGAGAAGATGATTGATCTCTTCCACAGATAAATCCATTGGGTCAATTAAATGTTTCATGACGACCTCCCTTTTCCAAACGGATGTTATTCTTTGTCTATCATGTCAAATATACAGTTTTCGCGTATACCTGTCAAGATTCTTTATAAATGGCGAATCCTTTTTCTTCCAGAAATGCCGGATGGTAGGACAGCTTCGCCTGGCGAAGTCCCGGATCTCCCACATCGTCTTCCCGGTTGACATATTTACAGTCAGCGGCTTCATGGATGAGGAACTGCTGATTGATCACCGCGTACGCTCCCTGTACTTCGGCAAACGCTTTTTCAATGTGCACACAGAAAGTATCTGCGGTAATCTTTTCTCCCACGGCAAAAGCGATCACCTTACCGTCCACACGGATAAGTCCTCCTTTTAAATCCAGGAATTCCCGCTCTCTCAGTGATGCTTCCGACACACAGATCTCCGCATGTTTTTCCAGATCTTCCGGGTCACAGTTCTGAGATTTCCACACTTTCAGCATATCCAGGCATTCCTGCGTATTTTCCGGAGTGATCTCCTCGTAACTCCAGTCGTAGGTTTTGTTGAACTTGTTGATATGATTTTTCTTGCCGTGATATTTCCTTCCCTTAAGTTCAATGAGCGCCTGAGTCTCATAAACGTAGTCTGCAATGTCTCTGTCAAATTCGATTTCAAACTTTCCCGGATAGTTTGTCTCCAGATACTGCTCCATCTCCCGGGAAATACTGTGAAAGATCAACGGAATGCCTTTCTCCCTGCAGTATCCTAACAATGTATCAATGGCTTTTTTCGGGTCTCCTTCTCCCAGAGGAAAAGAAAAACTGGTTTTCTCCTCGTTGGACCGGAACACGATCATATCTTCACATTCCGCGTATTCCAGATTATAAAATCCCCTCCACAGATAAATGGCCGCGAAACTGAAGTCGCAGCTTCTGGAGTTCACATGTTTTAAATATCTGTTAATGGTTTCCTTGTCTTCTGCCCTCACAGGCTTAAAATCCATAATAACCTCTTTTCTTCCTAAACGCTGCAAAACCACGGCATCATATCATATGATGCCATGGTCTCTGATGTTTTATCCTAATTTTTTCTCCAGCAGGACACGAATGGCTTTAATAAAGTCTTCACTGTTCACTGTGTTTACATTTTCAAGAGTGGTGATCAACGCCAGGTCTTTTGTCATGGTACCGCTCTCGATGGTCTCGATAGTCGCTTCTTCCAGCTTGTCCGCAAACTGTACCAGTTCATCGATGCCATCAAGCTTTCCTCTCTTTCTGAGAGCGCCGGACCACGCGAAAATCGTTGCCACGGAGTTGGTGGAAGTCTCTTCGCCTTTCAGATATTTGTAATAATGTCTCTGTACGGTTCCGTGAGCGGCTTCATATTCTGTGGTACCGTCCGGGGACACCAGCACAGATGTCATCATGGCCAGGGAACCGAAGGCGGTCGCCACCATGTCGCTCATCACGTCGCCGTCATAGTTCTTACAAGCCCATATGTATCCGCCCTCAGAACGAATCACTCTGGCAACGGCGTCATCGATCAATGTATAGAAATATTCAATACCTGCCGCGTCAAATTTCTCTTTATATTCGGCATCAAAGATCTCCTGGAAAATGTCTTTGAATGTATGGTCATATTTTTTGGAAATGGTGTCTTTTGTGGCAAACCATAAATCCTGTCCGGTTTCCAGTGCGTAATTGAAACAGGATCTTGCGAAGCTGCTGATGGAACGTTCCGTGTTGTGCATCCCCTGCAGAATACCTGGGCCGTCAAACTCATGAATGAGCTCGCGGACTTCCTTTCCGTCCTCGCCGGTGAACACCAGCTCTGCCTTGCCGGCACCCGGCACTTTCATCTCGGAAGCTTTATACACATCACCGTAAGCATGTCTTGCGATGGTGATCGGCTTCTTCCATGTCTTTACGGTAGGCTCAATACCTTTTACCACGATCGGCGCGCGGAATACGGTTCCGTCCAGGATGGCACGGATAGTCGCATTCGGACTTTTGTACATTTCTTTCAGATGGTACTCATCCATTCTTGCCGCATTCGGTGTGATTGTGGCACATTTTACAGCAACACCGTATTTTTTCGCCGCATTGGCGGAATCTATGGTTACCTGATCTCTGGTCTCGTCTCTGTATTCCAGTCCCAGATCATAATACTCTGTCTTTAAATCGATAAACGGCAGAAGCAGCTCATCTTTGATCATCTTCCAGAGAATTCTGGTCATCTCGTCTCCATCCATCTCAACCAGAGGGGTTGTCATCTTTATCTTATCCATTACAGTCTCCTTTCATCCGCATTGATCATTGAATTTATCATAGGCCCTACAGCTTCATTTACTGTATTACCACAGGTATTATATAGTAAATCGCACATAAAATGCAAGTTATTTGAAAAATTGCTTCATTTTTAAGGGAAATGTCCCTGCTTCCGCCTGCATTCCCTGCTTTACAGAGGATGCTGCATCATCCGCGTTTTTACAGCTCATCGCTGTCCAGCACAATGGTAAAAGGCCCGTCGTTGACCAGTTCCACCTGCATATAGGCACCGAACTCTCCATGCTTCACTGTATCAATCCGGGTCCTGCATTCCTCAATAAACGCTTCGTACATTTTCTTTGCTTCAGCAGGACTGCCGGCCTTCACAAAACTCGGGCGTCTTCCTTTGCGGCAATCGGCCAGCAGCGTAAACTGTGAAACCACCAGAAGTTCCCCGCCCACATCTTCCAGGGACAGATTTGTCTTTCCGTTTTCATCCTGGAACAGGCGCAGATCGATAATCTTTTTCACCATTTTCTTCATGATCTCTTCCGTGTCTCCTTCCGCCACACCGAGGAGAATCACATATCCCTGTCCAATCTCTCTTTTCTCCTGCTGTTCCACCGTCACAGCAGCTCTTGAAACCAATTGAATTACTGCCTTCATTTTTTATCCTCCATATTTCAAACACACAAACGATTTCAATATAGCATATTTTTACTCCCAGGACAAGCCGGGACGGTTCAGGCATATTTCCTCTTCTTCTCTCATATGCTGAACCAAAAGTCCTGCATCCACAAGGGGGATTTGGCTCTCATGGAACAAAAATTAGATTCGGAACTTTCTCTGTCACTGGCTTTATCCGAAGAAGAACGGATGAAAAATCCCGTACTCCGCTCCGGTTATGAGCCGGCCACCCGGCTCTGGACCCTCATTCTCCTCTATCAGGGTTCCCTTACTGAAATTCAGGAAAACCTTACTCTGACTGTCGTTCCTCTTCTTGGCAACTACGCCATTATAAAAATCCCGGCGGAACAAATCCCGGCTCTTCTCCTCTATCCGCAGGTTCTCTATCTGGAACTGCCCCGTCCTCTTTATGAGGATGAAATCACCGGTATCTCCGCCTCCTGTTTGTCCGGACAGCCTTTTTCGTCTGGCATTTCCCTGGAGGACAGTACTTCCAATATTGCGGCTGGCACTCCGGCCAGCGATGCTGTGGCCGTTGGCTCCCCCAATATTCCAGTTGGCGCTCCGGCCAGCGATGCGGCTCCAAACGACGCTCTGACCGGCCGCGGCACCCTGATTGCCGTCCTTGATTCCGGGGTGGATTATCGGCATCCGGATTTTCGTACCGGAACCGGCGCTTCCCGCATACTCTCTTACTGGGATCAGACGCTTGCCTGGGATGAACAAAACCGTTACGGTCTGGGACGGATTTTTTCCAATGAGGGATTGAATCTCCTGCTTGGAGCGCCTGCAAATCCGGATTCTCCGGAAAATTCTTCTGCCCGGGCCGCTTCCGGCCCCGAACCGTTTCGTCCTTCGGCAGATTTCAGCGGACATGGCACGCATATCGCCGGCATTTGCGCGGGAAACGGAAGAAGCAGCGGCGGCCGGAATCACGGCGTGGCTCCGGAAGCCTCTCTTCTCGTAGTTAAACTCCGGAATGACGCAGATTCAGTTTTTACGGATTATGCCAATCTCATGATGGCGGTGGATTATGCCGTCCGGTTTGCATCGGATCGGGGGCTTCCCCTCAGCATCAATATCAGTTATGGTTCCAATGATGGTCCCCATGACGGCACTGGTCTCATGGAGCGTTATCTGGAAAATTGTATTTTTTACGGAAAGAACGCAGTGGTCATCGCCACAGGCAACGAAGGCATTTCCCGGCGGCACAGCAGCATGGTCATTGGCACCGCCGAGGAAAGAGACGCAGCTTTCAGCGTAGCTCCCGGCGAAACCAGTCTGTATGTTCAGCTCTGGAAATATCCCGGCGACCAGTTCCGATACCGGCTGTCTCTGCCATCCGGAAATTCTGAAATCAATATTCCCGGTCTCCCAGGCATTTACCGCTTTGAGATGGGCGGAAATCAGATTCGCCTGATTATCAGTGAACCGACACCCTATCAGCCTTTGCAGGAAATGTTTCTGGTCATTCTTCCCGCTCCTGCCCAGCCTGTCATTCATTCCGGCGTCTGGCATCTTTACATTTTCTCGGAACATTCCGTCAACGGCCGGGTTAACCTGTGGCTTCCGTCCCGGGAAGCCACCAACTCTTCCACAGGTTTTCTCGATGCCTCCTCCGATCTTACGTTCACCGTTCCCTCCACAGCTGGAAATGTGATCAGCGTCAGCGGCTATGACAGTACCACCGATACTTTTGCATCTTTTTCCGGAAGGGGATTTGCCAACAGCCAGGCTGCCAAACCGGATCTCACCGCACCGGCCGTCAATATTTTAAGCACGGCGCCGGGCGGAGGCTACAGCATCCGGAGTGGTACTTCCATGGCCGCTCCTTTCGTTGCCGGAGCTGCCGCGCTTCTTATGCAGTATGGCATTGTCCTGGGAAATGATCCGTTTCTTTATGGCGAAAAAATAAAGGCCCTGCTCCAAAAAGGAGCAAGACCTCTGCCTGCATTTTCTCAATACCCCAACGCATCCGTCGGCTGGGGTGCTCTCTGTGTGCGGAACAGCCTGCCTCAATAAAAGCACTTTCCTTCTGCCGCCCATACCGTCACTTATTCGGCTCCGTCGATGACATCACTCATATCGTAAAGTCCTGCCGGTTTGCCCGCCAGATAGACAGCCGCCTGAATGGCGCCCTTTCCAAATACGGCTCTGGAATAAGCTGTGTGCTTAAACTCGATCACTTCGTCGGTGCCGGCAAAAATAATCTCATGCTCGCCAACGATAGTCCCTCCGCGGACAGCAGAAATACCGATCTCATCGGCCGGACGCTGCATCCGGCGTCCGCTGCGGTCGAAAACATACTCGTATTTTCCGTCGCTGGCCTCATTGATGGCATCTGCCAGAGCCAGAGCGGTTCCGGAAGGAGCATCCAGCTTTCTCCTGTGATGTTTCTCCACAATATCGATATCAAATCCAGCTTCCCCTAAGATCTTCGCTGCTGTTTTTACCATCTTTAAGAGCGTATTAATACCCAGCGACATATTGGCTGAGCGGAGAATGGCTGTTTTCTTGCTGCATTCCTTCAGATGCGCCAACTGTTCTTCGCTTAAACCGGTAGTGCATTCCACCAGCGGAATCTGCTTTTCAGCTGCATAGTCAAGAACTGCGTCCACCGCCGGAGCTGCAGAAAAATCAATGATGGCGTCCACCGGCACATTTACCTGATCAAGGGAAGTAAACACAGGAAAATCCTCCTGTTTGCCGGCCGTGACATCCACACCGGCTGCCACTTCCACATGATCCATATCTTTTATCAAATCGCAGATGACATGGCCCATGTAGCCATTGCATCCATACATCAGTACTTTCGTCATGATACTCCTCACTTTCTAAAGGATTCCCACGTCTATCATTGCCTTTTTCAGGCGCTCTGCATTGGCTTCTTCCATCTCAGTCAGCGGACGTCTCAGATGAGGACCGCAGATGCCCATGAGTTCAAGAGCCTTTTTTACAGGAATCGGGTTCACCTCGCAGAAAAGAGCATGAATCAGTTCCAGATATTTTAACTGCAGTTCACGGCTCTTCTCCACATTTCCTGCCATGAATTCGGCACAAATGTTATGGGTATCTTCCGGAGCGATATTGGATAATACGGAAATAACACCCTTCGCACCCAGAGCCATCATCGGCACGATCATATCATCGTTGCCGGAATACACATCAATATCGCCCTGGGTCTCATACATAAGCTCTGCTGTATAGCTTACATCGCCGACCGCATCCTTCACACCTACCACATTGTCAATGTTTTTCACCATATATGCCATGGTATCCGCATTGATCTTACAGCCGGTACGGCTGGGAATATTATATAAGATCATCGGCAGATTTGTATGTCTTGCCACATAGGAATAATGATCGATCAGGCCTTTCTGTGTCGCCTTATTGTAATATGGCGTCACAACCAGAGCAGCGTCCGCTCCTGCCAGTTCCGCCTGATGTGTCAGCCAGGAGGCTGTCCTGGAATCATTGGAACCGGTTCCGGCAATTACCGGCACCCGTTTATTGGTACGATTTACACAATAGCGAATTGCAGCGATGTGTTCTTCATGATTCAGAGTAGAAGATTCGCCTGTCGTACCACAGACAATAATAGCATCGGTCTTATTCTCGATCTGAAAGTCGATCAGTTTTCCGAAGCTGTCATAATCAATATTATAGTTCTCATCAAATGGTGTGGCAATCGCAACACCTGCGCCAGTAAAAATTGCCATATTCATCCTTCCTTTCTGCACTTCTATCATACAGCATCCATCTGGGAGCCAGATGGTCCTGTTTTACGTATCTTCCTGTGTTCAACCCACTATCCGCCTGCGGACAGCCGCCGGTTATCTTCTGTCAGTCCTCTGTGATGTCAGTATGTTTTGTCATTCTGTACCGCTTCTTAAGATCTCTCCTGCCTGCTCTTTCTCTGTATGAATATAATAAATACAATCCGCAATATCCCGAATCTCTTCCGGAAGATTCCGTCCGGTGAGAATTAAATCTGTGGATTCATTTCTGGCTGCCAGTAATTCCCGCAAATCATCCATAGTGATGATATTGTAATCGATCAAACCAAAAATCTCATCGAGAATCAGCAGGTCGCACTGTCCCGTATCCAAAACCTTTCTTGTATATCCAAGAGCCATCCTGATATTAGACAACTGTTCCTGCCTTTCCTCTTCATCCATATCGGAATAGGCACAGGCCGCTTTTGCAAAGCGGAAAATCTGCAGTTCCGGTTCCAGTTTTTTGAGGAAATCCAGGGTATCCGAGTGCTTGCATTTGAGAAACTGGACCATAATGACCTGCTTTCCCATACCAGCGGCACGGATTCCCAGCCCAAGGGCTGCGGTAGTCTTCCCTCTTCCCTCGCCATAATATACCTGTATACTTCCGTCCATGTCCTGACCTTTCATCCTGATTATTCTTTTAATCGGACCGGCGATGTACAAAACTCACACCGGTACCGGGCAATGTTTTGTTAATAATACCATATTTTCCCTTAAAAATCCACACTGAAAAAATACCTGTCCCATCAGCCATTTTGCTGGTCAGCAAACATTCTGACATCTTCATCTCTGCCAAGAACCTGGAAACCGTCATATCCCTGTTCTTCCAGACGATTTAAAAACTTGCCAAGCTTCTTTGGTTTAACATATAAGGCTGTAATATAACTGCTGCGCAGCTCTTCCGCCCGGGTAATTGCTTCCTCAATCTGATCCTCGTCATATAAAAGCACCACTTTTTTCGGTTTATCGGCAATTTTAGTCTGTCGTTCTGACAGGATGCTGAAAATACGCTCAAATCCGATGGAGAAGCCTACCGCCGGCACCTGCTCCTTGACAAACTTACCGATGAGGTTATCATATCTTCCGCCTCCGGCAATGGAACTGTTGAAATCCAGAGATTCTATCTCAAATACAGTTCCTGTGTAATATCCCTGTCCACGCACCAAAGTCATATCGTATTCTACCTGATATCTTCCTGCCGCCAGGCGGTTGGACGTATCAATGATGTTAGCCAGGGAGTCAATGTACTCTTTATTATTGCTGATCGTCCTTGCGTAATCAAGGGTAAACGGAGCATTTCCAATTAATTCCATGAAGTCTGCGATGACCTTTTCATCAAATCCCTTTTCTGTCAGCTCACGGGCAACGCCTTCTGCTTTTATCTTATTTAATTTATCAAAAGAAATGCAGACACTGTCCAGATCTTCTTCTTTAAATCCGGTTGTCAGAAGGATGTCTTTCAGCACCCGCTTATCGTTTACCTTGATCTTGAAATTATCAATGCCAATGTTTAAAAGAGCCTTGGCTGTGGTGTGGATCAGCTCGATCTCGCAGGTTGGTGATTCCGAACCGAGAATATCAATATCACACTGCATGAATTCACGCAGCCGGCCCTTCTGAGGACGCTCTGCCCGGTATACCTTGTCAATCTGAATGACTTTAAACGGATTCGGAAGATGTGCCCGGTTATTGGCATAATAGCGGCTTAACGGCAGAGTCAGATCGTAACGCAGTCCCATATCCGCCAGCTGCGCTTCCTGTCCGGCCGCCAGCGCTTTTTTCAGCTTCTCTCCTCTTTTCATCACCTTAAAAATGAGATTCAGATTCTCGCCGCCCTCACTTTTATCCAGATTCTCAATGTCCTCAAGAATCGGTGTAAAAATTCTCTGGAATCCACAGTTTTCATAGGTTTCGCAGATCTTTCTCTGCAGATAATCCCTTAACTCCGCCTGGGCCGGCAGATAATCATTCGTTCCTTTAACTGGTGTAACTTTCATCTTTCTATCCTCCTGTTATTATAAAGAAAAAGGACCACCCAAAGAGAGCAGTCCGCTTATCCCTAACTTATGTTTCCGGAATCGGCTACCTTCCGCTCCAGATTCATGCCGTCATCGCAATACTCCATCTTATTGACAGAAACTTCGTAGGCAACCCGGTTGACCACCGTGTCTTCATTGATCTTTTTTTGGTACTCCCGGCTCTGAATTCTTCCCCAGAGCTGGATCCTGCTGCCTACCGGAAGCTTCCCGGCATATCTCGCGTTCCTTCCCCAGCAGATGCACGGAATATAATCCGACTTGCTGTAAGCCCGGTTCACCGCCAGCAGCACATCTGCAATTTCTCTGCCGAGAGGTGTTGTCCGGTATACCGGCTCCTTACAGATATACCCATCAAGAAAAATCATGTTAGGCTTGCGATTGTCCAGGACATCCAAAAGTTCCAGTTCTCTCACAAAAAGAGAAAGCACCAGATGATTCCGGTTATTCTCATGTTTATTATAGGAACGGAACTGTCCCCTGGCTTCCATAAACCGGCCAATGCAGGACTGGCTGACATCGATCAGCCTCTCAGAAATCAGCAGCGGAATCGTATCACTTGAATGACTGAGTCTGCTCACTTTCAGTTTCACTGTGTAGAATCCCTCTCCAAATACCTCGTGGCTGAATTCAAAATCAGAAATAATCTCTCCAGCGACAACCGCCTGGTTATTTTTTAAAATTTTTTCTGTCATGTTTACTCCTCCCTGTATATAACACAGTCGTCTGTATACATCTATTTGTATTCAAATACTGCAGAAAATATGAATAAAATCTTGTTTTTTTCATTCACAATATCTGCAGGCGCCATATCTTAAGGAGTATATGTCCTGAAATAAAAACAGATTCAGTATAATAATTCTGCTTTGAAATGTCAACCTTTAAACACCGGCAGATACCATGATTTTACCTGTTTTCCCAGCGGAAAACAACTTTTTATTGTTTCTTCGGAATCTTTGTGCTAGAATGATTTCGCTTCTTATCTTTGCTTTTTTCGATGGATTCCGTCTCTTTATGAAACAGGATTCGTTTGAATATGGACTATTGAGAATAAGAAAATTCATTTATCTTTTGAGAGAAATGTTACGTAATACACCGTATCAGTGATTTTAGAAAGAAGGCTATTTATATGAAAATTTCAAGAGAAGACGTCCGTAACGTTGCCATTATCGCTCACGTAGACCACGGAAAAACAACTCTGGTGGATGAACTCTTAAAACAGAGCGGAACCTTCCGTGCAAATCAGGAAGTCGGCGAGCGAATCATGGATTCCAATGATATCGAACGGGAAAGAGGTATCACTATCCTTTCCAAAAATACTGCCATTCATTATGATGGCGTTAAAATCAACATTGTGGATACACCCGGCCATGCGGACTTCGGCGGCGAAGTAGAGCGTGTGCTGAAAATGGTCGACGGAGTGATCCTTGTGGTGGATGCCTTTGAGGGGCCGATGCCTCAGACCAAATTCGTGCTGAAAAAGGCTCTGGAACTCAATCATCCGGTTATTGTCTGCATCAACAAGATCGACCGTCCGGAGGCACGTCCGGAAGAGGTTATGGATGAGGTGCTGGAACTGTTCCTGGAACTTGACGCTGATGACGAACAGCTGGACAGTCCTTTTGTCTATGCTTCCGCCAAGGCCGGAATCGCCATGCTGGAGCTCAATGAACACGGCACTGACATGAAACCATTGTTCGAAACCATCATCAAGCATATCCCGGCTCCGACCGGAGATCCTGATGCCGACACCCAGGTACTGATCAGTACCATTGACTATAATGAATATGTAGGACGTATCGGCATTGGTAAAGTAGAAAATGGTTCCATTCGCGTAAATCAGGAGGTTCTCCTTGTGAATCACCATGATCCTGATGTCAATAAAAAGGTCAAGATCAGCAAACTGTATGAGTTCGACGGCCTCAATAAAGTCGAAGTGGAAAGTGCCACAGTGGGATCCATCGTTGCCATCTCCGGTATCGCTGATATTCACATTGGCGACACCATCTGCTCTCCGGATAATCCGCAGCCTCTTCCATTCCAGAAGATCTCGGAACCGACCATTGCCATGCAGTTCCTTGTCAATGACAGTCCTCTGGCAGGCCAGGAAGGAAAATATGTCACTTCCCGTCATATCAGAGACCGTCTCTTCCGGGAACTGAATACTGACGTGAGTCTCCGGGTGGAGGAAATGGAAAACACAGACTCTTTCAAAGTATCCGGACGTGGAGAGCTCCATCTGTCCGTATTAATTGAAAATATGCGCCGTGAAGGCTATGAGTTCGCCGTCAGCAAAGCGGAAGTCCTCTATCACACAGATGAGAACGGCAAAAAAACGGAGCCTATGGAAATCGCGGTGATCGACGTTCCGGAAGAATTCTCAGGCGCCGTCATCGAAAAACTGAGCCAGAGAAAAGGGGAACTTCGCAACATGAGCATCTCCGGCACAGGCTCTGCCCGTCTGGAGTTCTCCATTCCGTCAAGAGGTCTGATCGGTTACCGCGGCGAGTTCATGACCGATACCAAGGGAACCGGTATCCTCAATACATTATTTGACGGATACGGTCCTTATAAAGGTGATATCCAGTACAGAAAACAGGGTTCTCTCATCGCTTATGAATCCGGAGAGACTATCACCTACGGTCTGTTTAATGCCCAGGAGCGCGGAACGCTCTTTGTTGGTCCCGGCGAAAAAGTCTATGCCGGTATGATCGTCGGACAGAACGGAAAAACCGACGATATTGAAGTCAATGTATGTAAGACCAAAAAGCTTACCAATACCCGGGCATCCGGTTCCGATGATGCCTTGAAACTGACACCACACCGGGTGTTAAGCCTGGAACAGGCTCTTGACTTCATTGACACTGATGAGCTGGTGGAGATCACACCGAAAAACATCCGTCTCCGTAAAAAGATTCTGGATCCGACTGCCCGCTACCGTGCAAAACGGAACGGTCAGTCCTGATAATCCGGCCAGAATTACGGACTGTTATTCATACATTACTCAGGTCTGCAGACTTCCGGCCGTCTGCAGGCCTTTTGTTATCTCAAAAAATAATCACCTCTCCCTCTGCCAGGCCATAATATACATTCTCCCCTTCTTCCAGAACCACCCGGCCTCCGGTTCCTTCTGTCAGTGCCTTCCGCAGAAACTCCTTTTCTTCATCCGGAAACAGCGCATGGATGACGACCTTGTCTGTGTATTCTGTGTTCTCCACAGTGACCTGATTCTGTGCCAGCAGATACTGAATCTTCCCCAAATCTGTATACTCTGTGAGAATCTTTATTCTTGTACCCGGAATCTTCTCAATGATCACAGAATTCTCAATTCCTGCCTTTGCCGCATCGGTGTAGGCCCGCACCAGTCCCCCGGTTCCCAGCAGAGTTCCTCCAAAATAACGGGTCACCACAATGACTATGTTGCGGATCCCGCTTCCCTGAATGACCTCCAGAATCGGTTTGCCCGCAGTACCACCCGGTTCTCCGTCATCACTGCATCTTGTCAGCGGATTCGTCTCTCCCACGGAAAAGGCGGAACAGTTATGTCTGGCGTCCCAGTATTGCTTTTTGACCGCTTCTATAAATTCCTGTGCTTCGTCCACAGTCTCCACTGCCTGCACATGCGCAATGAACCTGGATTTCTTCTCCACGATCTCACCGCGTCCCCCCTGAAAAACTGCCTTATGTCTGATCATGATTTATCCCCTTTGATATATTCTCTGTATTCGGATATTCCGTATCCGCGGACTGCTGTCCTGAGAACATTTCTCCAGAACATCCGTACAAAGCATCATATCATATTCCCGCCAAATAGGAAATATCCACACAACTTCTTATCCGCTTCCTTTGTATCACTATTATTTAGTTTATTTTACTGATCAGTTCCCAGATTCCAGACCGGAAGGCAGACTGCCAGTCGTCAATTAATTCATACAGATGAACCGGCATCACCGTTTCCCGGACAAAAAGCAGGAAAAGCCGTATCGCCTCCTCATAATTCTCCGTGATTCCCGGCGCCTCGCTGTCATCTACCTTGGAAGCGCCGTTTTTCTCATACTGCTGAATCCGGATTCCAAAAAAATCACCAATCCCCTCATCTCTTGGAAAATGAGACATCAGCAGCTCATAGATCAATTGAAAACTTCCCCCAATCGTCATCACTTCCCGTTCCTGTGTCATTATAATTCTCATGCCTTACCTCCCTGTTATATCCGGATTTATAACATTACAAAATCAATTACAAACCAATTGGATATAACAGTATTATACTTTTTTCGACACGTTTCAGAAAGGTAATAATTTGTAAAAAATAGATAATTTTTACAATACTTCTATTGATATAGTTTTATAAACGATGCAAATTTGGGGATTTTTGACAATTTTATACCTGTACTATTACTTTCATTTTTGATACTATAAAATTTTACCCTGTTATATAACTTTTTTGTTGTGTTTCCATTCTTTTTTGACTCATTTTTTGAGACAAAAAAATTGTTATAAGGACAAAAAAAGAGCTGCTGTAAAACTGAACACACATACAAAATATCATCCACATGATAATACACATGACATTCCACATGATGCGTACCGTTTACAACAGTCTCTTCTTTACGTTCTTTTTCAATTACTGATCAGTGAAAATGAAGACCTGAGACAAATATCCCTTAATATCCTTCGCCTACCGCTTCATTTCTGGAAATCTCATCATAAAATGCCGCCGTTGCCGCATTCATATATGGATTCAGCCACAGATAGCCGATTCCAACGGTAAAAACACAGAGGATTCCCCAGCCGATAAAACTCAGCTGCAGGCAGAACAATCTCCATTTATTTCCTTTCATCATCCGCATGGAGACTTCCATGGCTTCCTTTGCGGACATTTCAGGATTCTCAGACATGATAAATCCTGCCATGCTGTAGGAATAACTTTTGATGATGCCCGGTATAACGAGAAGCAAGCTCCACAGGAAGGTGAAAATACTCATCCGAAGTCTCAGCCATATAGCCTTGCCCATGATGGATGTGTGACAGAAAATCTGCCCTACTCTCGCTTCTTTTCCGTCGATCAGATTCAGATTATAGGTAGCCAGGCCAAGGCTTACAAAACTGCCGATGATAAACTGGACAACCGC
>ERZ1643246.2419-NODE-2419-length-17832-cov-10.379929_pt1 | contig 17832 bp, 14 predicted proteins | sample MGYA00579265_ERZ1643246 | MGnify/ENA primary metagenome ERZ1643246 (study PRJEB29033, sample SAMEA4952261) | chicken gut metagenome | biome: Broiler Chicken; feature: Gastrointestinal Tract; material: Caecum | place: Ireland | collected 2018 | study: Broiler...
GATCGTCCACGGAATAAAGATCATAAGCGTGCTGACGATGGCGGAAGAAAAAAGGAACAGAATAAAAAACGGAATTTTCAGATTTAAGTTTTGGATAAAAGGAGTCTTGTATTATGGACAATCTGATCTTCAGCCTGAACGCTACAGTTCCCATCTTTCTGCTGATGGCACTGGGCTTTATATTAAAAAAACTCGGTCTGATCGACGATGTGTTTGCATCAAAGATGAACAAGTTCGTGTTCCTCGTTCCTCTGCCGGTTCTGCTGTTTGAGGATCTCTCAACAGTGGATTTTTCCCAGGTATGGAACCTGAAATTCGTATTGTTCTGCTTTGCAGTCACGCTGATCTGTATTATTATTGCGGCGCTGGTGTCTTTCCTGTGGAGGGATAAGAGCATACAGGGAGAATTCATTCAGGCGTCGTACCGGAGCAGCGCGGCGCTTCTGGGCATTGCGTTTATCCAGAATATATACGGAGATGCTGGGATGGCGCCCCTTATGATCATTGGCAGTGTGCCGTTATACAATGTCATGGCGGTTGTCGTTCTTTCCTTTTTCAAACCGGAAAGAAAAAAGCTGGACAAAGAAGTTTGGATGACAACGCTCAAAGGAATTGTTACAAACCCGATCATCCTCGGTATTATTGCGGGCCTGGTTTGGTCAGCTCTTAAGCTGCCTATGCCGTCTATTCTGGAGAAGACGGTATCGGACGTGGGAGCAACGGCTACCCCGCTGGGATTGATGGCGATGGGTGCAAGTTTCGATCTGAAGAAAGCATTCGGGAAAGCAAAACCGGCGGTGACTGCCTCCGTTATGAAGCTGGTGCTGTTTGCCGCTTTATTTCTGCCTCTGGCTGTGTGGATGGGCTTCCGCAGGGAAGAGCTGGTGGCGATCCTTGTCATGCTCAGTTCGGCGACGACGGTGAGCTGCTTTGTGATGGCACGGAATATGGGGCATGAAGGCGTGCTGACATCCAGCGTAGTCATGCTGACAACGTTGTTCAGTGCATTTACAATGACAGGATGGCTGTACATACTGCGGAGTATGGGAATGGTGTAATTTTCCTTTTTCTCCTGTATTTCCCGGGGATATATACGCTGAGTTGTGTTGACAATTATCTGGCCGGATTAGTATACTCATGTCGTGAAATTATCCGAAGATCAGGCGCCTGCGGATAATTTCAGAATACAACCCAGACAGGAGAAAAATATGAAAAGAAAATTTTTGGCTGTAGTGATAACATCAGCGATGGTAGCAAGCGCGATGCAGGGAGTTGTTACAGCGGCAGAAGATAATTCCGGGGAACAGACAGTACAGGACATTGAAGAAATAACTGAAGAGATAAACAGTGCAGTGAACCAGCCGGAGGTGATTGATACACAGCAGGAACTCACAGAGGCGATCGCTCAGGGAGGGGAGATTGACCTGACGGGTCAGACGATAGAGCTGACCAGTGCACTTTATATCAATAATGATGTAGTAATCAAAGGAGGAACGCTTGTCGGGACAGACAGCGTAAACGGAAATCTGGTTACTCTGACGGGCAGCAAAGTTACGCTTGAAGGAGTGACAATCCGTACATCGGCGGGAAACAAATCAGCACTCCATGTATATGGAACGAGTCTGACTGTAAACGGGCTGACGATTGATCACAGCAGCGCAGCAGGCGGAGCGCCGATTATCATTAATAACGGGGCTGAGGCGGTCTTCCGGGGGGCGATTGCACTTACGTTAGGGAATCATTCATGGTACGGAATCAATGTGGATAATGCAAAGGCTGATTTTTCCGGCGCTGTCGTAAACATGACTCCGGTGACGGCTACACAGTCGGTAATATGCAGTGAGGGTGACAACGCGTCTGTAACCGGTGCAGGGCTTACTGTTGTAGTGACAGAAAAGGACGGCGGTGCAAACCAGCGCCAGACAGCATATGTGGCAGACACCAATCTTGCACAGTTTGTGAAAGCAAAGACAGAAGCAGGAGCAGATGTTTCACTGATTGAGCTGAATAAGGATGTAACCCTGACGGCACCGCTGGTTATCAGCGAAGCAATGACTGTGAGAAGCACTTCAGGACGTTATATAATCAACGGATCAGATGTGCTTGGTGCTGAAAATGTAGTAACGATAACGGCAGAGGGAGCCGCACTGGAAAACGTAGGTATCCGCACATCATCAGCGAATAAATCGGCCCTTCATGTATACAGAGTATCTGCAAGGCTTAAGAATGTAACTCTTGACAATCAACAGACCGCGGGCGGAGCGGGTATGATCGTCAACGGAGGAACGGTGACAGTCGAGGGTGAACTCAGCCTCCTTCTCGGTGAAAATTCATGGGGCGGTATCAATGTAGATACAAAAAACGGAGCAGCAGGCGTTACATTCGCGGATGGTTCGTCTGTAAAAATGACAGGCAGTGATCAGGATGTTATCTATATAGATGAAGATAACGATGCGGATCAGATGACCATCATCGGCGCGGAGAACGCAGGACTGGCCCAGGATGCTGACGGGAACTATATCATTGCCGGTCAGGACGGCGGACAGGATCCGGAGCCGGAACAGCCGGGAGATGAAGAAGACGGGCAGAATCAGGATGACGGAGATTCTCAGGACACCGATACAACTGTGAACGGAGATGAGACGGCAGACGGGGAGACGACAGATAACGATGACAAATCGAATGATACGGCGGCAGCAGAGAATAATATGAGAAAAGCTCCTCAGACCGGAGATAACAGTACGGGATTTTACCTTGCCCTGACAGCACTTCTAGGTTCAGGCGCAGCAGCAGGAACTGTGCTGAAAAAGAGACGAGAACGGGCAGAATAATGAAAATAATTACGGCGTATCCGTGGGCTTTTGAGCAGCCGGATACGCCGTTTAAGTTTTGAGGTATCTGATGCAGGGTTATTCAAGACCTGCGATATACTCCCAGGCCTCGGGATCAAATTCCCTGTTCTTATAGTAGTATTTCTTGTCGTCTTCGGTGATCTGTTTGATCACTCTGCACGGATTTCCGACAGCTACGACCCAGTCGGGAATATCTTTGGTCACTACGCTTCCGGCGCCGATGACAGTATTGCTTCCAATGTGTACGCCCGGCATAATGACCGTGTTGCCGCCGATCCACACATTATCGCCGATAGTTACGCTGATGCCGTACTCATACATAGAGTTGCGTGAAACAGGATGGAGCGGATGCCCTGCCGTGTAGATGGCCACATTGGGCGCCATCTGGCAGTTATCGCCGATCTTTACCTTTGCCACATCGATGATCGTGCAGTTATAGTTTGCAAAGAAGTTTTTGCCTACTTCGATGTGGGAACCGTAATCACAGTAGAACGGCGGATTAATAAATGCTCCGTCCGACTTCCCGAGGAGCTCTTTGACGATTTTCCCGATCTCGTCAAAATCAGAGCGGTCTACTGTGTTCAGGCGCTGCAGAATTCTGCGGCATACTTTCTGTTCCTCCATTACAGACTCGTCGGAGATATATGCCATCTCCCGGTCTCTTCTCTCGATATTATCCATTTTTTTCTCCTTTTTGGATATGGGGACGTAGTAAAACCCGATTTTACTACGTCCCCATATCCGTTTTCGGTTATTTTAATACCCGGCAGTTTTTCTCCATATCGTAATCTTTATGTACTCCGTCATCGTCATAAAGTACATATTCGGATCCTTCATAACCGATCATCCGGATCGTATCCATATTGATCGCATCCACGCATTCTGCTGCATCTGCTACCGGAATGCATTTGCCGGAGCGGATGAAGAGCGGTACTTCGTTAAGGGCGATATCTACATAATGGATGCCTTTTCCGAGGACCTCTTCAGAGATGCTTCCGTCGGGCAGGAATTTGATGAATTTCATCTCTTCCGGCAGGTATACATATCTCCCTTTTGCGTTCTGCTCGTACACCGGTGCGATCATGATCTCATTGCCCAGCATGAGCTGGTCTTCGATGCGGCGCGCCATTTTGTCATCCGGATATACGAAAGCCAGCGGTTTGAAATACATATCGTCCGCTAAGGCTGCTTTCATGTATTCGCTGTACAGGTAGGGCAGCAGGCGGTATCTGACGCCGACTACGTGACGGAAATCTTCCATATTTTCAAACTGGTAACATTCCTGGTCCCTTGTGCCCAGTGCAGCATGATTTCTCATAAGCGGAGTGAAGACGCCCAGTGCGAGGAAACGGAGCAGCAGATCTCTTGTCGTGTCAGAGCCGAATCCGCCAAGATCAGCTCCCGCATAGAGAAATCCGCACATATTCAGGGACGGCATCATCTTCAGATTGAGCAGGATATGGGACCACCAGGATTTGTTATCTCCTGTCCAGATGCCGCCGTAGCGATGCATTCCGATGTAAGAAGAACGGGAGAACATCAGGAAACGTTTGTCAGGATCGATTCGCTCAAATGCTTCTCCTGCAGCTCTTGTCATGTTGAAGCCGAACAGGTTGTGTACCTTGTCGTGGCGTACCATCTGTCCATTTATATTATGGTAGAATCTCTGATAATCATCCGGACTGTTTGCGAGACTGCCCAGCTTGTCGCCGAGCTGCCATACACCGATGTCTTCTTTTGCTTCCTCAGCTTTTTCACTTCCGTCCCAGTTGCTCGTTCCGGTCTCAGCAAATTTACGCGCCATCTCCTTCGCCTCTTCAAGTCCTTCTTGTGAATAGAAGATGGCAGGCTCGTTCATATCATTCCAGAAACCTTCGATGCCCTGATCGGTGAGGAAACGGTATTTATCCCCAAACCATTTCCGCGCTTCGGGATTCAGCACATCCGGGAAATGTGTATCTCCCGGCCAGACTGCCGCCACGAAGTCGCTTCCGTCCTTTCTCTGGCAGAAGTAGCGGTTTTTTACGCCCTCTTCATAGACGTCGTATCCGTCCTCGATCTTTACACCTGCGTCGATAATCGGGATCAGTCGGATATGCTGGTCTTTCATTTTCCGGACAAATGCAGGGAAATCATTAAATTCATCATTTACAGTGAAGTCTTTGTAGGAATCCATATAATCGATGTCCATATAGATCATATCCAGCGGAATGTGATTCTCGCGGTAGCCCTGCGCGACCTTTTCAAAATCCTCTTTTGTCTTATATCCCCAGCGGCTCTGGCCGAAGCCAAACGCAAATTTCGGCGGGATATAGCTGTGCCCGATCATGCCGCGGAACTGTTTTACGATATCATAAGGAGTATCCCCGTCGATAACATACAGCGCAAGGTCCGCATTCTCGCAGGAAACTTTCAGTGTGTCCATACGGGTGTAGCCGATGTCAAATGTGATTCTGGCCGGATAGTCAAAGAACAGTCCGAAGCTTTTCTCTCCGGCGATGATGATAAAATTGTGGGCGCCGTAGAGGGAACGCTTATCTTCCGTGTGGTTCGGATCGTCCGTACAGTCGCTGATATAGCAGTAGCCGCGCTTGTTGATGCCGCGGTTGGCCTCGCCCAGCCCGTAGACGATGTCATCCTCGTCCATAATATAAGTAAAAGCAAAGCCGTCCTGCGTGTCAATGACGCCGTATGCAGGTGTGCCGTCTGTCTGTGCGATGTCAGTTACGACAGCCTCCGTCTCAAAAGGTGTTCCATAGATGTATTTGCGGATCATGTCATTTCCTCCTTTGATCTTATAAATCGTAACAGTTCAGCCCGCGCCATTCGCAAAACCGCACTGCGTGCTTACTGCGGCTGCCGCCGCTGTTTTGCTCATATACTGGCGCTCAGCTCATCTGATTATCAGGAGCCGCATTCTTATGCAAGCATAAATCCGGCTCCTGATAATCAGATGGCTGAACTGTTACTATACATTGTATTATAATGCTTTGCATAGGATAAGACTTGCAGTATTCTGCAAAGTTATGACATAAAACTGCTTTTTCAACTGTCGTCAACTGAAATCGACTGACGCGGCGTATTGATTTCCATTCTTTGGTATACTAAAATCTATTTAAGATTTGACAACAGACGAGGAGAGATATGCATGAAACAACTGTATACCAGATGGGGAAGAAATCTTGACCCGCAGAACGTCCTTCAGGAGTATCCGCGTCCGCTGCTGAAACGAAGCAGTTATATCAATCTGAACGGATACTGGGACTACGCATTTACAAAAGAATTTAAAAAGCCGCAGGAATATGACGGGCAGATCCTTGTCCCGTTTTCGCCGGAGACTGTGCTCTCCGGCGTATGCCGGCAGCTGAAACCGGACGAGTATCTCTGGTACAGGCGCACATTTACACTTGAAAGATGGAACGCAGGAAAGAACGGCAGACGTCTGATTCTGCATTTCGGAGCAGTGGACCAGGCGTGTGCTGTATATATAAACGGGAAGAAGGCGGCAAGACATACAGGAGGATACCTGCCTTTTGAGACGGATATCACCGCACTGGTCCGCGACGGAGAGAATGAACTGACCGTCGCGGTAAAAGACCTGAGCGACACTTCTTATCATGCCAGAGGCAAACAACGTCTGGAACGGGGCGGTATGTTTTATACTGCCCAGAGCGGGATCTGGCAGACCGTCTGGATGGAGGAAGTGCCGGAGAATTATATCACGAATATCGAGGCTGAGCCTGTTTTTGAGAAAGGTACTGTTCGGATTCGTGTGTCAGCGTCGGAAAATCTCCAGACCGTACATCCGGTAAAGATACAGATACGACAGGCGGGATTATATACAGACGGGAACGATAGAACAGAAGCTCTAAATACAGATCCAATGGCAGACAATGTTTCCTCGGAAACGAGCCATCGGCAGATGTGCAGCATTTCCGGTATTCCAGGTAATTGGATTGAGATTCCGATCCCGGATATCAGGCTCTGGACCTGTGAGACGCCGTATCTCTACTTTTTTACAGTGACTATGGGAGAAGACTTTGCAGAGAGCTATTTTGCCATGAGAAAGTTCTCGGTTGAAAAGGACGAAAAGGGAATCCCGCGTATCTGTCTGAACGGAAAAGTACACTTCCAGAACGGCGTTCTGGATCAGGGATACTGGCCGGACGGTCTGTATACGGCGCCGTCGGACGAGGCAATGATCTTCGATATTACAGAAATGAAGAAGAGCGGATTCAATATGGTACGGAAACACATCAAGATCGAACCTCAGAGATGGTACTGGCACTGTGACCGGTTCGGGCTGATTGTGTGGCAGGATATGGTGAACGGCGGAGAAGCCTATCGGTACTGGTTTGTGACTTATCTTGCTACGGTGATGTCATGGAGAGGCATTACGATAAAGGATACTCATCCCTGGCTTCTTGCAAGAAGAGACAAGGCGGGCAGGGCAGAATTTGTCCGTGAGATGAGAGAGACGATCCGGCTTCTGAAAGGGCATCCCGGTATATGCACGTGGGTGATTTTCAATGAGGGATGGGGACAGTTTCAGACAGAAGAACTTACCCGGATCGCGAGGGAAGAAGATCCTGCAAGGCTGATCGATGCGGCAAGCGGCTGGTTTGATCAGGGCTGCGGAGATCTGCAGAGTGTCCATAATTATTTCTTCAGATTAAAAGTACATCCTGAGAAAGAGCGTGCCGCCGTACTCTCGGAGATCGGCGGGCATACTTACCGGGAGCCGGGACACAGCGCCTGCGAAGAACTGTATGGCTACGGTGCGTGCAGGGATAAGAAATCCCTCGGGGAATCGTACCGGGAACTGACAGAGAAAGTGCAGAAGCTGATCCCACAGGGGCTGTGTGCCAGTGTATATACTCAGTGGACGGACATCGAGGAGGAGATCAACGGGGTGTACACCTGGGACAGAGAAGTGAAGAAGATCCTCTGAGAAATAATCTTCTTATCCCGCCAGTGTCCACAGCCAGTAGACCAGGCCCAGTATCCAGCTGGTAAAGATTCCGTAGAGAATTACCGGTCCGGCGATGGTGAATATCTTGCAGCCGATTCCGAATACCTGCCCTTCTTTCTTATATTCGATGGCGGGGGCGGCCACGGAGTTGGCAAAGCCGGTGATGGGGACGAGCGCTCCGGCGCCGCCCCATTTTGCCAGGCGGGGATAGATCCCGGTTCCGGTGAGGAGAACGCTGATCAGGACGAGCGTCAGTGAGGTCCAGCTGCTGCACTCATCTGTGCTCATTGAGCGTAATTCACAATAATGAGAGATAACCTGCCCGAGGGTGCAGATCGCTCCGCCCAGCAGAAATGCTTTAATCATATTCAGCCAGACGTTATGCCTGGGAGTCTTCCCTTTGACATATTTCTCATATTCTTTTTCCTGTTTTAAACGCTGTATTTTATCCATAGGAATGTCTCCTTTTTCTGCCGGTTTTCACCGGCGTTTTTATATCTGTTTTATTAGTATTATGAATTTCGCTGTAAATATACATTTCCGTAATAATAGAAAAATCCGGGCGGACATAAGAGTTAAAATCTATTATCTGCGGAGTAGAGTGAATATTTTACAGAACAGAGCAGATAATAAATCCAGATGCAGAATCCAGAAGAAAGGAGGACATCAGTATGAACCAGATTATAAAAGGAAAGCAGAGCCTGATCTTTACAAATCCTCCATATATTATAAGCGCCGCTTCTGTGGCCGGAAGCAAGGAGGCGGAAGGTCCGCTGGGAAAACTTTTCGATATGACAAATGAAGACAATCTCTTCGGGACCCAGACATGGGAAGAGGCGGAGAGCACCATGCAGAAAGAAGCCTGCGTGCTGGCTTTGGGAAAGGCACATATAAAAGCAGACGAGATCCGCTATCTCTTCGGCGGCGACCTGCTGCGGCAGGGAATCGCCACATCCATGGGGGTGGAGGCGCTGCAGATCCCTATGTTCGGACTGTTTGGCGCGTGCTCTACTTCAGGCGAGGCTCTTGCCCTTGCAGGTATGTGCGCAGCGGCAGGGTACGGGAAATATATGCTTGCCGTGACCTCAAGCCATTTTGGAAGCGCGGAGAAAGAATTCCGATTTCCTCTCGGGTATGCGAGTCAGAGACCTCTGTCTGCCCACTGGACGGTAACCGGGAGCGGAGCTTTTCTGGTACGCGCTGCGGAACCGGATGAAGGAACGAAAGAAAAGCGCGGACAGGCTGATGATGCGGATACGTCGGAGTGTGCTGCTGAAACTGATGTCAGCACCTCCCATATCTCTCATGTGCGTATCGCCGGCGTGACTGTAGGAAAGATTGTGGACTACGGACTGAAAGATTCCCAGAATATGGGAGCGTGTATGGCTCCCGCGGCGATGGATACGATTGTGCAGAATTTTATCGATATGGGCAGAACCGAACAGGATTATGACCGTATTATTACCGGGGATCTGGGATATGTGGGACAGTCCATCCTGTTCGATCTTGTTAGGGGAAAAGGTTTCGATATCAGAAAAAGGCATCTGGACTGCGGCATGACAATCTTTGATCAGGAGACACAGGATACTCATGCAGGAGGGAGCGGATGCGGATGCGCGGCAGTGACTCTGGCATCTTTTGTCATTCCCAAGATTGAAAAAGGCGAGTGGAAGCGAGTTCTTTTTGTCCCCACGGGAGCGCTGATGTCTACAGTAAGCTTCAACGAAGGTGCCAGTGTGCCGGGGATTGCCCACGGGATCGTACTGGAACACTGCCCGGCAGAAATATAAAAAATACCCGGTACAAGTCTAACCGGCGGCAGAATAGCAGGAGGAAAAAACAATGGAATATATCACAGCATTTGTTACAGGAGGCCTGATCTGCGCGGCAGTTCAGATTCTGGTTGACCGGACAAAATTAATGCCGGGGAGAATTATGGTGCTGCTTGTATGCACTGGAGCACTGCTCGGATTCTGCGGAATCTATAAGCCTTTTCAGGATTTTGCCGGCGGGGGAGCCTCCGTGCCGCTGCTGGGATTTGGCAACGTACTCTGGCAGGGAGTAAAAGAAGCAGTGGATCAAAACGGATTTATCGGTATCTTTATGGGCGGCTTCAAAGCCAGCGCGGTGGGAATCAGCGCAGCGCTGATTTTCGGATATATTGCTTCCTTCATTTTCGAGCCTAAGATGAAGAAATAATGACATTATGTCATGGGAATTCTGTCATGTCAGGGGCAGGGGAGTCAGGCTGATATGTGACATATGCATATTGACAGTAAAAATTCCCGATGGTATGATAGAACCTGAATTTGCAGATGTTATTTTCTGCAAAATGATTATAATCAAGCTGGCAGGGATAGGATTTTTCAAAAAATTACAGAAAGATTTTATCCCTTTTTTTCAATGGAAGACAGTAACAGTTCAGGCTAAAAAGGAGGCGCAGGATATATATGTGCGGAATAGTAGGATATGTAGGAGAAGAACAGGCGGCACCGATCCTTCTGGGAGGACTGGCGAAGCTGGAATACAGAGGATATGATTCAGCGGGGATTGCAGTGCGCAATGAGTCCACAGGAGATATCTCTGTCGTTAAGGCAAAGGGAAGACTGAAAGTCCTTGCGGAGAAGACAGACAACGGCAGGAGCGTACACGGTACCTGCGGTATCGGCCACACCCGCTGGGCGACCCATGGAGAGCCGTCCGAGAATAATGCACATCCTCATTGTACGGACGACAGATCTGTCGTTCTGGTACATAACGGAATTATTGAGAACTATCAGGAGCTGAAGGATAAGCTGCTCAGATCAGGGTATACATTTTATTCCCAGACAGATACAGAGATAGCAGTAAAACTGGTTGACTATTATTATAAGAAGACCGGCACCCCGCTGGAGGCGCTTACAAGAAGTATGCTCCGTATCCGGGGATCCTACGCGTTCGGCGTTATGTTCCATGACTATCCGGGCAGACTTTTCGCGGCGAGAAAGGACAGCCCGCTGATCATAGGAAGAAGCTCATCCGGAAGCCTTATTGCTTCAGACGTGCCGGCAATTCTGGATAGGACGAGAAACGTATATTACATCGATAATATGGAGATTGCGGAGCTCACAGCGGATGAAGTACATTTCTACAACATCGACCGGGAAGAGATCCAGAAAGAATCAGTAGAGATCAAGTGGGACGCCGAGTCCGCAGAGAAAGGCGGATATGAGCACTTTATGCTCAAGGAAATCCACGAGCAGCCGAAGGCGGTTCAGGATATGATCGGTGCATATGTAAAAGACGGTGTTATTGATTTCTCCGAAGTGGGACTGACAGAAGATGCTCTGAAAGATGTAGAACGAATCTACATTGTTGCCTGCGGCTCCGCTTATCATGTGGGTATGGCGGGAAAATACGTGCTGGAAGATCTTGCACGTATTCCTGTGGAGGTGGATCTTGCATCGGAGTTCCGCTACCGCAATCCGATCATTGTTCCGAATTCTCTGGTGATCGTAGTGTCACAGTCCGGTGAAACTGCGGACAGCCTTGCGGCTCTCCGTCTTATGAAAGAGCGGGAAGTGCCTGTGCTGGGCATTGTGAATGTAGTGGGATCGAGCATTGCACGTGAGAGCGATTACACGCTTTATACTTACGCGGGTCCGGAGATATCAGTGGCTACGACAAAGGCGTACAGCACACAGCTCATCGCCATGTATCTTCTGGCAATCGAGTCGGCGAAGATAAAAGGAACTATTGACGAGGAGCGCTACGGAGAGCTGCTGACAGAGATGGAAACACTGCCGTCCAAGATTCAGAAAACCCTGGATGACAAAGAACGTATCCAGTGGTTCGCAAGCAAGTTTGCCAATGCGAGAGACATCTTCTTCATCGGCCGCGGGCTGGACTATGCGATCAGCCTGGAGGGCAGTCTGAAGATGAAAGAGATCAGCTATATCCACTCAGAAGCATACGCGGCAGGCGAGCTCAAACACGGACCGATCAGTCTTGTGGAGAACGGCATCCTCGTAGTGGGCGTGCTGACACAGAGCAGTCTGTTCGAGAAGACACTCAGCAATATGGTAGAAGTGAAGAGCCGCGGTGCTTATCTGATGGGGCTTACCACTTACGGTAACTATAATATAGAAGATACTGCTGATTTCTCTGTCTACGTGCCGAAGACAGAAGAGTACTTTGCGACAAGCCTTGCAATCGTGCCTCTGCAGCTGATGGGATACTATGTCAGTGTGGCGAAAGGCCTTGATGTGGATAAGCCGAGAAATCTGGCTAAGTCTGTTACGGTGGAATAACTGATATATATCATCTGACTGATCCTCTGTTGATAACAGGCGGAGTTCCGGATGCTGCTTCTTCCAGAAACCGCATCAGTTTTTCCACATCGAATACCATTACATCCCGCACAGCATTGACCGGGACTTTACGGTATTCTTTCAGACTGTCGAGTATTCCGGATAACCTGGAATACTCGATTTCTTTTATACCCGGATCACCGGGGGGTTCAAGATATTCCGGAAGATGATAGCGTTCGCACAGCCACGTATTCATTTTTGTATAATCCCCGTAATAATATTCTTCGGACAGATATTGATTCCGTGTGATCATCTGTCCGTTTTTTTTGATCCGGACAGAGCAGACATCCCGGAGCAGTTCTGCCGGCTGTCCGTTTTCATTCAGGAATTCCACTGCCAGAGGAAGATATTCGCTGAAAAACACTTTGTCAATGTACAGATGAAAATAGTATCCGAGGTATACCGGTTCATTCATATGAGAAGCATATTTCCTCCGGAATTCTTCCGGCCGGGGCCATACGATCATGCGGTCCAGATATTTCGGATTCCGGAAATGAGACGCCGTCTTATCGCCGACCGCATCGGGCAGAAGGTTACCGATATAAAAGTCATTCTGCAGATCGGGACGGCAGCGGAGCGGATCACCCTCCGGCAGAGTATTCAGAAACATATGCGCTGCTGTTAAATGTAAAATATATCCGGGCATATAAAACCACCTACTTATTATTTATAGTTATATTCAGAAGCTGCTGTATTCAGATGATTCTGAATTTCGGCAGCTATTGTTATATTACAACAGTTGGGCATCCGTGCCAATAGATGTTTCGTCCGCGTTATTCGCAAGTTCAGCTCCGGCATTTTGGAGACAGAGCTGTTGCAGGGCTGTTTTACAAACATTTAACACAAACTCTTTCGCCCCGGTTTTCCCGGTCTGTTATAATGTCTTTAAATAAACGGAAGAGCAAAAAGGAGATATTTCTGTAGATTATCTACATCCTGCAGAAAGTAAAACTGAATATGAAGAACAATATCATGACACTGATCGAATCCGGGTATGCGGATCTGAGAAAATCGGAGAAGCAGGCCGCGGATTATATTCTGGACCATATGGATCAGGTTCCGGAGATGCCCCTCGACCGCCTGGCAAAGGCTGCCAAAGTCAGCCAGCCCACGGTATTGCGGATGCTCAAAGCTCTGGGATACGACGGCTATAAAGACTTCCGGTATCAGCTCGTAGCGGAGCTTGCCAAGGCGGGGCGCGGGAGCGAAACAGGCGGACAGACGCAGCTTATGTACGGATATACGCTGGATAAGAAGGCCGGTCTGGACGAGATACCGGTCAATATTACAATGACGACCGGGAAGATGCTGGAAGAGACGATGAAAAACTTCCCGGGGAAGACTTACAGAAAAGTGATTGAAACGCTTAAGAACGCACGTCTGATCGATATCTACAGTGTGGAGAACTCTGAGGTGGTGGCGGTAGACCTGCTGACGAAGCTTCTGTATCTCGGGCTTCCCTGCCGGCATTTTACAGACTGCTATCTGCAGCAGATCACGGCAGGACAGCTGACGGACCGGGACGTGGCCGTGGGTATTTCCTACTCCGGGGAATCGAAGGACACCGTAGACGCCATGAAGGCTGCGAAGCGCTCCGGCGCCTGTACGGTCGCGATCACGAATTTTAAGGAATCGACGATCAGTAAATATGCTGATATATTGATCTGCCCCAGTCAGGAACAGCATTTCTATGGCAATGCAATCTTCTCCAGATCGACGCAGATCCTGATTGTGGACATGATTTATATGGGTCTGATTTCATCGGACTATGAACATTATGTAAAACAACTGAATAAGTGCGAAAAAGTCGTGCGCGGAAAGGCGTATGATCCTCAGCGAAAGCACTGAACAGTCCGTCGGAATGTTGGTAGAAAACCTACATTTTAAAGTATGTTAAGCCTCTGTAAAGTTTACAATTCCTTTACAGAGGCTTGATTTTTTCTTGATAGAAATACCGGAAACGACGCGGGTATAATCTTACGTGCAGACAGCCGGAACCGCGGACTGTCGGAGACACTTTGTAATAGTTGAAAGTGAAGAGGAGTTAAGTATTATGCTTGAGTTGAAAAATGTAAAGAAGAGCTATGACGGCACGCCGGTACTCACCGACATCAGCCTGAATATCGAAGACGGAGAGATTGTTTCTATATTAGGACCGTCCGGATGCGGCAAGACGACGCTTCTGAATCTGATCCTCGGAATTGTGGATTCAGACGGCGGACAGATCATCTACGACGGGGAAGATATCACGGAAGTTCCTATGGAAAAGAGAGGATTTAATATTGTATTTCAGGATTATGCGCTGTTCCCGAACCTGAACGTATATCAGAATATTACATACGGACTGAGAAATAATCCGGAGATCTCATCCAAAGAGGAAGTGGAAGACCTGATCCATCTGCTGGGACTTGAGGAACATTTAAATAAGAGGATCGGACAGCTATCCGGCGGTCAGAAACAGAGAGTCGCTCTGGCAAGGACCATGGTAATGAAGCCGAAGATTCTGCTGCTCGACGAGCCATTGAGCGCTCTGGACGGCGTGATCAAGGAATCCATTAAGGACAGGATTAAGACGATTGCCAGAGAATACAATCTGACTACCATCATTGTAACCCATGATCCGGAGGAGGCACTGACACTCTCCAACCGTGTCATGATCATCAATGAAGGAAAGATCGCCCAGTTCGGTAAGCCGGAAGAGATCATCAGCAGGCCGGAAAACGGATTTGTGAAGAAGTTCATTCTGAATCAGCTGGAGATCAAGAAGAACAACATCTACACTCTGTTTGCAGGACAGCTTGCGGAACAGGCACAGGTCTGCTGAAGAGGTGAGAACCATGAGAAAGAACAGAGAGATTAAACTCATCTTTGCGCTGATCGCAGTCTTTTTCGCGGGATTTCTCGCAGTACCGATGATCAGCGTGGTGATGAAATCATTTACGGGAAACGGCGAGGCGGCATCTCTGGCGCATTATGTGGAAGTGCTTACGGGAAGGGGTTTTTTAAGAGCGCTGGGACACAGTATGGTGATCTCTGTGTGCAGTGCCCTGATCACGACGGTGCTGGCATTTATCCTGGCGTATGCGATCCACTATACAAATCTCGGGAAGCGCTATAAATGGCTGATCAGTAAGGCGGCGATTCTGCCCATGCTGCTCCCGACTATTACATACGGATTCGCGATCATCTATTCCTTCGGAAAACAGGGGCTTCTGACAAAACTTTTCGGAAGACAGCTTTTTGACATCTACGGGTTCAACGGACTCCTGCTGGGGTATGTGGTCTACACGCTTCCTATTGCATTTACACTGATCAATAACGCCATGGGCTATATCGACAAGAGATTCATGATCGTGTCAAGACTGATGGGAGATTCTCCGCTTCAGACATTCCGCATGACAATCGTAATCCCGCTGCTCGGCACACTGGCAACGTCATTTATACAGACATTCTTCCTGTGCTTTACGGATTTCGGAATTCCGGCGTCTGTGGGCGGACAGTATGAAGTAGTGGCAAGCGTCCTTTATGAGGAAATGCTGGGAAGTATTCCGAACTTCGGAAACGGCGCGGTGGTTGCTCTTGTCATGATTATTCCGTCTGTGGTAAGTATTACGGTACTTCATATTCTGGAAAAATATAACGTGCGCTACAATAAGATCTCGCCTATCGAACTGAAGAAAGGTGTGAAGAGAGACGCCGTATTTGCAGTATTAAGCGGCGCGATCATCGTGTGTACGCTCAGTATGTTCGTTGTCATGTTTGTGGCTCCGTTTATCGAGGAGTGGCCGTACCGCATGAACTTTACACTGGAGCACGTACAGGCGGTGTTTGAAGACAGACAGCTCTACGGTGTATATGTGAATTCGGTGATGGTGGCTGTCATTACGGCACTTGCGGGCACACTGATTTCCTACGGCGGAGCGCTGGTTACGGCCAGGAGTACAGTGAATGGGAAATTAAAGAAAGTGATCGACAGTATCGCCCTTGTGACAAACACGATTCCGGGCATGGTCATCGGTCTTTCCTACCTGTTTGTGTTCACGGGCACGCCGCTGCAGAATACATTCCCGATCATCATTATATGTAATATCGTGCATTTCTTCTCGACGCCCTACCTGATGATGAAGAATTCTCTTTCCAAGATGAACGCTTCATGGGAGACGACGGCCATGCTCATGGGAGACAACTGGCTGAAGACGATTGTCAGGGTCGTGACGCCGAATGCACTGTCCACACTGCTGGAAGTGTTCAGCTACTATTTTGTAAATGCAATGGTTACGGTCAGTGCCGTGGTATTCATTGCAGGTGCAAGAACGATGGTCATAACGACCAAGATACAGGAATTACAATATTTCAATGAGTTTAACGAGATTTTTGTTCTGTCGCTTCTGATTCTGTTTACTAATCTGATCGCAAGAGCGGTGTTCCGCAAGCTTGCAAAGGTCAGCAAAAACAGACAGAACACAGCAAAGGTATATCAATTCTCTGCCAAAAAGGCAGCATAAATAATAAAAAGGAGAATTTACAGTTATGAAAAAGATGAATATTAAGAGAGCAGCGTCACTGACACTTGCAGCGGCAGTAGCCGTGACAGGCATGGGCCTTACAGGATGCGATACAAGTGCATCCGGCGACCAGATTATTATTTATTCCAATGCGGATGAGGAAGCAATCACGGCAATGGAGAATGCGCTGGACGATAACGGATATGAAGGACAGTATATGTTCCAGACATTCGGAACCTCTGAGCTTGGCGGCAAGCTGCTGGCTGAGGGAAAGGATATCGAGGCAGATATGGTGACAATGAGTACTTTTTATGTAGAGAGTGCCCAGGCTCAGAATGAGATGTTTCAGGATCTGACATTTGATGTGGATACAATTGATGAGTTCGAGCCATATTGTGCGCCGATCACTTCCCAGGAGGGAACTATCATTGTGAACACAGAGATGATGGAGGAGAACAATCTGCCGATGCCGGAGTCTATCGCTGATCTGGCTGATCCGGTGTACAAAGGATTTGTATCCGTGACGGATATTTCGGCATCTTCTACGGCATGGCTTCTGATACAGGCGCTTGTGTCTGAGTACGGCGAGGATGGAGCGCAGGACGTACTGGCGGGCATCTATGAAAATGTAGGAGATCATCTTGAGGATTCCGGTTCCGCACCGCTTAAGAAAGTGCGTGCAGGAGAGGTGGCAATCGGATTCGGTCTTCGCCAGCAGGCAGTTGCGGACAAGGCAGACGGACTTCCGATCGACTATATTGATCCGGCAGAAGGCAACTTCAGCCTGACAGAGTCTGTAGCTGTCGTAGACAAAGGCGATGACACCAACCCGCTTGCAATGGAGATGGCACAGTGCATTATCGAGAACGGACGTGAGGAGCTGCAGTCCTACTATCCGAACGCTCTGTATAACGGAGAGTCCACAGACGCGGCAAATAAATCTGCAAATCCGAAAGTATTCCCGGAGAAACTGACGGTTGATCTTCTGGAGCAGCATCAGGCGATCTCTGAGGCGGCGAAAGAGCAGGCAGGACTGTAAACTGCGCCCGCAGCAGTTCAGTCCGCGTCATTCGCAGAGGCGCAAGAATATAATAGAGAGAAGAGAGGAAATACAGATGAAATCATATAAACTTCTTACACCGGGACCGCTGACG
>ERZ1643246.2422-NODE-2422-length-17821-cov-5.339075_pt1 | contig 17821 bp, 23 predicted proteins | sample MGYA00579265_ERZ1643246 | MGnify/ENA primary metagenome ERZ1643246 (study PRJEB29033, sample SAMEA4952261) | chicken gut metagenome | biome: Broiler Chicken; feature: Gastrointestinal Tract; material: Caecum | place: Ireland | collected 2018 | study: Broiler...
GTCAGGTAGAGGGAGGTGTCAAAATAATGAAAAAATGGATTAAAGCTGTAGCAATAGCATTTATTTGTTTAGCATCGTTTGTTCCAACAGGTGCATCGGCAGCAACTATATACAGTAGTTAGCGTCATATCCCTGCAACAGATCTAAACTATGATCCGGCAATGGTATCGTATGATTTTAGAGCTGCTTTAAGAATGGATACGCTATTTGCACAAGGAATAACCACAATTAAGGGTGATAAAACAATCCCTCAGTCATATGCAGGAGCAATGGCGGATATATACAGCAGTTCTGGTGCGTTGTTAAATGCAAGCGGTTGGAAATTTAATAATTGGGGCCCAACCACTAGCTTCAATCAAACTGTTGGGTATACAGGAACTGGCATTATGTACTGCAAAGCAACGGTAAGTGTTTTGGCACATACCCAGGAAAAAATTTATACCACAAAGACAGGAAATGGCACAGTAACACGAAGTATGTCTTTACCGGAAGAGAAAGTTAATCAGAATGGTGAGGTATACGGCAGTGGCCTTTCTGATGAACAAGTTGATTTAATTCTTACGATAGGTGATAATGGCATTGAAGGATATGTTTATGCCGAGGATTTATATGGCCCTCTTGCTCAAAACAAAGAAGAGTATATTGAGAAGATGAATCAGCCAATGGTAAAAACAATTCCCGTTTACGAAGAAGATGGAATTACAATCATTGATCAATTCACTATAGGTACACAAAAATGAAAATCAAACATTTTATTCAACAGTTCAGTTGTCTAACTGGCGTATTTCTCTTTAGTTTATCGTTAGGAGCATGTAACCCTTCACTTGACGATAAAGGAAATTTCGAGGAACTGGAAGATGTTTTCGGACAGACCCACGAGGAAATACAGGAAATACTAGGATGGGATCTGCAGAATGCGGAAAACGAGCCTTTGTCTGATCAGCAAATAGAAGGCTATGCACTGAAAGTGAAGCAGATTGATTTTCTGGGGATGGAGGCAGATTGTGTACATATGGTTTTCATGGAAGATCCGGCACAGACACCGCGGTTGACACTTCTGTATGCGGAGTACCCGCCCGGGGAAAATATGGATCCGGTGTCTGAATCTCTGCAAAAGATCTGGGGAGAAGCGAGAACTGAGATGTACTGCTCCTGGCCGGATCTGATTTACTGGCCGCAGGGCCTGTGGGCTGGAGGATCTGCTTATAATGATCCCGCCTCTTTTCTTCAGACCGAAAAATCTGGGAAACTCATGTGGGGAAGCAAAGAAACCATCGGAGATGTGTTGGCGGATGAAGAGAATCCCCGACAGATATTTGAGAGCTGGATTCCATACGCCAGAACCTATATTCAGTCTCTGAAAAACGACTGGGAACAGGTGGAGCAGGAACCGTTGGTGACGGCGGTGCTGTTTGAAAAATGTGAGGATTTTAAAAAAGAAAACGTGGTGATCATCGATGGTTTTCAGAAATTCATGGGAACCTATATGAAAGAAAAATTTTAAGTCAAGTAAATGATCAGGGGTGTATTAATGGCACCCCTTAGAGAATTCTAGCTATATTGAATATGGAGGTGTATTGATGAAAAGAAAAATATGGGCTAGTTTAATCATAGTAGCTGTTTTGATATGTAATATTATTCCAGTAAGCGCTACTGAGTTAGATACAGAAAATCAGATACAAGCCACTGACGAAACAGTTATTCAGATGGCGGAAAATTTTGCCCTGGCAGCTGCTCCGGGTGAAACATTATCTGCAGGCAACCCACAAAAATTTTATTCCGATGAAGGTCAGGCCATCGGGTACATTGTAAATTATTATAAGGATTCTGTCCCTTACGGATATGTTATCTTTGATTCATCAGAGGAAGATATTATATCTGAGTATTCCATTGGAGAGGGATCGCTTAATCCATATGAGGCAGCATTGTCAAAGAGTGAGGTTGCTACGCTGGATTCCTCCGAAAATACAGTTTGTAAGTTGAATCCTCTTACATATGCCGTCGTAAATTCGGCGACAGGCTATGGTATCACAAATTATGGTGACTCCGTAGAAGTTGCTCCTCCGATTGATACCCGTTCTTCTAAACCTACAAATTGGCAAGAAGTATTTTTCGATGAGGCTGAGATTTATGAAGAATATACGCATATTTCTTCTAATAATCTACCGGAATTTATCTCATTTAATGATAGCATTTTTATAAACAGCACAAATAGATATGCGTGTGTTGTAACAGCAGCATATGCATGCGCAACGTATCTAGGAGCGACCAATTTTACGAATGTGGCGGATGAATACCTTGAATTGTGGGATCTAACCAATACGAGGGTAGATCATATAGGAGAAGATGATAATGTTACGTATGGAATAACGAATGTAAATGATGCCGGACCAGGAGTAGTTGAATTCTGCCAAAGACGTGGGCTTAATGTTGGATTTTCACATGATTCATCGGCCTCATTTAATTTCTTTAAAACGAATATTGATGCTGGGTATATTGGAATGGTACATGCGTGGATAATAGGGAATGATAATAAAGAATCAGGTCATACCATGACTGTAGAAGGATATGCTTCTATAAAATCGAATAGCACGGGAACAGTGACCAATACATTAATGGTCTATGATGGTTGGCAATCTAATGTTAGATTTTTAAATTATAATTTCTCTAAGTGGTCACAGCAAATTGAGGGAACAGTGTTTGCGTAGTAAAATTCACAAGGCAGTAATATATGCCATTTCTCTATTATTTGTTATTATTTTTTGGGTTTGCATTCGGCAACAGCTAGATTCATCATCTTCTCAATCTGGCGGAAAATATGATGTGAGAATGAGTACAACTGGAGTTATCACCATGCTGGGAAATGAAGTGAAAATTCGCATTGACGATAATGCCGGACGATTACCTGGCGAAGAAGTACAAATTGAATTTAGCAAAGTAATTACAAATCCCAAAACTATCATTAAAGCATTTGAAGTAGGGCAAAAAGTGAGAATAAAATATTTTTACAATGGCTATGACGAAAAAAATAAAGTAATCACTGTAGAGGAAATTACATCATATGAACAATGAAAACGGATAATTTTTTTGCCGTATAATACCGTACAACCATCCCTCACATAAGTGTTATGGGATGGTTGTACGGTATTAATCACTTATTTTCCAGCATCTCTCTCAGTTCATCAACACTCACGCCTTTTTCGTCCATGAGCTGCTGCACCTGCATAATCTTAATTTCGGACATCTGTTCCAGGAGTGCCTGTCGTTCCTCTCCAATCTGAGAAAGAGACGCTTTTGTTTCTTCATATTTTGCGTTCAAAGTATCCAGTTTCTTCTGTAAAGATTCCATCTGCTTGTTATAATTTTTGGGTCTTGCCATAATATACCTCCAGTTTTTCTTTTATAATATCACAGCTGGAGATAAAATGGTAGGAGGATTACTGTAAACTGTCCAATTTAATCTTCTTTTACTTGTTTGATATATCGATAAGCAGCAGCTTTAGATTGAATTCTGGAATTATGAGAACTTTTTGCCCGAATAATAGTAAAAGAAGATTGATTACGAATTGATATTCCTCGTATTGGACGTAAACGTAATGCATGACTCTCATTATTTTTTAAGCCCTTCACTTTGCATAATCGAATTTTAGTATGATCAGGATTTTCATTATTCTCAATATATCCTATTATTGCAGGCTTTCTTTGTGAAGGTTCTACATATTGAAAATTATTTTCTTTAGCTACCTGTTTTAGTGCTTCTTCTAACGGACGTTTATTTCTCTTTAACATTTAATCACCATCCTATCAGAGTTTAATGATATGCTTATCATGTATACAAGCTAGATCAAAGACACATAATTGTGTTTCCATGTAGTATAACTCTAACACTTTATGCAGTCGCTGATGCTCTTTTGCGAGATATCTTTGCCGTGTAGATGAAAAATTCCCGATTATCGCTTTAAGATCATATGTGTATTTTAAGTAATCGCAGAATGAGCAACGCATTTTTTTCAAATTTATTTCCGATATGTCGAATACTTCTTGTTGTACGAGTGGCAAATACTCATCAAAATATAATTCACAAAACTCTTTGTAGTCGGATAATTTGCGAAGATCTAACATATTATGAAGTGGTGGAAGTTCTATGGCCACTTGAATTATAGATGGAATCTTCACACGTGAGCCAAATGTCGATGAAGGATTTGTGGTCCACCATTCTGCAAGTGAATAATCAAGAAAGAAATATACTCCGTTGCCTAACCAATGCTCATCATTTGGATAAAATGAAAATTGGCCTGTCAGTATTTTTTCGGCACATTCTAAGTCTGTTCCATGATATGCCTGCATCCTCATTAGTATAATCCCCTTTTTATATTATATTATACATTAAGGGAGTATACTTGACAACTCCATATTTCTTTGACAGCTTTTAAAAATAAGTAAGGAAGGTTTCTTTTCCTTTATAGGATTATAGCAGTTCAAATGTCGTGAAAACTGATATACTATATCTACCGGAATATTGGGATCGAATTAAAGCATATGAGCAAAGATGTGGAGTCCCATATAAGGGTAAAGGATGCATATATTTTGAGAGGAAATTCAATGAAAGTAATAATGAATAACAAAGATAAACCAGTGCAAGTAACCTGCGAACACTGCGGTTCTGTATTAGAGGTCACAGAACAGGATATCGAATTTGGGGAATATGGTTTCCCATACGGGACATGTCCATGTTGCGGTGAGTCAATTGAGTTAGATGAAGCCTTCCCTGATGCTAAAATTACTTTGGAAGAATTGCGGTTTCCACAGCATTTTGACCACGTTTCTGCTGATGCTGGGTCCGCAGATTGTTTCGATAAAGAGCTAATGCCGCATATAAAAGAAGCAATACAGCATCTGCGTAATCATCCGCGAGATGATTCGTGGGGTGGCTGGATCACGGGGAATTTGTTCCTCCTCATAGAAAGATGTGATGATGAATACATTATTTATACTTCAAAAGATTTTTATGAGACATCATTATCTTTTGAACCGGAAGATTATCAATGAAAAGGAACAAATATTTGGACGAGTTAGGGATCCCTAGAAATAAACAAGGAATAAACTTTGCACCTGACAAAGGAGATAAACGGGCAAAACGTTGGAAGAAAGAACGTAAGAAATACGGTTTTGACAGTCGTGAGACATGGAATCTTGATGGGCTTATGGCACAATGGATTTATACTCATCTTAAATTATACAAAAAATGTGCTTCCGGAACCATTGATCTGGAACATTATAAGTTTGAATACGATGGAACTACATATACCGAATCGGAAGCCATCGATTACATAACGGAACAGTTAGGAAGCTATATCAAAGCGGATGGGTGGGTTGATAAAGAAACCCAGAAAGAAGTCAGCAAGGCGTTTGCTTTGTTGGGAGAAATCCTGCCTGCATTATGGTGGTAAAGATGTTTACAATAATAAAAAGATTATTCTGCAGACATAGGTATAAAATAATTCACTCCTATTATATGGAAGAAGGGTACATGGTCACTTTACAATGCTGCAAGTGCGGAAATAAGAAAATAGAGCTTATATAGGGAGGTCATTTAATGAAAAAAGATTTTACAAAAATAGTTTTTATTTTAGATGAAAGTGGTTCAATGGGTTACTTGAGAGATGATACGATTGGTGGGTTTAATTCCATGATCGAAGATCAAAAAACGAAGCCCGGAACGGCTAATGTAACGACTGTATTATTCAACAATGAAGTAAGTATTCTCCATGACAATCTTCCTTTGTCAGAAGTAAAACCTTTAACAAGAAAAGATTATATGCCCAGCGGTGCTACTGCTTTATATGATGCAGTGGGCGGCACTATTGATGTGATTGGACAGGAATTGAGTGCGCTGTCGGAAGATGAACGTCCTGACAAAGTGATTTTTGTTATTACGACTGACGGAGAAGAAAATTCCAGCCGTGCGTTTTCTAAGGAAATGGTACGCCAGCGGATTGAACATCAGCAGTCGAAATATAGCTGGAATTTTATCTTTTTAGGAGCCAATATTGATGCGGAGACGGAAGGAACGTCCCTGGGGATAAAACAAGGGTATTCTAAAAGTTATACGGCAAATAAAGTTTGTACAGACAATTTATATACTGCAATAAGTAATACAGTAACAAGTGTAAGATCTGCTTGTAATGCTGCTGAGATTGATACAGTTGTGACAGCTAATTTGAGCAATGTTCAGTAATGAAAGAATATGTAGCAATGTATCGTTGCCGCCAATGCGGAGAAGAATTTGCCACCTCATTGATTTCTGAAGAGGAAGTAAGTAAATGTTTTGACACTTATTGGAGAGGCAAATATATTTATCATTCGCGATCCGGAAGAAATGATATTCCTAAAGAAGTTATGCATTTTTGTACAGATGGATCATTGGGTTTCGCGGATTTTATTGGTTTTATGATTGTCAGAAATAAATAGACAAGGAGAATATTACATGGAACAATTATTAGAAATTCTTTTGACAAACCCGGAAACGGCGTCAGCACTTATTCATGAGTATGCAGAAAAATACAAGCCAGCGATTTATGCGGTTGGCAAAGAAATGCTGACAGTTTTTGATGACTTATCAAAGAATAAAGAGTTTTTCAAAGTAAAAGCAAGAATAAGGAAAAATCAGTTTGATGCGTATTGTGCTGCAGGATTTTCAGAGGATCAGGCGATGGCTTTACTGCTGAATGATAACCTGCAGCTGATGAAAAATTTTCAGCAGTCAGTCCAGCAGGCTCATAATAAATAAGGATTGCTTTCTTTCTCCAGTTATGGTTTAATAGTATTGAACTATGGAATACACACATTAACCAATGATGACATACATGAGGGTTTGAGAGAGACGCTGGAGAATGAAGGAATCCCCATGGCAGAGGCAGAGGTGACCATGATCCCCCAGACTTATGTGGAGCTTACGGATGAGGCCGCCATTAAGAGCCTGCAGCGGACGCTGGATCTGCTGGAGGATGACGACGACGTTCAGAATGTGTACCACAACTGGAGTGAGTAACCGGAAGAAAGACAGAAGAAACTAAAGAGAGGGAATCGCCGCCCGGAAAATACCGGGTGGGCGGCTCCCTTTTTTCAATTCACGGGAAATGGCTGTCCTGCAAAATCAAGACGCTTTGTCGGAGAAGATTTCCTAGCGGTTCAGCAGATAAACGGAAAAATTCAGATATCCGGCAAAGATCAGCCACAGTACATAAGGGATCTGGAGCAAAGCGGCCCTGGGCGACAGCTGATAAAACCGCAGGATCATGAGAATTACCAGAAGCAGGAGAAGCAGCAGCCAGAAGAAAGAAAACAGGTAAAACTTCATGCCGAAAAAGAACAGTGGCCACAGAATATTGACGGCCAGCTGCGCCACATAAAGTTTCAGCGCACGGTGTTTTCCTCTCTGCCGCGTCTCATAAATCAGCCAGGCGGAAATTCCCATGAGAATGTAGAGTATTGTCCAGACAACAGGAAAGACAATACCGGGAGGGGACAGCGCCGGCTTTTCAAGCGCCTGATAATTTTTCATGGAATTTCCGGTAAGAAGGGCGGACAGACCGCCGGCCAGCAAAGTAGCGGCAGTAATCAGCAGGAGCGGTTTCCAGTTTCGTTTTAACATGGCAGGAACTCCTTTTTTAGTAAGTATATTCTTTTTCGCTGTTTTTTAACCGTTTTTTTGCACCGGATCGCCGGTTGCGGGGGATCATCTTTCCGGGACCGGGAATAATCAGGCAGATTCTGTACATGCTAAGAGAAAGTGACGACGGCCCTTTCAGCAAGTATCCCATGAGCCGGGAACGGGCGGAACAGAAAGGGGAAACGGTCGGAAAAACAAGGAGTGTGCGGAATGAGCGAAGGAGAAAAGACACAGAATGTTGCGAAACTGGAGAGCAGAATTGATCTGCTGAGCATTATCGGAGAGGTCGAGGGGCATGAGGCGCTGGGAGAACGAACAAAAACCACCCGTTATGAGCACATTCTTCCTCGACTGGCAAGAGTGGAAGATGACGATAAGATTGAAGGGCTTCTGGTTCTTCTGAACACGGTGGGAGGCGATGTGGAGGCGGGACTTGCCATTGCGGAAATGATTGCCTCTTTAAGCAAGCCTACGGTTTCTCTGGTACTGGGAGGCGGCCATTCCATCGGCGTACCCCTGGCGGTATCCTCGGATTACAGCTTTATCGTTCCCAGCGCCACGATGGTGATACATCCGGTGCGCACCAGCGGAACATTTATCGGTGTGATGCAGACCTACCGGAATATGGAAAAAACCCAGGACCGGATTACGGGATTTATCGCGGATCATTCCAGAATCAGTCAGGAACGAATCGAGGAACTGATGCTGGATACCTCTTTGCTGGTAAAGGATGTGGGAACCATGCTGGACGGCAGAGAAGCGGTAAAAGAGGGGCTGATTGACGAGGTAGGCGGTATCCGGGAAGCGCTGGCAAAGCTGCACAGTCTGATCGCGCAGAAAAAAGATAAAGATAAGGAAACCGGCGTGACCGACTGATGGTCACGCTTTTTCCCGGAATCAGCATTTTTTACATTGTAACACTTTGCATTTTATGTTATAATATCTTTTCGATAAAATAGAAGGCGCATTTTGCGGACCTTCTTTTGTCATGAAAAAGTGCAAGTACATAGGATGAGGTTTTTTATGAGTTTGTTTGAGGCAATCCTGATGGGAATTGTACAGGGAATTACGGAATTTCTTCCGGTCAGCAGTTCCGGTCATCTGGCGGTGATCGGAAAACTGCTGAATATACAGGAGGAGGCGGGGGTTTCCTTTGAGGTTCTGCTCCATGTGGGGACGCTGACGGCTGTCTGCCTGGTTTTCCGGAAGGATATCTGTCGGATGGCTATAGAGCTGATCCGTATGATCAGCGATCTCCTCTATAATGGCACAACGTATTTTCACAACCGGTTTCATACAGATGCCGTACGGGATTACCGAAAACTGCTCCATAACAATTACCGGAAGCTGGTGGTGATGCTGGCGCTTTCCACCATACCCACCGGAATTCTGGGGTATCTGATGCAGGGAGTTGTCCGTGAGGCTTCCACGACCCTGCTGGCACCGGGGCTTGGTTTCCTGGTGACCGGCGTTCTGCTTTTTGTGATGGATAACTGGAAGCCCGGGAAAAAAATCCCGAAGGATATGAAGAGTTCTCATGCGCTGGCCATCGGCATCTGTCAGGGCCTTGGAACGTTTCCGGGCATATCAAGACTGGGCATTACCATGACTGCCGGGCTGATGTGCGGTCTGAAAAGAAGCTTTGCGGTCCGCTATTCGTTTCTGCTGTCCATACCGGCGGTGATCGGAGCGCTGATTCTGGAGATTCAGACGGCTTCCTTCCCGGCCATGAGCTGGTCGTTGGGCGGTATCTACGCGGCGGGAACCGCGGCGGCCGCTTTGACAGGCTGTCTGGTAATTCGCTGGATGCTGAACTTTGTAAAATCAAGAAAGTTCTTTATTTTTGCGGCATACTGTTTCCTGCTGGGAATTGCCACAATCGTATGTCATTTTGCTTTATAAGATAGAAAACGAAAAACGCCGGGAACGCAAGACGGCGTTCCCGGATCTTACGGACAGGGGAGCGGAAACCGTGGACGGTTTTCGAATACAGGAAGGGGAATGGTTCATGACGGCGACAGGTTCAAAAAAATCATCTGCTGCCAGGAGGCGGACATCCGGAGGAAAACAGGGGAGAAAGACCTCCGGAAAATCCGGGACCTCCGCAAAAAAGAGACAGACACGCAAAAAAGCGGATAACGGCGTCCGGCAGGAAGTGCTGGTTCTTGTGGTGCTTGCTGTGTCGATTCTGTTGTTTATCAGTAATTTTGGAATCGGAGGAGTCATCGGGACTGCGGTGAGCCGGTTCTTTTTCGGCGTTTTCGGATGGATGGCCTATCTGTTTCCGGCAGCGCTGTTTTTCGGCACGGCCTTTGCCGCTGCAAACCGGAAAAATCCTGCGGCTGTATGGAAGATGTGCGGCCTTCTTTTGCTGTTCCTGTGTATCTGCGGTCTGGTACACCTGATTACATTGGGCTATGTGGCCGGGGATTCCATTTCCGGGTATTATACCGTTTGCGCCCGGCGAAAAACAGGAGGCGGGATACTGGGAGGCGGGATTGCCAAGATTCTCTGCACAGCTTTCGGGACACTGGGCGCTTATGTGGTGCTGGTGATCCTGCTGGTGATTGCGGCTATCATTATGACCCAGAAACCGCTGCTGGCTCCGTTAAAATCCAGGGGAGAAAAAGTGTATCAGGAGGCAAAGGAAAACCGGATCCGGAGGAGGGCTTCAGAAGTAAAGATATCTTTTGACCAGACGGACATGAAGCATGCCGGTACGTTGGAGGACGTCCCGGATGAGGAAAAAACGAAGGGACGCAGAAGCCGCAGAAAGGCGGAACGGGAAAATAATAAAGGAATGAAACCTTCTGAAGAAATGGAGGCCCCGGCGGATTTTACCATCCAGCGGCCATCTCAGGAAGAACTGTTCGGACAGTTCCCGGATCCGGACAACGGCATGACGGAACTTTCGGGATCAGACGGAGCGGCGCAGGCACAGGAGACGCAGCAAAGAACTCCTCCGTCACAAGAACAGGAGACGGAGAAAACGTCGAGAGAGAGAAAGAAAAATCCCAGATCTTCGCAGAAGGAGATTGCAGACGGGATTCAGAATATACAGCAGGAAATTTCCGGAACAAAAGAAAAAGCGAAGGTCTATGAATTTCCGCCGCTTACCCTGCTGAAAAGAGGAGACAAAAGAGCTTCCGGAGATTCGGATCAGCATCTGCGCAATACAGCCAGAAAACTGCAGGAAACCCTGCACAGCTTCGGAGTAAATGTAACCGTCACCAATGTCAGCTGCGGCCCTACCGTAACCAGGTATGAACTTCAGCCGGAACAGGGGGTAAAGGTCAGCCGGATTGTGGGCCTGGCAGATGATATCAAGCTGAATCTGGCGGCGGCGGATATCCGTATTGAAGCGCCGATTCCCGGCAAAGCTGCCGTGGGAATCGAGGTACCCAACGCCACCAACAGTCCGGTGATGCTCCGGGATCTACTGGAGACCAGAGAATTTCAGGAATTTCCTTCGGATCTGGCTTTTGCTGTGGGAAAAGACATCGGCGGAAAACCGGTGGTTTCCGACATCGGAAAGATGCCGCATCTGCTTATTGCCGGCGCCACGGGATCCGGAAAATCGGTCTGCATCAACACTCTGGTGATGAGTATTCTTTATAAGGCAAGTCCGGAGGATGTGAAGCTGATCATGATCGACCCGAAGGTGGTGGAACTGAGTGTTTACAACGGGATCCCCCATCTGTTTATTCCGGTGGTTACGGAGCCGAAAAAGGCAGCCGGAGCTCTCAACTGGGCGGTGGCCGAGATGACCGATCGCTACAACAAATTCGCTCAGTACAATGTGCGTGACCTGAAAGGCTATAATGAAAAGGTGGAGGCGCTGAAGAATATCGACGACCCGGAGAAGCCCGCGAAGCTTCCGAAGATTGTGATTATCGTGGACGAGCTGGCAGATCTGATGATGGTGGCTCCCGGAGAAGTGGAGGATGCCATCTGCCGTCTGGCCCAGCTGGCCAGAGCGGCGGGGATTCATCTGATCATTGCCACCCAGCGTCCTTCGGTGAACGTCATAACAGGTCTGATTAAGGCCAACATGCCCTCCAGGATTGCGTTTTCCGTATCCTCCGGCGTGGATTCCAGAACGATTCTGGATATGAACGGAGCAGAAAAACTGTTGGGAAAGGGCGATATGCTCTATTATCCGCAGGGTTATCAGAAGCCGGCACGCCTGCAGGGGTCTTTTGTATCTGATGCGGAAGTTGGCGCTGTGGTGAATTTTCTGACGGAGAATCATCAGGCGGATAAAACTTATGATGAAAAAATTACGGAGATGATGAATGCAGGGCCGGCCGCCCAGAGCGGAGGCGCGGCCTCGGAAAAGGACGCCTACTTTGTGGAGGCGGGCAAGTTTATTATTGAAAAGGATAAGGCTTCCATAGGCATGTTGCAGAGAATGTTCAAAATCGGATTTAACCGGGCGGCCCGCATCATGGATCAGCTGTCAGAAGCTGGCGTGGTGGGACCGGAGGAAGGTACGAAGCCCAGAAAAATTCTGATGTCCGCGGAAGAGTTTGAAAAATATATTGAGGAATCCCTGTAGGCTATGGCGCCGGAGGGATTTGTCAGCCGAAGATCAGGTGAGGAGAATTGACAATGAAATGTTCAAATTGCGGAGCGCCGATTGAGGAGGGCCGGCTGTTTTGTATGAACTGCGGTCAGGAAGTCCAGTGGGTGCCTGACTATGATTCATTCGGATCGTTCATAGAACAGCAGGAAAAACTGAAAAAGGAAAAGGAGGAGGCCCTGCGCAGAGAAAGACTGCGGGCGGCTCAGGCTGCGGAGGCGGCCAGAAAGAGAAAAAAGAAAAAGCAAAAGAGGATGCTGATCGCAGCGGGAGCGACGGTTGTGATTGTGGCTGCCGCCATCGGGGGCGTTTCCTGGATCAGTTATCAGCGGAATTACAACTCCTTCGATTATCAGATGGAGCGGGCAAAGAGCGCATATTCCGGCGGAGAATACCAGGACAGCTATCAGTACGCACAGCGGGCTTCTGAACTGAACAGTGACAGTGACGACGCGAGGCTTCTGATGGCGGAGGCGCTGGAAGGACTGGATCAGAATGACGACGCCTGTAAAGTGCTGGAGAATCTTATAGCCGACAGTCCGGACAATGGAGACGCTTATGGACAGCTGATCCGCATATACAGCGGGCAGGGTGATACCGCGGCGATCAAGGATCTTCTGGATTCCTGTGAAAATGATGATATCCGGAACGAGTATTCCGCATACATTTCCAGCGCGTCGGTATTCAGTCTGCCGGAGGGCTCCTATGATTCCAAACAGACGCTGAGAATTTATACGAAAGGCAGCGGAACCATCTATTATACCACGGACGGATCCGAGCCCACGCAGGAGAGTACGCCGTATCCCTCCGGCGGAATCGCGCTGGAGGAAGGAACCACCACAGTGAAAGCGGTGGTGATTAATGAGAAAGGCATTGCCAGCGATGTGGTGTCCAACACTTATTCGGTGGAGCTGGCCCGACCTGATCCGCCGCAGATTGCGCCGTCATCCGGTGATTATACCACGGCGATGGACACATCCATCTATGTGATTGTTCCCGACGGATGTACCGCTTACTATGCTTTCGATGAACGACCTACCGTAAACAGTACGGAATATACAGGACCGGTGCCGATGAAGCGGGGCTCCCATGTATTCTATGCCATTATCCAGGATGAGAATGGGAAAGTCAGTTCGGCTGCCACTGCCACCTACAATCTGACGGAGGCAGAATAGTCATAAAACATATTGATTTTTGACGTATTTTGTGGCAGAATAAATTTGTGATTGTAACACGTTACCCAAGTGAAAAACTGCGTGTTCGTGTTATACAATGAAAAGCGCGTTTTGCGGACTTTTTATTGTCTTGAACAGCAGAGAGTACGTTTCACGGATCTTCTGTTGTCATGAATAAGTGAATGAGGAGGAAGTTATGTACAAAATTATCAAAGCTGAAAAACTTAATGAGATCGTTTATCTCATGGTTGTGGAAGCTCCCATGGTTGCAAAACACTGCCAGCCGGGACAGTTTGTCATTGTAAAAGAAGACGATACGGGCGAGCGGATTCCGCTGACCATCTGTGATTACGACAGAGAGGCAGGAACCATTACCATCGTATTCCAGCCCATCGGCGTTTCCACTGAAAAATTTGCAAGGCTTCAGGCCGGGGATGCTTTTGAAGATTTTGTAGGGCCTCTGGGATGTCCGTCCGAATTTGTGAACGAAGATCCGGAAGCACTGAAAAAAGAAAAGATTCTGTTTGTGGCCGGCGGTGTGGGAACCGCTCCGGTTTATCCGCAGGTAAAATGGCTGCATGAGCATGGCATTGAAGCGGATGTTATTGTGGGAGCCAAGACAAAGGATCTGATTATTCTTGAAAAAGAGATGGCTGCTGTGGCAGGCAATCTGTACATAACAACCGACGACGGCTCTTACGGACGCAGCGGTATGGTTACCAAAGTGATCGAAGATCTGATGGCGGAAGGAAAGACCTATACGAAGTGCGTTTCCATCGGTCCCATGATCATGATGAAGTTCTGCTGTCTGACAACGAAAAAATATGATATTCCCACCATCGTGTCCATGAACCCGATCATGGTGGACGGCACCGGTATGTGCGGCGCATGTCGTGTGATTGTCGGCGGCGAAGTAAAATTTGCCTGTGTGGACGGACCGGAGTTCGACGGACATCTGATCGACTGGGATCTGGCCATGAAGAGACAGCAGATGTACAAGACAGAGGAAGGAAGAGCGTTGCTGAAGCTTCGTGAGGGAGATACCCATCACGGCGGATGCGGACAGTGCGGAGGTGACAAATAATGGGTGACGTTTTAAAAAAAGTTCCTGTAAGAGAGCAGGATCCGAAGGTAAGAGCGACAAACTTTGAGGAAGTCTGTCTGGGATATAACAAAGAAGAAGCCATGGAAGAGGCTGCCCGCTGCTTAAACTGCAAAAATGCCAAATGCGTGCAGGGCTGCCCGGTAAATATTGATATTCCCGCATTTATCCATCAGGTAAAAGAAGGAAACTTTGAGGAAGCATACAAAGTGATTGGAAAATCCAGTTCCCTGCCCGCTGTCTGCGGTCGTGTATGCCCCCAGGAGACGCAGTGCGAGGGAAAATGTATCCGCGGCATCAAAGGCGAACCGGTTTCCATCGGAAAACTGGAGCGTTTTGTGGCTGACTGGGCCAAGGAGAACGGTATTAAACCGGAAGCTCCCGCCGCCAGGAACGGGCATAAGATTGCTGTGATCGGTTCCGGTCCTTCCGGACTGACCTGCGCCGGTGATCTTGCAAAGATGGGATATGACGTGACGATTTTCGAAGCCCTGCATCAGCCGGGCGGCGTGCTGGTATACGGTATCCCCGAATTCCGTCTTCCCAAGGACAAAGTTGTAAAAGCGGAAGTTGAGAATGTGAAATCTCTGGGCGTCACCATCGACACAAACGTAATCATTGGAAAGTCCACAACGGTTGACGAACTTCTGGAGAAAGAAGGTTTTGAGGCTGTATTTATCGGTTCTGGAGCCGGCCTTCCCATGTTCATGGGAATCCCCGGAGAAGTGAGCAACGGCGTGTTCTCCGCCAACGAGTATCTGACCAGAAGCAACCTGATGAAGGCTTTCCGGGAAGATTATGATACGCCCATCGTGACCGGGAAAAAGGTAATCGTGGTAGGCGGCGGAAACGTAGCCATGGACGCCGCGAGAACCGCTCTGCGTCTGGGCGCTGAGGTACATATCGTTTACAGAAGAAGCGAGGAAGAGCTTCCTGCCCGTAAGGAAGAAGTGCACCATGCAAAAGAGGAGGGCGTAATCTTTGACCTGCTGACCAATCCCACAGAGATTCTGGCAGATGAAAACGGATGGGTGAAAGGCGTACGCTGCGTGCGCATGGAACTGGGTGAGCCGGATGCTTCCGGAAGAAGACGCCCGATGGTAATCGAAGGCTCCGAATTTGAGATGGAGGCAGATACCGTGATTATGTCCCTGGGTACCTCCCCCAACCCGTTGATTTCTTCTACCACCATTGGTCTGGATGTGAACAGAAGAAAATGCATCATCGCGGATGAGGAGACCGGAGCAACCTCCAAGGAAGGCGTTTACGCCGGCGGAGATGCCGTAACCGGAGCAGCCACCGTTATTCTCGCAATGGGTGCGGGAAAAGCTGCTGCAAAGGGAATTGATGAATTCATTAAAAGCAAAAATAAATGACAAAGCGTCACGTTTCGCAGGTTGTCCATATGGTGAATGCGTGAGGTGAACGGAAAAGAGCTGCCGGAGACGTTTAGGTTTTCGGCAGCTTTTCTGTTTTACAGGCATGAAGGCCTGCGAAATCTGATTTTTATATCTGTAAAAGCTGCGGCAGATGCATTGCCTGCGGCTTTACCGTTCAAATAAGGGGTTTCCAATATGATTGAAAAAATACGGCAGGAATTAAAAGAACAGGCGGATGAAACCTATCGGAACTTTCATGCCTCTCTGGTACCGGGACTGACTGATTTCCTGGGAGTGAGGGTTCCGGTTCTGAGAACCATTGCCAGAAAGCTGGCAAAGGATGACTGGAGGCTTTATCTGTCGGAGGCTTCAGATAACTGTTATGAAGAGCTGATGCTTCAGGGTATGGTACTGGGATACGCTTTGATGGAGAAGGAAGAACGGGCGGAGTGCCTTCGCCGGTTTCTCCCGAAGATCAATAACTGGGCTGTCTGTGACTGCTGCTGCAGTACCTGGAAGTTTATGCGGAAAGATCTGTCCTACTGGTATGAGTTTCTTCTTCCGTTTCTTAATGGAGGAGAGTATGAGATCCGTTCGGTTGTGGTCTGTCTGATGGATGATTTTTCGGAAAAAGAGTATCTGTCAAAACAGTTTGAAATTTACAACCATATCCGTCATGAAGGATATTATGTAAAAATGGCGGTGGCCTGGGCGCTTTCGGTCTGCTATGTCCGTTTTCCACAGGAGACGGCCGCGTTTTTCCGGGATAATGCGCTGGATGATTTCACACAGAATAAAGCGATTCAGAAATGCCGGGAGTCATACCGGATTTCAAAGGAAGAAAAAGAGATGCTGAACGGACTGAAGAGGGGGAAAACATCATGAGCTGTATCAGAAAAGCAGGGGCCGAGGATCTTCCTGCGGCAGTGCGCCTGGCAAGTAAACTCTGGATGCACGAAACGTTGGAGGATCTTGGAGAGGAGCTGGCGTCTTATATTGACAGCCGGGATGCGGCGATTTTCCTGGCATACCATGGGGATCGAAAGCCCTGCGGATTTGCCCAGTGCAGTTTGCGGCGGGATTATGTGGAGGGCACAGACACTTCGCCGGTGGGATATCTGGAAGGCATCTATGTCTGCAGGCCCTGTCGGGGACTGGGAATCGCCAGACTTCTGGTGGAAACCTGCCAGCAGTGGGCTATTTGGGCCGGCTGTCAGGAATTTGCCAGTGACTGTGAACTGACCAATGAGGAAAGCAGAAAATTTCATCTGGCGGTGGGATTTCAGGAGGCCAACCGGATTATCTGCTTTACGAAAAAACTGAGATAGGAGAATTTATGAAAATTACGATTGTATCCGTAGGAAAAATTAAGGAGAAATATCTTCGGGACGCCATTGCGGAGTACAGGAAGCGGTTGGGACGTTACTGTCGGCTGGAACTGGTGGAAGTGGCCGATGAGAAGACGCCGGATCGGGCCAGTCAGGCGGTGGAGGACCAGATCCGGCAGAAGGAAGGGGAGCGCATTGCCAAATACCTGCGGGAAGACGCCTATGTGATAGCGCTGGCGATTCAGGGGAAAATGCTGTCTTCAGAAGAATTTTCGGAGAAAATAGGAAATCTGGGTGTGTCGGGATGCAGCCATATAATTTTCGTGATCGGAGGCTCTATCGGGCTGGATGAAAAGATTCTTTGCCGGGCGGATTACCAGCTGAGTTTTTCCAGAATGACCTTTCCTCATCAACTGATGCGGGTGATTCTGTTGGAACAGATTTATCGGGGATATCGAATATTGGCGGGGGAGCCATATCACAAGTAAATGCGGTTTTTCGTATTTGGGGATGATATAGTGTGAAGTGATGAATCAAATAAAACGTTTGAAAAGAGAGTGGACAAATAGTGTTTCACTCTTTT
>ERZ1643246.2426-NODE-2426-length-17791-cov-17.573748_pt1 | contig 17791 bp, 16 predicted proteins | sample MGYA00579265_ERZ1643246 | MGnify/ENA primary metagenome ERZ1643246 (study PRJEB29033, sample SAMEA4952261) | chicken gut metagenome | biome: Broiler Chicken; feature: Gastrointestinal Tract; material: Caecum | place: Ireland | collected 2018 | study: Broiler...
TTTCTCTGTGTGTTACTAAATTTACCATTCTTCCCCCTAATCTTGTATCGATTTATTGCTTCTGTTATATAAACTTTGATTATATTAAAATTATAGCAAAATTATTTGAAAAAGTCAATATCCATATTTTACATATTAAATATAAAAGCTTCCTGTTAATCACAGAAAGCTCATTTTTTGAATTTATATTGCTTTTAAAAATTCTGCATCAAGTCAATGTAATAAGCTAATTGAGTCTCATCTATTTTCTCAATTTCCATACAAAAACCTCGCTAAATCTATTTTAGTTACTCTATGTATTTATCCTTCAAGTTTTCCGTCGCAGATTTATTATTTTCAAGAATCACCCCAACAGTAGGGCACGTTCCTAATTCAGGACAGTCACCACAGTTAGAAACACCTTTATTTAACGCACATTTCCGAATTTCGCACAGACTGTCGCAAAATACCGTTTTCGCTCCATTCATCCGGCAGCCCTCACAGTTAATATGTTCAGGTAGAATAGGAGCGTTATTTAACTCTGCCCACAGCTTCGCTGTTTTCTCACGCAAGGCTTGATCATCATTGATTGTTGCAATATATGCGTCGCACTTTTCACAATCAAGCCCACAGTATCCGATCTTTTCTTTCAAAAGTTATATTCCTCCTATTGCCTTTCTTATATCCGCAACAAACTGTGCTTGCTGTTTTCTTAAATATGACTTTACAAATGGTTTCATAAACCACTTCTTTGCTTTTACGCACTCTGTAAAATCGATCTCAGTTTTGTCTCCTCTCTCCGTAAACACGCCAATCCAATGACCTGTCATATTGCTGTTTTCCATTTCAAACTCCCATCTTACGTATGGCTCGACAAGCGTTACCGTAAACTTCGTGGAATAGCCGTCTTTGGTATATTCGATAAACTGTCTATCGTTTATCACTTCGGTTTTGCTCAAATCGCTTCTCCAAGCGGCGTAATTTTCCACCCCCAAGACAAGCTCCCACACTTTATTTATCTCGCACGGAAGCACCGCTTTTATACTTGTAACCGCCATTTCTCACCTCTTTTTTCCATTTTTCCTATTTTAGTTTTTTGTTTATTTTGCTTTCCCGATATACAGCAAGTGATTGCTGTAAACATAATATTGCAGCTTCTCGCATATGCGCAGGGAAATATTAAGATAGGTTTTGCGCACCTCTTCATCGGCGTTTTCGATTTTTGTCAAGCTCGATCCCGGCAATCCTTCCTGCCCCAATAGAGCAAGTTTTTTCAAAACCGAGTCCGTCAAAAAACCTTAATGCCTCCAAACTGTTGATAAATGTCTCTTGCGTAAATGCCATACAGCTCCACGATTCGTGTTTTTCCATACAGACAAACAAATCAAGCACAGGTTTGTTTATTAATTGTTGTGCGCTGTATCGAAATAATAGTTGAGTCCCGCCGTATTGTTCAACTTCAGTTAATTACGGCAAGAGTATAATCATTCTCGCTTTTATTTGAAAAGAAAACTTTTTACTGCAAATTTACTTATACACCTTTTCAAGTTCTATTAGGTCTATCGGATTATCCAAATAGATTTTGAACAAACGAAAATAGGTGTCGCTTTTACTTTCAGGCATTTTATGCCCAACGCTAACGCCGTTTTCTTGCTCGTGCCGATACATATCCGCCGCTTCAATTAAAATAATTCTTTATCCTTGTTTCATTTTAACCTAGTCCTGCTATTGTCTTTTTGATCTAAAATTTTCGTAATTCCACTCCCGTCAAGAACCTCATCTCTATCAGCACAACATTTACGTTGAGCTTTATTAATCAATTACTCTTTTCTTTACAATTTCAAAACTTTTTTGCCTTGAAACTTTTTCTTCGAAACCTGAAACTATTTCTTCCATTGTTTCTGAACTCCAATATATCTTAAGCTTCTTCTTTGCTCGTGTAATAGCAGTATAAAAGATACCATGAGTAATTCTTTCAGAATTACTTCTTGGTATAACGACTTTTACAGAATCATATTCTAAACCTTGCGCCTTATGAATAGAAACAGCATATGCTAATTGGAAAGGAACAATAGACATCATACGTAGAGATGCATCTTTTTCGTAATCTTCGTCACTAAAAGATTGAACCTCAAATTTTATACGAGTATATCCATCTCCCGCACTTATCCATTCAATTCCTTCTCTTTTACAAATATCTTCAGTTATATTGATTGCAACGTCTATTGTAAACCAAATACAATTATCGACTTTTTCAACATCCACAATCCTACCTTTTAAATTATTATATAAAATAGTAAAACGTTTTGTATCATTAAACAAAATTGGGTCACCAACTTTGTATATCCAATCTTGCCAAACAACCGCCTTTCCTTTTGTATTTGCACTTTGGAAATAACTATTCATATTATTTAAGCCAAATTTACCATCGTAATTCAAGCACAACACAACCTCGTCATTTTCTTGACCGGCAAAAACATTTTCGCCTATATCTTCTGAAAAAGGCCCATCCATGGAAAGCTTTTCCGTCATCAAGCCACCACAATGTCTAACCTCATCCCATAACCCAATAAGATCCGGCTCTTTAGTCCGCCACGTGTTTAATAGTTCTACATTTGCACCTGGTGTATTTATAATATCTTTAGCATATAAAAACCAATTACCAAATTCGATAGATTCAATTTGATAAATATCCCCTGCAAACACTAATAAAGCATCTCTCCTTACTTTGTCTAAAAAGACTCTCATTATACGATTGTCTATCGTACTACATTCATCAACAAAAATAATATCATAATCAGGCAATGATACTTTTTTAGTAAAACTATCCAAGGAAATAAATTCAGCGCCAACTCCAGGATTTTCTATTCTTCTTTTCAAGTTTTGTTTTGCTGTATGCGTTTTTGTCAAGAATAATTTCTTGTGGTTAGGCATCATATTTGATATATAATTTATCAAAGTCGTTTTGCCTGTTCCCGCAGCACCATATATTAGCATCAAACGAGAATTAACAAATACATTCTTTAATGCAATTTCTTTTTGTTTATCCTCTGACAAATCTAATTTACTTTCTTTTAAGTAGCTAGCATTATATTCTTTTTGCCCCTTATTCCCTTCTTCAGTAAAGCTTATAAGCGATTTTAAAATACTAATTGTAGTTCTTTCATACGAATCTATAGTTACAAAATCATCCACCGTTTTAATTTGATACCCCTGACTTTTCTCCCAGTCATCTAAACTGTTGTTATAATCAATAATGTCTTTATCAGTAGCAATTATACCTTTTTCAAAATAAATTTCGCCGGTTTTCTTGATTTCGTTTTTCAGCGTAATATACGGAATATACGTATCTATGCTATCTTCATTTGTTATATCGACAATATGGTCTATATTATTAAACTCGCTAGTTTTTCCACGTAATAAATCTGAAATAAATGGTTTATTCTCAAAAGGAACACACCCGCTAGACACATATAAATCTTCACAAAGCCTCTTTGAAGTTGCAGAATACGGTAAAACTTTCTCAATAATTTCTTCTTTCAAATTTAAAAGCAAATAACGCACAACGTGCCTTCCATATCTATCGGATTCTTTAGCATATTTATCTTTAAGCGCAATTAAGACCTCTTTATATGTGGCGGTAGTAGTTTTTGAATATATTTCGTTGATAACAAACCCAAATGTTTCTTTATTTAAATCTATTAACTCCATCAAATTAATCCCTGTAGCCGTTAAAAAAGACATGAGAGATTTATATTCATTATAGTTAGTAGACAATTTTGTTGGAATGTTTATTATTTTACTTATTAAATTAAGACATCTAGTGTCAACCGCAACCTCCCAATTCGTAATAACTTTAATTGACAAATCTATCCCCCATAGCTTTATATTGCAATTCTCATAATGCACTTTAATTGAATAACTTGTTGAAATATTTTGTTTCGTATACGCTGTAATTCTATTGTATTTCGTAGCATATACTCCCGCCAATTGTAATGTGACTTCATAATATCTTTCTTCACCAATAAAAAATGGCGTTTTCTTTTGTATATAAAAAAGAGATTTACTAAGATTATTACCTTTTGACCTTACATCATCTACGACCATAGCAACATTTTGATAATATTGCTTATCCTGCTTGTCCATTTTTAACGGGAACTTCTCTAAATTTTTAATTACATTTAGATTATATTCCTTTCTTAAAAAAGCTCTTATTTGCCATAAAAAGTTATAATATTTGAGCATTAATCGCTCAGACTGATCATCATCAGCCTCTTTATCCTCTATATATTTTAGACCCTTCATAAAAGTTGAAAGATATTTCGTTTCTATATTTAACTGGGCTTCTTCCCAAGCTAGTTGCAAATTTGTTCGGTCATTCCCCAACCTTAATGAGTTTAACAACAAGGTTGCACGACACAAATCATACAGTCTAGGTAAAATTAAATTAGAAACTTCGGCTCTCGATAATCCGTCAGTCTCTATAAGGTCAATTTTTGAAGTTATATGCTTATCACAAGCAACAATAATTTTGTCTATTTCGTTTCTATCAAGTTCCTTTTCACTTAATTTGTTAACAAAAGAATGCTGAACTATAACTGATTCTAACTTCTTGCAAAACAAATTTATACTTTCATCGGTATTCAATATTTCTTCATCTGCAGTAAAAGTAATAGTTGCGCTTTCTTTGTTGAAATCAATACTATTGATAAACTCAACGGACATATATTTATAAAATATTCTCTCTCGTCCTCTAATATCAGGATTCAGCACAACAATAAGAAGCCCTGGGTCCAACGTTACATCTGTAGCAATAAATGCTGGAAACGCTAAACTCTTTAACGCATACTTAACTTCTCCGCTTGTCTCTGTATAACTATGAGTTCCTTTAACTTGAACGATAAAGCTATGTTTAGGTCTTCTATCTACGTCTGGATTAGGTACAAACTCAAACGTGCCATCAGTGTTAGGCCATTTGTCGTTTTTTGCAAAGTTAGTATTTATTTTACCATCTGACCTAAAGAAAAATTCAATAGTAGAAATTGCGGCAACGTCTTCAGCTGAACGTTCCGTATGTGTTCTCTTATGTTTTTCTATAACGTCTCTTGATTGTGATAACATAATTTCTCCTTACATTTTCTAAAAATAATTGTATTCACCGTTGATATTGTTATCTTGAATATTTTTTCAATTATTAGTCATACCATTAATTTTTGCTATACCATCTAAGAGTTTATAAGCATCCTCGGCCGTCATAGCATAGAATTCACGAACCCTCTTTTTCCCCTCAACGTTTTCTATAGCACGCAAATTAGAATTTAAACTATCAATTATGCTATGTATTTAAACATCCGAGAGTCTATCTGATACTCCATACGTAGCATATCTTCTAAAAGCAAACGGTATACACTCACTACGATTTAACTCTTGTAAAGGTTTTTTACATCATCTGCGTAGCCAGTACATATTCAGGGAAAAACGGATTTGTTAATATATAAATTACACCTTTATTTTCAATTTATATCTCCTTATTTGCTAAAATCACTTTGATTTTAGCATAATAGACATGTCAACTTCCGTCATATTTATATAATTTTTAATTTTCTCTAACGCGCCATAATGCCATTGGGTGCGCGGAGATACGTTCTAATATTTCTTTATCTTCAAATAACAGTTCGGGACTATAGTTTTTAGAAGCAAACTCTTTTACAAATTCTTTTTCGTTATCGCTAAGCACAAGTAAGTTTTGTAAATATTCTTTTATTGAAGCGATTACCATATCTTTTTTGAATCGGTCGTTCTTGTTAAGCATGGGTTTCAGCTGCCTATTTATATCTCTATCCGTAACGCCGTCTAGAATATCAAGCGAAACTTCGCAAATACTAGCATCGCCACCAATACAGTTATAAAAGATAGTGCATTTTTTAAGCATTTCCTTATCTTCTATCATACCGCTTTCAATTAGCCCGTAAACGTCGTAAATATCTCTCGGTTTACAACGTCCGATTAAAGCCGCAAGCTTACTTCCGTACAACTCGCAGGCGCTTAAAACTTTTACGTTAACTTCACTTTCGGCAACGGGAGTTTTGATAGGTTTATCGCAGAGCGGAAGAACGTGCTTTCTATCAAGATAATTTATTTCTATTTTGATATTGTCACGGTTGCCCGCGTTATTTATATATTGAAAAACGGCGGAATCTAAAGCAAAATATCTTTTGCTTTGCGGCGAAAGCGAATAATTCTTTTGAAATAACGCCATTTGCAAGAAGTTCCAAAGTTCTTCCTTATCTTTTTCCATTTCCTCTTTCGTTTCGCCAATATAGTCTAAATCTATATCAACTGAAAGTCTTGGAAGTTCACGATAAAACAAATTGATAGCCGTTCCGCCTTTAAGCACAAGTTTATCTTTCCGTTTGGACGAAAACACAAACTCTAAAATATCCGCAAGGCGCATAACCTTTTCAACGTTATCTTTGATAAAGTTGGTTTCTTTCGCCATTTTAACTACGTTTTTTTGCGATAGGTTTATCATATCAGTTCTCCGTGTTTATAAGTTTTTCGGGATACATAAGTCCCCAATACTTATCCGTTTTTCTCGGCATCTTTTTGTTTTCGCTTATGTCTTCTAATTTTATAGAACAGTTTTGTTTACATATATCAAAGAAGTTTTGCGAGAGAAGGTCCTTTTTAAGCAATGAAAGTAAGAATCCTGCTTTTTTATAAACGAATTTCTTGTTATATTCTTTCAAATAGGATAATAATGCTTGCTCGTCAAGATGCGTGATACCGTTTAACGCCGTAACAAGTTCTTCAAGTCCACCCGCAAGGTCAATACGGTCGATACAGTCCACTACCGTCCTTTCCAAATCCGTAACGACGATTTCCGCATTTTGTTCTAATCGCATTATTCCGCCTTTTGCGGTATATGAGAAGAATTTGTATTCAAGCCCGTTATAAATAAAGGGGTTATAGCGTTTCTCGGTAAAAACTTGCACTTCTAAAAACATTTGATTTCCAAGCCCGTGAAATTCTAACGCAGAGTGATATGCAACGCAAGCATTTTCAAAAAGCGCGGACGCTATTTCAAAACGGCTCGCAAAAATATCGCCCGTCAATGAATTGACCGTCGCATATAATCCGTTTTTTATTTTTTCAATACGCCCATTTTCCGTTAACGCCTTTAACTTGACCTGCATACTTCTTTCAGTTGTAAAGTTATCTAAGATTTCTTGCGTGCGGAATAGGGCTTGACTCAAATAAAAATCTTCCATTACTATCGTTTCCTTATCTTGTTATACTTATTTTACTCTAATTACGAATAAATGTCAACGGTTTTTACGTAATTTAAGTATTTTTGTATTGGTCGCAATAAAATTCTTGATTTTTAACCATTTTGACTTAAAACTCTGCTTTATTTGGGGGTTTTGCGCTTATTTGGTTAAAATTGTATTTTATACCCTTTCGGGACTATTTTTAAGTGTTAGGCATGTATTATACCTGAACGGGTATATTTTAATATAACGTAGATTTACTCTTCGTCGTCCAGGATTTTATCTTCTTCGAGCTTTAACGATTTTAGCCACTCTTCTTTTTGAATTTTAATTACTTCATAATTTATACTACCACGCGGACAACACGACAATAGAAAGTTAAAATCTTTTAGCTTGTTGCGAATCTTGTCGTTGGGGTCGCAGGCTTCAATCTTCGGCTTACGATAAGCATTATAAAAGATTATAAAACTTTTCCAACTATACGCCATCAAGTTTTGTTTTGCGGCACGTTTGCAATACCTACGCCAACAGAGCCTGATTGAAGAACGATGTTTTACCATTTGAAACTCCTCCCACTTAAAATCGGGAATCAGATATCCGTCCCCTGCTTTCGCCCTTTCGGGAAATAGTAAGGAAGCGATTTCTTCTTCGCTCATATCATTTAGCACGTAACCTTCAATTCGTAACGCCTTTATTCTTTTTAGAACAGTCCATACAATCGTGCGAGAACAACTGCAAAGGGTAGCGATTTGGCTGTTATTGTTGCCTTTTTGGTAATATTCAATGATTAATTTATATTTTGACATAATTTTCTCCTTTTTATCGCCCTTTTTTACCCATAGCGGTAGATACAGAAAAGTGTTCAATTTGAGGAACCACCCCGTTTTTTTAACCGATTTTTGACTTGATAAGAAATTTTTAAGAGAAAAAAAGTAGTCACTCTCCGAAAAGAATGACTACTAAAACGTTGTTTTTTAATTAAAAATTGAATTTTTACCGCTTTTCGGCGCTAAATCTTAGCCCCTCGGATTACGGATATTCGCCTGAGCGGCCGCAAGTCTTGCGATCGGGACGCGGAAAGGCGAGCAAGAAACATACGTGAGACCGATGTTATGGCAGAATTCAATGGAGGAAGGATCGCCGCCGTGCTCACCGCAGATACCGCAGCTGAGTTCGGGACGGGTCTGACGTCCGAGTTCGACCGCCATCTTCATCAGCTTGCCGACGCCGACGGTGTCGAGACGAGCGAAGGGATCGGACTCGTAGATCTTGTTCGCATAGTATGCAGGAAGGAACTTGCCTGCGTCGTCACGGGAGAAGCCGAACGTCATCTGCGTAAGGTCGTTGGTACCGAAGCAGAAGAACTCAGCTTCCTTAGCGATGTCGTCTGCCGTGAGTGCCGCACGAGGAATCTCGATCATCGTACCGACCTCATACTTGAGCTCGATGTCTGCTTCCTTGATGACTTCGTCCGCCGTCTTGACAACGACATCCTTGACGAACTTCATTTCCTTGACTTCGCCCGTCAGAGGGATCATGATCTCGGGAACGATGTTCCAGTCAGCATGCTTCTTCTTGACAGCGATTGCAGCCTTGATGACGGCCTTGGTCTGCATGACCGCGATCTCGGGATAGGTGACCGTAAGGCGGCAGCCACGGTGACCCATCATGGGGTTGAACTCGTGCAGGTCGGAGATGATCTGCTTGATCTGAGCGACCGTCTTGCCCTGTGCCTTTGCAAGCGCCTTGATATCAGCCTCGTCCGTGGGAACGAACTCATGAAGCGGGGGATCAAGGAAGCGGATGGTGACAGGATAGCCGCCGAGTGCCTCGAACAGGCCTTCGAAGTCAGCCTGCTGCATGGGCTCGATCTTGGCAAGAGCCGCTTCGCGCTCTTCGACCGTCTCGGAGCAGATCATTTCACGGAACTTATCGATTCTGCCCTCGCCGAAGAACATGTGCTCGGTACGGCAAAGACCGATACCCTGCGCACCGAATGCAGCTGCCTGTTTTGCATCCTTGGGCGTATCGGCATTGGTACGGACGCCGAGCGCCTTGTACTTGTCGGCAAGCTCCATGATGCGTCCGAAGTAACCGGAGTTGGGATCAGCGGGAACGGTAGGGATGAGGCAGTCATAGATGTTACCCGTGGAGCCGTCGAGCGAAAGCGCGTCGCCTTCCTTGAACACCTTGCCTGCGAGGGTGAACTGCTTGTTCTCCTCGTCCATCTTGATGTCGCCGCAACCGGAGACGCAGCAGGTTCCCATGCCGCGCGCAACGACCGCCGCGTGGGAGGTCTGACCGCCGCGAACCGTCAGGATACCCTGAGCGTACTTCATACCTTCGATATCCTCGGGAGAGGTCTCAAGGCGGACAAGGACGACCTTCTTGCCCTTCTTGCCTTCCACAACGGCATCCTCAGCCGTGAAGACGATGGAACCTGCAGCTGCGCCGGGGGACGCCGCAATACCCTTGCCGACAACGTTCTTCTTGTCAGCTTCCTTGAGCGCCTTGGGATCGAACTGCGGGTGAAGAAGCATGTCGAGCGACTTTGCATCGATCTGCATGAGCGCTTCCTGCTCGGAGATCATGCCCTCGTCGATGAGGTCGCATGCGATCTTGATCGCGGCAGCAGCCGTACGCTTGCCGTTACGCGTCTGGAGCATATAGAGCTTCTCGTTCTCGACGGTGAACTCCATATCCTGCATATCGCGGTAGTGATTTTCAAGGATCTTGCAGACTTCCTGGAACTGCTCATAGACCTTGGGGAAGATCTCTGCCATCTTGGCAATGGGCATAGGCGTACGGACACCCGCGACGACGTCCTCGCCCTGTGCGTTCGTGAGGAACTCGCCCATGAGGCCCTTTTCACCCGTTGCAGGGTTACGCGTGAACGCAACGCCCGTACCGCAGTTGTCGCCCATGTTACCGAACGCCATCATCTGCACGTTGACCGCAGTACCCCAGCTGTAAGGGATGTCGTGGTCCATACGATAAATGTTCGCACGAGGGTTGTCCCACGAACGGAAGACTGCCTTGATCGCCTCGAAAAGCTGCTCCTTGGGATCGGAGGGGAAGTCCTTCCCGAGCTGCTTCTTGTACTCTGCCTTGAACTGTTCGGCAAGCTTCTTGAGGTCGTCCGCCGTCAGCTCGACGTCCTGCGTAACGCCCTTCTTCTCCTTCATCTCGTCGATGAGCTTTTCGAAATACTTCTTGCCCACTTCCATGACGACGTCGGAGAACATCTGAATGAATCTTCTGTAGCAGTCATATGCCCAGCGGGGATTCCCGGACTTCTTCGCAAGCGTCTCCACGACTTCCTCGTTGAGACCAAGGTTAAGGATCGTGTCCATCATGCCGGGCATGGAAGCGCGCGCGCCCGAACGAACGGAGACGAGCAGGGGATTTTCCTTGTCACCGAACTTCTTGCCGCAGATCTTCTCCATCTTGTCGATGTACTCCATGATCTCTGCCTGGATGTCGGGGTTGATCTGTCTGCCGTCCTCATAATACTGCGTGCAGGCTTCCGTCGAGATCGTGAAGCCCTGGGGGACGGGAAGTCCGATGTTCGTCATCTCCGCAAGGTTGGCGCCCTTGCCGCCGAGAAGCTCGCGCATCTTTGCATTACCTTCGGTAAAAAGGTAACAATACTTTTTAGCCATGAATACCATTCCTCCTGATTGATTTCATCATTGCTACTTGTTATTGTACAACATTTACCGCTAAATTTCAAGCCTTTCAGGGAAAAATTTAAGCTAAATTGCAAAGATTTTATCGTTCTTCGCCGAAAACTCCGCCTGCACGTTTGCCCCTGCGCAAAACGGTCGATACTCTTTCTATGAAAATTTTGTTTGAAAACTGCCGTCTTCCTTCGGGAGAGGACAGCTTCTGCACGGAAGGCGCCGCATTCTGCGCGCCCCTGCCCCCCTTTGACGAACGCATCGACCTGGGCGGCGCTTTCGTCCTGCCCTCCTTTCCCGATGCGCACTCCCATCTCCTCGCTTACGCCCTCTCTCTCCTGCAGGCAGACGGCGCACACTGCCGCACCGCACAGGACTTTGTCTCCGCCGCAGAAGACTTCGCCGCCGCCCGTAATCTTGAAAACAATACGCTCGTCACCGTCAAAAATGCAGACGTTCTTCCCGAAGGCGGCGCATTTGAAACGCATCCCCGTCCCCTTCACGTCCAGATGCGTTCGGGGCATGCGGGCGCGTTCAACGCCGCCGCCCGCAATGCACTCGGCATTGCGGGCGGCGGCATTCTCGAGGAGAGCGACTACATCGCCGTCACGGGGCGCGTCCCGCTCCCCCCGCAAAAGGACATCCTTGCCGCTTTCGCTTCGGCGCAGGAGGACTACCTCGCCCACGGCATGACCACCGCGCAGGAAGGTTTTTTATCCCGCGAAATGTTTGAGCTCTATGAAATGCTCCTGTGCGAGAACGCCCTGACGGCAGACGTCGTTGCCTATGCCTCCCCCGCCGACTATCCCGAAGCCGCGGCGCGCTTTGCGGGCGCGTTCCGCTTCACGGTGGGCGGCATGAAGATCTTTCTCGACGGCTCTCCTCAGCAAAGGACGGCGTTTTTGCGCGAGCCGTACATCGGCGGCGGGAAAGGAATGCTTGAAATGGACGAAGAAAGCGTGCTTTCCGCCTGCCGCGCCGCCGTGCGTGAAGGGACACAGCTGCTTGCGCACTGCAACGGCGACGGTGCGGCGCAGGTATTTTTAAACGCCCTTGCCCGCCTGTCGGAACAAGAGCGCCGACTGATACGTCCCGTACTCATTCATGCGCAGATCATCGGCAAAGACCAACTCATGCGCATGAAAGAACTGGGCGTCATTCCTTCTTTCTTTCCCGCGCACGTCTTCTATTGGGGAGACATCCACCTCAAAAACCTCGGTGCGGTGCGCGCGGAACACATCTCTCCCGCCCGCACGGCGGCAGACCTCGGCATTCCCTTTACCCTGCATCAGGACACTCCCGTCTGCCCGCCCGACCCGCTCGAAGCGGCACGTTGCGCCGTTTTGCGCGAAACGTCCTCGGGAAAACACTTCACTGCCGAGGCGATCAGCGTTCGCGAGGCGCTGAGCGCGCTCACGGAAAACGCCGCCTTACAGTACGGGTTTTCCGATCGCGGACGCATTGCCGCGGGACTTCGCGCCGACTTTGTCATCCTTGACGGCGACCCCTTTTCCGACATCCGCAATGTACACGTCAAAGAGACGTGGATGCGCGGGAAATGCGTTTTCAGAGCAGGAGCGACAGCAGAAAATCCGCCGAAAGCGCAAGGATAAGCAGAGTGTTTATTGCAGGCAGCCATGCCCCGCGCGTACGTTCAAGACGCGCTTCGAGCGGGAGCCAGATGCCCTGCATGACCACGGGCAGCAACAGTCCCCACGCGACGCTCACGGGCAGGCAGACGTAGCCTAGATAGGTGTGCGGTGCGCCCTCGTATGACCACAGACATACGCCGACGACCTGCTCAAAAAAGATTCCCGTGATGAGCTCCGCCGCCGTGCACAAAAACGCCGCAAACAAAATGTACCCCACGAGCCGAAGCACGTTCCACGGGTAGCCGATATCCGCAACGGGACTCCCCAACATCAGACGCGCGATCACCATTCCGAAGCCGTACACGGTGCAAAAAGGAAGCGCAAGAAATCCCCTGTCAGCATTGATGCCCGAGACGACATAGACAAAAATCTTTTCCATCGCCCAGCCGAGGAAGGAAAAGAGAAAAAACAAAAACGTCACGGCGGCAAGGCGCCTGTGCGATGCGGTCTTCTCCATATCTTTCAGCTTGCTCCACAAGAAGAAGTTTTACACAATTCGCCGCTCTTTTACCCGCGACACATTTTAATTTTACGAAAAAAGCGTTCCGCAAAGGGAACGCTTTTATAAAAATCAGTTTTCCTTGCAATGCCGCGCCGCAACGAATTTTCTTGCGATGCCGCAATGCGGGAATCGCAAATCATTTCTCGGTCAATGCGCTTTTCTTCCCGCGAAAGCATGGCGCAAACGCAAACGACGGCGGGGTTTTTCCTCCGTCTGATTTGCTCTGCCTGCTTTGCGCATACAGATGCAATAGGTCGTGACGAGGAAGATAACGGCAGCGATCCAGGCGGAAATGTGAGACATGCAGATCCCCGTAAAGCCCCAGAGCTGTACAAAGAGCAAGGATGCAATGATACGTCCGACGAGCTCGGTGGCACCGGCAAACGTAGTGATAAAGCTTTTGCCGATCCCCTGCAAGGTGTTGCGGAAGACGTAGATCGCTCCGAGCAAGATATAGAACGAGCTCTGCCAAAGGAGGAACTGCTGTCCGTAGCCGAGGACTTCATCATAATGCGCGGCGACGTTGGAGCTCAGGTCGGTATTGAGGAAGAGCTTCATGAGCGGCTCGTACAGTCCGACGGTAAAAATAAACCCGATGCCGACGCTGATCGCAGAATACACCATTCCCACGAACACGCCCTTGCGGATACGGTCATATCTGCCTGCGCCATAGTTCTGACCCGCATAAGTCGCCATGGCGGTACCGAGGGCGACGAAGGTCTGCGTGGCGATCGAGTCGATCTTGGAAGCGGCGGTATACGCCGTGACCACGCCGGGAAGCGCGGAATCCAGTCCGTTGAGCGCGGTCTGCTGCACCATACAGCCGATCGCGGTAATGGAGAACTGCAATGCCATGGGCAGTCCCTGAGCAAGATGCCCGCCCGCAAGATGCCAATCCCATTTAAAGTCCGACTTTGCGGGACGAAGGATGGGATAGCGGTGCAGAGCGAAAAGAAGGCAGAGCGAACCCGAGACGAGCTGCGAGAGCACGGTGGCAAGCGCCGCCCCCTCATAGTACATGCGGAATACGAGAATGAACAAAAAGTCCAATCCGACGTTTAACACCGCCGAAAAAATGAGGAAGTAAAGAGGCGTCTTGGAGTCGCCCACCGCGCGCAGCAAGCCTGCAACGATGTTATAGAACACGGTGGCGGGAATGCCGCAGAAGATGACGAAAAGATACCGATAGGCGTACTCATAGTATGCCGCCGGCGTCTGCATGAGATTGAGAAGAACTCCCGTGAGCGGCGCTGCGATTGCCGTGACAAGCACGGCGATGGCGATGCTCAGAAGATAGCTCATCCCGACCGCGCGGCGCACGCCGCTCTCGTCGCCTGCTCCGTACGCCTGCGCGACCTTGACGGAAAATCCTGCCGTGAGCCCGTTCATCGACCCAACGACAAGAAATGTGATGGACCCCGTCAGTCCCACGCCCGTAAAAGCATCGGGCCCCACGGTGTTGCCCACGATGATGGTGTCCGCCATATTATAAAGCTGCTGGAACACGCAGCCAAGAAAAACAGGGAATGCAAAGAAGAGTATGAGCTTGAAGGGATTTCCGGTCGTAAGGTCCTTCATTCCTTTTGCTGTCTGCACGATTGATTCCTTTGCGCGTTACGGTGCGCAGCCTGTATTCGCTCTTCAGATTTATGCATGTATTATATATGATCCTGAAAAAAAGACAAGCGTTTTACCGCACATTTTTACATCTTTTTCAAACAATTTTTTTCTCAGCAAAAGAGGTTGCGCAAAGGGGGTTGACAATTTCCCATGCGCGTGGTAAAATACCGTTGATTGATCCAAATAATAAGAGGTAAAAAAATGATCGAATATTCCATGAAAGCACTCACCGCCGAGGAGCTCTCCTTTAAGGTCAACCCCATCAAGGCGGCCCCCGACACCAAGTTTGAAATAAAGCCCATGTTCTCGCGTCAGATCCGTCACGCAAACGAGAACCCCAAAATCAACATCGTCATCTTAGAGTGCAAGATCGAAAGCACCGAGGAATCCCCCAAGCCCTTCAACCTGCTTGCACGCTTCGTCGGCGTGTTCGAGGTCAAGAACATGGAGACGGATGAGGACAGACGCTTCTTCGCGATCAATGCCACCGAGACCATGTTCCCCTATCTCAGAGCGGCTGTCTCCAATCTGACCGCAGACGCGCTCATCAATCCCCTGACGCTGCCCGTCGTGCCCGGCTCCACGATCTTCCCCGACGATCGCGGCGGTTCACAGTATACGCTCAACATCGACCCCAAGGTTGTCAACTGAAAACAATGAATACGCCCTTTGCGGCGTCTGCGCGCCTGCGGCAAAGCCGCAGGCGCGCTTTTTTGTCTTTTCCACATCTCCCCTGAATTCCCTTGTTTTTTGTTTTAACCGCTTATTTCCACATTTTGCCCCCCATTTTCTTCCCCCGAACTTATGCCCCGTTTACATGCCCCTCTCGTCCCCGTTCGCCCCTTGCTTATACTCTCCTCATGCGCCCGCTTGCTCCCGTTTGAGCGTCTTTCTTATGCTTTTTACGCTCCTTTTTCCATATTTCGCATGTTCTTTTCAGTCAGTTCGGTGACATCTTTCACCGTCTTGAGTGCCATTTTCCTTCCTTTCCCCTTCCTTTCTCTTCCTCGGCTTCCATCCATCTCCCAGTATGATTTTCTTGCCTTTTGATTTCGGGGTCTGTTACAATACAGTCACAAAATCTATAAAAGAGAGGGAAAAAGTATGAAAAAACATCGTTTGACTGCATGTGCACTTGCCGCTCTTCTGGCGACGGCACCCTTGATTGCCGCATGCAATCCCGTAACGGACGAAATCATAGAGGTTCCGGGCGTGCCCGAGGAGGAAATTCCCGCTGTGCCCGAGCAGCCCGAAGAGACGCCCGTTGCCCCCGAGGAGACACCCGATATTCCCGAGGAACTTCCTGAAGAAGAGCCCGAAACCCCCATTGTTCCCGATGTTCCCGAAGACGAAGAAGAGGACATCCCTGTTGTCAATGTACAGGCGCAATACGTGCTTTCGCATGCCAACGGACTCAACGTACGCACGGGGGCAGGCACAGGCTACACTTCGCTCGGGCAGATCAATTCGGGCGACATGCTGCACTTCGTACGCCGTGAGGGCAATTGGTACGAGACAAGATACCGCGGAAAAACCGCCTATGTGAGCGCGGACTCCGCATACACGTCCATGGCATTTCTGGACAAGGCAGACGATAAGATCGAAGCGGTCATTGCCGAAGGCTTGGAACTGCTCGGCGTGCCCTATGTGTACGGCGCAACGCGCCTGCACGACGGCAAGGGGAATTTCCTCAAGGGATTTTCCACGAACGCATTTGACTGCTCCTCGCTCATGCAGTATATCTTCTACACGGGCGCGGGGATTCTGCTCGATGTGACGACCCGCACCCAGGTCAATCAGGGCGTGCCCGTCACGTGGAGCAACATCAAGCGCGGCGACCTTCTGTTCTATACCAACGCACAGCGCTATAACAAGACAGGCGTGGAGCGCATCGGACACGTCGCCCTGTATCTCGGTGACAACTATATCCTGCATACGGCGAGCGACTACGCCGTCATCGAACAGATGTCCGCGACGCGTCGCAACTACTTCATCACTGCGCGCAGATTCTTCTGAATTCTGTTGCTCATTTTGCAAAAGCGTGCTATAATTCAGGTATGTTGACTGACGTTCATACCCACAGCACATTCTCCGCCGACGGCGAAACTCCCCTTTCGGGAATGCTCGCCCGCGCGCAGGAGCTTGGAATCGCCTATTATGGCATAGCCGAACACTTCGACTATGACTACCTCGCCGACGGCATTCTCCCGGAGGGAAAAACCGTCCCCATGATCGACGCTTCGGCTTATTTCTCCGAGGTTCGCCGTCTGCAGGAGTCATACGCAGGGCGCATGCATGTGCTTGCAGGCGGAGAGTTCGGCTATACTTCCAATCCCGCGGCACATCGGATGTATCAGGAGACCATTGCGCGCTTTTCGCCCGACTTTGTGGTGAACAGTGTGCATTCCGTCAACGGAAAAGACGCATGGTTCAGCGAATATTTCGCCGGAAAGACGCGCGAAGAGGCTTACCGCACTTACCTTGAAAAGGTGCGCGAAAGTCTGGATGCGCCCTATCCTTACGACATCGTTGCTCACATCGGGTACGTCTCGCGCAATGCGCCCTATTCCGACAATCTGCTGCACTATGCCGACTTCCCCGATCTCTTTGACGATATTCTGTCCGTCATCATCGCGCGAGGCAAGATCGTTGAGGTCAACTCGTCGGCACGCGGCGCAGGCGACTTTTTGCCGGGCGAGGATATCCTTGCACGCTACTTTGCACTTGGCGGGCGGAAGATCTCCTTTGCCTCGGATGCCCACCGCGCCGACCGCATTCTGCAGGGACGCGACACCGTCGTACGCGCTCTCAAAAAAATCGGATTCACGGGGATCACCGTGCCCGATCGCGGAGAGCACCTCCTTGTCCCCTTCGACTGAGCATCCGTTTTTATTCTGCCGCCCGCTTTGTGTAAAAACTCCGTACGGCAAGCGAAGTGAAATGGGCTTGCGGTTTCAGAATTTATCTTGCCGCCTTTGCATTCCACGATTGAGTATATGCCGAGCGTTCGCACTTTGTGCCTTTTTCGTCTTTTACGGACGTGCACAAAATGAGGATTTCATTGCAAAGAAAACGCCGCCCCGCGCC
>ERZ1643246.2427-NODE-2427-length-17790-cov-14.500705_pt1 | contig 17790 bp, 16 predicted proteins | sample MGYA00579265_ERZ1643246 | MGnify/ENA primary metagenome ERZ1643246 (study PRJEB29033, sample SAMEA4952261) | chicken gut metagenome | biome: Broiler Chicken; feature: Gastrointestinal Tract; material: Caecum | place: Ireland | collected 2018 | study: Broiler...
CGGCGCGTGCCCTCACTGCGGGGCGTGCAAACCTGCCGCGCACAAAAAAGAGCACGACAAAAACGGCACGGGCGCAGATAAAAAAGCGTAAGTTTTTTTGCGCAATTCAGGCTGAGATTTCTCCGTGCGGGCTGCGCCCTTAGTCGAAATGGCAATAACAGGAATGTGTTGAGGTCACTTAGTTTGCGGTTTCCCAAACGGAGCCCTCCGCAAAGTAGCGTCGCTATCGCGCCTTACGTCCGAAACGAACAAAGCCCCCTATGTCATTGACGCGATTGACCTGACGGTAGCAATCGCTATTCCGTCGCTTTCGCTCCTTACGAGCGTAGGCGTAAGCCGCAGTCGCGCGAGCGAAGCGTTGCCCTGCCGAAGGCTTCCGCTTGCGGAAAACGGCAGATAAATCTCAAAGTAAAAAATATTATTCTATAAAAAATATTCTGCACATCAAAAAACTCCTGAATAATACGTTTGTGTCTGCGCCCCGCGGCTTCCGCCGCGGGGCGCAAACCTTTTCGGTTGTTAAACAAAATTTATACGCAACATAACATCAACCAATATTTTTATTTTTAATTGGGTATTGACATTTTGTCTTGGGGGGGGGTATAATGCAGGTATAAGGAGGATAACTATGAAAATTCGTAATATAATTATTGGTGCGGCGTGCGTTGCGGCGGGGTTTGCCGCGGTTGCCTTTTCGGGCTGTTCGGGCGGGCATACTGTGACGGTAATGGAACTGACCAACGGCGCGCTCTCGGGCGGGGAATATACCGTCCGAGTGGACGACGGCGAAAAATTTACCTGGGACGCGCTGCTTGAAGAGTATCCCGGTTTGGAAAATAACGATACGGGCTTTATGCGCGACGGGTTCTTTTATACCGACGACGACTGCCTTGTAAAGTATACGGCCGACGTCACTTCCGATATTACGCTGTATTTCGGCAATTACAGTCCTGCGGAGTACGGCAAAGTTGTGTTTAATTATGGCGGCGGGGAATATACGGTATACAGGAAGTACGGCGCCGAACTTTCGGCTGCCGATTTCAGCCGCTCGGCATACGGCTTCGGCGAGGCGGGCGATTATCTGTTCTATGAGGATGCCGCCCATTCACAGAGCCTCGATATTTCGTCGGTCACCGTTTCGTCAGACGGCGGACAGGAGTTGGTAATTTACGTCGCCGACGCATAAATTCAGATGTCTTTCAGTATATACGTTCAGGGGCGGCGCGCCGAAATATTTTCGGCGCGCCGCCCCTGTTTTTCTCCGACAGTCAGCCGCATAATTTTGCGCGGCGCTTTATTTTTATGCGCAAAGTAACAAAACGGGCGGGAATAGTAACAAAACGGGCGGCGCGAACAAATTTTGTTCAAACGTTTGTCAAACGCAGTTAAATTATGTATAATTGAATGGAAAATCAATTTTACGGCAAAAACTTCTGTAAGAATCCTGCTCGGCGTGGCCTACCGTATTCAGCGGCGCACGCCCTGCGGACTAAATGAAGTTTTGGCAAAAGGAAGCGGTTATGAGTAAAATTTCCAAGAGAGTTGCCACAATTTCCCCCTCTATGACGCTTGCTATGTCGGCAAAGGCGGCCGAGCTCAAAGCGGCGGGCGAAAACGTAATTTCGTTCGGCGTTGGCGAACCCGACTTCAACACCCCCGCGCACATCGTTCAGGCCGCAAAAGACGCGCTTGACAAGGGCTACACCAAATATGTTGCCGCTGCGGGCCTCCCCGCCCTCAAAAAGGCAGTGTGCAAAAAGTTCAAAGAGGACAACGGCCTCGATTACGAGCCTTCGCAGATAATAATTTCAAACGGCGCAAAGCACTCGATATTCAACGCCGTGTTCGCCACGATAGACGAGGGGGACGAGGTAATCATACCCGCTCCCTACTGGCTGACCTATCCCGAGGTGGTAAAGTGCTGCGGCGGCGTGCCCGTATACGTTTACGCCACCCGCGAATCGGGCTTCAAAATCACGGCAGAGCAGCTTGAAGCGGCAATAACCCCCAAGACCAAAATGCTCATCTTTAACAGCCCCAACAACCCCACGGGCGCAGTTTATTCGGAAGATGAAATAAGGTCAATCGCCGCCGTGTGCGAAAAGCACGATATATTGGTGCTCGCCGACGAAATCTACGAAAAGCTTATCTACGGCGGACAGAAGCACTTCTCAATCGCCTCGGTTTCGCCCAAAATGAAGGAGCTGACCATAACGGTAAACGGCGTGTCGAAGTCGTACGCGATGACGGGTTGGAGGCTGGGTTACCTTGCCGCCGCACCCGAAATTGCCAAGGCTATATCCTCGTTCCAAAGCCACGCAACCTCCAACGTCAACACTATGACGCAGTACGCGACTTTGGCCGCGCTCGAAGGCCCCACAGGCCCTATGGAAGAGATGGTAAAGGCGTTTGCCTCCCGCCGCGACAGAATGGAAGAAATTCTTGACGGAATGAAGCCCCTCGGCCTCGATTACGTAAGGCCCGAAGGCGCCTTCTATGTAATGCTGGTGTGCGACAAGTTCTACGGCAAGAGCTACGAGGGCGAAAAGATAAACGGCTCGATGGATATGTCGAACCTGCTTTTAACGCACGCAAAGGTTGCGCTCACGCCCGGCATATGCTTCGGTGCAGACGACTGCGTCCGCCTTTCCTACGCCCTTTCTATGGAAGAGATGGAAGAGGGGTTGAGGCGGATAGAGGCCCTTGTAAAGAAAATAAAATAAAGAGCTACGAATTTTTCGTGCTCCGTTTTCCCTTGTATATGCGTCGCATTACTGTGTCGCGCTTACGGTTCTGCTCAGTCACTTACCTTTAAGTAAGCTCCTTCGCAGCGTTCCGCACGCTCCTTGTACTGCTCGCATCTCCAAGGGTTGATTGGCAGGTGGTGTATGGCGTTCGCCTTGCGCACGTAAATTATTTTTTACGACCGTCAGTGCATAAACTACGTTCTTATCAAACGTTATTTTGCCATAATGTGAAATTATACAGGCCATTTATAAAAATTTTGCGTAAATTTTTATAAAGGTATTGAAATTCCTCCGTTTTGCTGTTAAAATAGAATAAACATACCCCATACGGTATGAAGGAGGATATTAAATGATTAAAATTATCACGGGCGCCAAGGGCACGGGCAAGACTAAAAAACTGATAGACGCCGCAAACAAAGACGCGGCTCAGGCAAAGGGCGTCAGCGCGTTCATAACCGATACAAAGAGGTATATGTACGACTTGGCGCGCTCCGTGCGCTTTATAGACGTAACCGATTATAACATCGCCGGCGAAGACGCGCTCTGCGGCTTCGTAAAGGGCATAGCCGCGGGCAACCACGACTACGAATACATCTACATAGACGGCATTGCGCGCATAGCGGGCAAGGAACTTGCGGATATGGCGGGCATATTCTATATGCTCGACAAGCTCTCGAACGACAACAACATAGTAATAACCATTACTTGCAGTTGCCCCACAGAGAGCCTGCCCGAGTTTGTTGCAAAATACGTTTGATACGTATATAATCCCGTTCTTTCAGGGGGAGCGCAATTTTTCGCGCTCCCTTTCTGCTGTGCGGGCAGGGCGATATAAAAACCTGCGCGCAGCGCGGGGCAATTAAGTTTTTTTTACGTTGATTGTTTTAAGGAGTACACAATGAATTTTATCAGCACGCGCGGCGGCGAAAAGGTGAGCGGCGCAAAGGCAATTGTAAAGGGGCTTGCGGACGACGGCGGACTCTTCGTCCCCGAAACTTTCCCGCCCGTGACGCGTGAGGAGCTGGAAGAGATGCTCCCTATGAGCTATCCCGAAAGGGCGGCTAAGGTGCTAAAAAAATACCTCGACGAATACGACGGCGCGGAGCTTTTGTCCGCGCTGGATAAGGCGTACTCCAAATTCGAAGGCGACCCCGCTCCGCTCGTAAAAATCGACGACGGCATATACATTCTCGAACTGTGGCACGGCCCCACGTGCGCCTTCAAGGATATGGCGCTCACCGTCCTTCCGTACCTTTTGCGCAAGGGCTGCGATATCTGCGGCATAAAGGAGCAGGTTCTCATTCTCGTGGCCACCTCGGGCGATACGGGCAAGGCCGCTCTCGAAGGCTTCAAAGACGCCGAAGGCATAAAGATAATGGTGTTCTACCCCGACGACGGCGTGTCGAAGATGCAGAAGTTGCAGATGTGCACGCAGGAGGGCGGCAACGTGAACGTAGTTGCCGTAAAGGGCAACTTCGACGACTGCCAGACGGCGGTAAAGCGCATATTTTCAAGCGAAGAGTATGCTAAGATTTTGAAAGAAAAGAACGTCATACTTTCTTCCGCAAACTCCATAAACTTCGGCAGGTTGGCGCCGCAGATAGCCTACTATTTCTCGTCCTACCTCGATTTGGTGAGCGGCGGGCAGATAGAGATGGGCGAGGGCATAGACTTTTCCGTCCCCACGGGCAACTTCGGCAACATACTCGCCGCGTACTACGCAAAGCGTATGGGCCTGCCCATAAGACGCCTGCACTGCGCTTCCAATATGAACAATATCCTCACCGACTTCTTTGCAAGCGGCAAGTACGATACCCACCGCAACTTCTATAAAACGACTTCGCCCTCTATGGATATCCTCATCTCATCCAACCTCGAAAGGCTTCTGTTCGAGGTATGCGGCAGGAACGCCGCGCGCACCAAAGAGCTGATGGACGATTTGAAAAACAAGGGCGAATACAACATAACTCCCGAAGAAAAGGCGGCCATTGCCGAAAATTTCGACGGCGGCTTCGCCAACGAGGACGAGGTTGTTGAGACCATTTACGACCTGTTCTGCGACACGGGCTATACTATGGACACTCACACCGGCTGCGCTATGAAGGTCGCGCTCGACTGGTTCGAAAAGAACAAAAAGGACACCACAAAGATGGTAGTGGTATCCACCGCCAACCCCTATAAGTTCCCGCAGGACGTGCTGTATGCCGTGACGGGCAACGACGTAAAGGACAGCTTCAAGGGTATAAAGCGCCTGCACGCCGCAACGGCAATGGCGGTGCCCAAAAACCTTTCGTCGCTCAGGGATAAGCCCGTGCGCTTTACAAAGACGGCTAAGCGCGAAAACCTCTTCGACGAGGTGCTGGAATTCGTCGATAAAAAGTAAAATTTAAAGGGTTTTTTTATAGTAATAAATAGGCGGTGCGCGCCGTAAAATGCGGCGCGCACCGCCTTAATTTTTTATGCAATATGCGGCTATCCAGATATTACATAATTTTTACAACTTCGTGCAGATTTTATTACAATATAATGATAAAATAGCGATAGACAATAGTTAAATATTGTAAAATATGTAGTTTATTGGAGGGAGTGATGCGGGAACCTTATAAGGTCGGCAGCGACGGCGGAATTTTTTTCGTCAGGTTCGCAAGCGCGCTGTTTTTTGTTGCGGCGGTAATGGTGCTGCTGTTTGGCTCGGGAGATTTCATTGGCAGCCTGGATAAGTTTTTTGATTTGGCGATAAGGGAGTTTGATTATTCCGATGTCTGGCAGATACCTGATGATATGCAGATAAGGACACCTGGTGCAATTTTTGGCGAATACAGGCACTACTTTATTCTTACTTTGTCTGCCATTTTAATGCTGGTTTTAAGCCTCGTTCAGTTTATACTGCCGTTTTTTATCGGTAAAAATCGGCTTGCCTATCGTAAATATTGGGTAATACAAATGGTTTTGTGCGTTATAACGTTTATGTGCGCAGGCCTTTTTATGTGCAGCGGCATAATCGTTTGCGTAATCAGAGACGTTTCAAACTCAATGTTGTTTGGAATCATTCCGTTGGTTTTAGTCTTTATCGGAGTTATTTTAGAAGGCTGCGCTGTGGCGGCCCTTTTGCACAATTATGATTTTGAAGGGGAAAAAGGATAAAAGCTGCTGGAAACGTAAACAGAAAAATTTAATTTAATGGAGGGTTATAAATGGTTAAGTCAAAAAAGATTGTGTTGGCTATATTATCTGTACTTCTTTTTTCGTGTACTCTGGCAGGAGTTATGCTTTTTGGAAAGACTTTGCCCGTGTCGGCAGATGAGCTGTCGGGTAGTTACGATGGAATAACGAGTTATGCCGATTTTATATACTACAATACCGGCGAAGTTGAAGAAGAAAATGACGGCATAAACTTATATAGCGATGAGGGCAAGTTAAACCTTTCTGAATTGAGCTATTATTATGTTAATAACGGTTACGGCAATAAATTATATATTGCTGACATTTCTGATATATATGACGAAGAAAATGCGCGGGAGCAACTTGTTTCTGTAAGGCTTATATCAAAAACAAGTTCGTATGAATTCGGTGACGCAAAAAATACAATAGACTATCAGTTAAAAGGCGTAAATAACATTGAAGCTATTTATTACAACGCCGAAGATACCAAGCTCGTAAAAGTTTATGCTTGCCTTAGCGACGAGGCTTTTAACGTGCTGATATTGTCGGCAAAAGATAAAGATAGCTTAACCGACGAATATATTTCTGAAATGTTGAATAAGTCCTTATTCTTTGAGGTGAATTTTAAATCTGAAATAAGCACGATGCTTGAAAAAGAAATGAACGTTCAGCCAATGTCGTCAGATTCGGGAATGGTTGAACTTTTCAACAGCTATACCCAGACAGATTCGTTTATATATGATTATATATACGATGGCAATATGAATGTCGTCGGCACGGCAGACAGTGGCGGCGACAATAAAAGAGCCGCGTTAGAGATACGTTTGCGGGCAGGCGATGTGTATATAATAGAAATAAGCGTGCGGTCTACGCGCCTTGTAGGAGGTATGTTCCATGTTGAACGGCTTTAAGGCGGGTTGCGGAAAGGGTATGCGCTTTGTTTGGCTTGCTTCCGTGCTGTTTATTGCGGCCGCCTTAATGGCGCTGCTGTGCAATACGTTCTTTCCCGATTTGTTTGGCTACTCCTTATATCAGCTCGATTCGCCTCCTGAAACGGTCTACGATATAGACCCGTCGTTGATTTGGAGTATAGTTCAGGTTGACGGGAATACCGTGGATGTTTACATAATGTCTTTTATCGAAACGTATTGGCCAACGTTTATAATGATGATAATGTCGTTTATTTTGCTTGCCGCAAGCGTCGTGCAGTTTGTGATGCCGTTCTTTGCAGGCAAGGGGAAGTTTTCGCGGCGCAGATATTGGATGGCGCAGGTCGTGCTGTTCATACTCGTGCTTATGTGCGGCAGTATTCACATTTGTATGGCGATAATCGCGGGCGTGACGAACGGAATGGCTAAGTTCTGGTGGTACGGAATAATTCCGATAATTTTAATACTCGCGGGAATAGCGCTTGAATGTTGCGGGTTCGGCACGCTTTTAAAAGGCTACGAATACGAGGACGAGGGTGTTTAAACGGCTGTAAGGTAGATGTTTTTTGCAAATATTTAAAAGTGGCGGTGCGGGCCGTAAAATGCGGCGCGCACCGCCTTAATTTTTTATGTTCAGTCGTTCTTTATTCCGAGGATATAGTCGGCCGAAACGTCTAAAAGCACGCACAGCCTTGCAAGCGTATCGAGCGCGGGGAATATGTCGTCGCGCATATAGCGCGAAACGGTCTGCGGCGAAACGCCAATCGCCGCGGCTATGTCCCGCTGCGCCATTCCGCTGTTCTTGATTTCTTCGCGCAGTCTGCGCTGTATTTCGGCAAGCCGCGTGCCGTCGTTTCTGTTTCTCATATCCCAATTATCACATAAAATATGATTATAGTTTGACTTATCACATATTATGTGATATATTTCGTATAGAATACAATAAAATCCGCGCCTTTAAATGCGGTATGCAAAAGAGCAATAAATGGGGGCAAAGGGGCAAGTATGGGTGAAGAGGACTATGTTATTCCGCACGAAGTTTTTCTTAAAATAGAGCGTCGGCCCGATAAATTCCGCTATTACAACGCCATATATGGCGTGGTAAAGCATTGTGTCGAGTATGCCGAGGCAGAGCAGTATGCCGCGGCGCGCCGCGAATATCTGTCGCTGCTTTCCGCATTCAAAGAGCAGTTTTTATGACGGACTGATTTTATCGGGGACTGCAACATTGCGCGTGGGCGCGCCGAATTTTTCGGCGCGCCCACGCGCATTTTAATGCGGTTTATGGTGAAAAGAGTGTGTAAATTTCGGCTAACTTTGGTGATTGGCCAAAGTTGCGCGGCAATTGCGTTGCATTTTGCCGTGCATTATGCTAAAATATCGTTGTATAACCAAATTTTACCGTCGGCGCGGGCTTTGCCCCGCCGTACTGACCAATAAAAGCGCGTAAATTCCGCGCAGGACTTGTAATATGGAAGAAGTTATAACCTCGGCGGCGCAGCCTAAAAAGACGCTGTATTCCGCCGTTCAGCCCACAAACGCGCTTACGATAGGCAACTATATAGGCGCAATAAAGAATATGGTGGCAATGCAGGAAGAATATAACTGCTTTTTCGCCATCGCAAATATGCACGCCATAACCGTGCGCCAGGTTCCCGCCCAGCTCAGGCAAAAGACGCTTTCGCTCCTTGCCCTGTATATGGCCTGCGGGCTCGACCCCGCAAAATGCACTCTGTATGTGCAGTCGCACGTGCCCTGCCACGCAGAGCTTGCGTGGGTGCTGAACACCTTCACCTACGTGGGCGAAATGGAGCGTATGACGCAGTTCAAGGATAAGAGCGCAAAACACGCCGATAATATAAATATGGGCCTTATGGACTACCCCGTCTTAATGGCGGCAGACATACTGCTTTACAAGGCCGACGTGGTGCCCGTGGGCATAGACCAGCGCCAGCACCTTGAAATAACGCGCGACATCGCAATCCGCTTCAACAACATATATTCCCCCACGTTCGTCGTGCCCGAGGGTGTATACCCCAAGGTGGGCGCAAAAATCGGCGACCTTCTCGACCCCTCCAAAAAGATGTCGAAGTCTGCCGAAAACCCCGCAGGCACCATATTTATGGACGACGACAGGGATACTATTATAAGAAAGTTCCGCAGGGCGGTGACCGACAGCGACAGCGAAGTGCGCTACTCTCCCGAAGAAAAGCCGGGCGTGAGCAACCTGATTTCGATATACACCGCCTTTTCGGGCAAGAGCATAGAAGAGACCGAGCGCGAATTTGCGGGGAAGGGCTACGGCGACTTCAAACTTGCCGTAGGCGAGGCCGTGGCCGATAAGCTCGGCCCCGTACAAAATGAGCAGGCCCGCCTGCTTGCCGACAAGGAATACCTCAACACCGTTCTCAAAGAGGGCGCTGCAAAGGCGTATAAAGTTGCCTCGGGCACGCTTTCCAAGGTATACCGCAAAATCGGCTTTTATCAGCTTTAAGGTGCCGCGATGTTTGGCTATATCGGGCCTGACAGGCCCTACCTTTTCATCAAGGACGAAACGCTTTACAAGGCGCTCTATTGCGGCGTGTGCAGGGCAATCAGCGCAGAGTGCGGGCAGATGGCGCGCACGGCGCTCACCTACGATGTGGCTTTTATGTCTGCGCTCGTGCACAATATCCGCGGCGAGGACGTAAAAATAGTAAGGCGGAGGTGCCCCGTTCACCCCATACGCCGCCGCCCTATGACCGAGACGGACGACGTAACCAGGCTGCTTGCCTGCGTGAACACCGTGCTCGCCTACTATAAACTCACCGACGACAAGGCCGACGGCGACAAGCGCGGCGCGCTCAGGTTTTTATATAACAAGGGCTATAAGCGCGCCTTAAAAAAATACCCCAACGTGGTGGATATCGTAAGCGGACAGATGAGGGCGCAGGCCGGGCTCGAAAAGCAGGGCTGCACGAGCATAGATATGGCGTGCGAACCTACGGCGCAGATGATGAGGCAGCTCTCTGCCGAAGTTCTCGGCGAACATTCCAACGAACACACCGAGGGGCTGAGCTACGCGATAGGCAAGTGGGTATACCTCATAGACGCGCTCGACGACTACGACAAGGACGTAAAAAAGGGCAGGTACAACGTACTGCACTTAAATTACGGCGAAAAGACAAAAAAAGAGGCGCTTAAAAAGGGCGAGGGCGAGCTCGTGTTCATATTCGACAGCCTGTTTGCCGATATGCGTTCGCACCTTTACAACATAAAATTCAAATTCAATCACGACCTCACCGATAACATCATTCTGCGCGGAATACCTTTAAAGACGCGCGCGGTGATGTACGGCACGGGGTTCTGCGGGAGAAAATCAGAAAAAAATGAAGAAGTCCAATCTTGAACTTTTGGGCCTTTCGGAAGGCGCTACCGAAGAAGAAATCAAAGACGCGTATTCAAAACTGCGCGCAAAGTACCTTGAAGACCGCTTCAAAGACGGCGAAGAGGGCAACGAGGCGGCGCGTATGCTCACCAGGCTGGATACGGCCTATGCCGAAATTATGAGCGAGCTTGCCGAATCCAATTCCGAAAACGGCGGCACCTCGTTCGAAAGGGTTGAAGAACTCATCCGCTCTGGCGACATACAGGAGGCGCAGAGGGTGCTCGACTCGTTCAACGAGCGCGGCGCGCGCTGGCACTATTTGCAGAGCGTGGTGTTCTATAAAAAGAGCTGGATGAACGAGAGCAAAAAACAGCTCGAAATCGCTATGCAGCTCGAACCCGACAACGAAAAGTATAAGGAAACGTACCGCAAATTAAACGACAGGCTTAGGAGCAACGCACAGCAGGCGCAGGCTCCCCAGGGCGGACAGCAGGGCGTATACGAAGGGCAGACTATGCAGTCATCGGGCGACGAACAGCTCGGCGGCAGCTTCTGTTCGTCGTGCATACAGTGCTGCGCGCTCAATATGTGCCTCAATATGCTGTGCAACTGCTGCCGCTGATTTTTTCAGCTTGCGGCGCGCGGCGTTAAGGTAGGCTATGGACGAAGATAAAAAAATGCGCGGGTTTCCCCGCGATAAGGAAGAGTCGATATCTTCCCCCGAAGGGCAAAACACCCCCGACTATGCCGCAAATAACGGCGCAAAACAGGGCGAAATGCCTGACGGGCAAAATGCAGAAAAACAGGCGGACGCCGCTAAAAAGGGCGGTGCCGCGCAATCAGATACAGGCAATTCCCCCGCAGACGACGGCTTTTTTGAAGCCGGTGGCGTAGAAAGCGCTTCAAACCATTCGGGCGAAGAACGGGAAGGTGCAGGCGCGGAGCGCGGCAAAAAGCGGCGCTTCGTGCTCTGGCAAAAGCCGTTGCCGCAGAAGGACAGGCGCAAGTATTCGCGCTCTTTCCAGATAGCGCTCGCGGGGATATCGTGCGGCGCGGCGTTTGCGGCGCTTCTGCTCGGGTATTACGTATATTGGATACTTGCTACTGCATATATAGTTGCACAGGTGGCGCTTATGGTGCCTCTTTCAAAGCAGTTTTACGTTATGGATGTGCTTGCCTATGTCGCCACGGTAATTCTCGCATTGCTCGTGGGCGGTCTCGTGGGCAGATGGTGGGAGTTTATCCCGTTCGTAATGTTTTTCGGACTTCACCCGCTGGCTAATTCTCTGCAACTTAAATACAGTGTAAACAGGTGGGTTGCGCTCGTCGTAAAGATGGTGTGGTTCGATGCTATGTTGTTTGTAATGTATTATGCGCTCGGCAGCTTTATGGGGCTCAATGCCAGCACTTTCTGGCAGACCATAAACGATTACGTGTGGATAATCATTCTCGTCGCGGGCTCGCTGTTTTTGTGGCTGTACGACTATCTTATGTTCAAAGTACAGATTTGGATAAATATGCTGGTATACAGGATAAAGAAATAAATTTTTTTACTTGATTGCGGCGGCAATATGCCCGAATTAACGGGTTTAAAAGGGTAATTTAAGGCGCCGCCCTCCGCGGCGGTGCCGCGGAGGGCGGCTTTTTTATTTATGCAGAAAAACGATATCATAACTGCCGTCGCGGGCGGCTACGGCAGCGAGGGCGAGGCGGTGTTCGTGCACGATGGCACGCCCGTGTTCGTCCCCGGCGCGATAGAGGGCGAAGAGGCTGAAATAAAAATACTTTCGGTAAAGGGCGGCGTGGCGTACGGCAAACTTCTGCGCGTGCTTTCGCCTTCGCCCGTGCGCGCAGTTCCTCCCTGCCCCGTGTTCGGCAGGTGCGGCGGCTGCCAGTTGCAGCATATGTCTTACGCGGCGCAAACCGATTTCAAAACGGGCCTCGTAAAGAACACGCTCAAAAAAATTGCGGGCATAGATTGCGACGTGCGCCCTGCCGTCGGCAGCAGCCTGCAATACCGCTACCGCAACAAGCTGGTGCTTCCGATAGGTGCGGGCGAGGGCGGCAGTGCGGCAATCGGCTTTTACGCTCCGCGCAGTCACCGCATAGTATGCGCGAACGACTGCCCCATCCAGGCGCCCTGGTGTGCCGCCGTAATATCGGCCGTCAAAGAATTTATGCAAAGTTGCGGCCTTTCTGGGTATGACGAGGCCACCCGTAAAGGCGAACTCCGCAGGATTGCCGTGCGCGAGGTGGGCGGCAGGTTCATAGCGGCGCTCGTCGCAGCTAAGTACGTGGACTGCGCTCCGCTTGCGCGGTTGCTTTCGGGTGCGCTGGGCGAAGTCACCCTTCTTTTAAACGTCAACTCCTCCACGGGCAACGCCGTGTTCGGCAAAGAGTGGCACACGGTGAGCGGCGGCGGTTTTTTCGAGGCCGAAGATATGGGCATAAAATTCCGCGCGGGCGCCAACACCTTTTTGCAGGTAAACGACGGAGTGCGCTCCGAGCTGTATTCGGCGATTGTGTGCGAGGCGGCGGGGAGCGGCAACGTGGCGATAGATTTATACAGCGGCGGCGGAATGCTCACCGCCCTTCTTGCGCGCGCCTGCGGCGCGGCGTACGGAATAGAGGTGGTGCAGGAGGCTTCTGCCTGTGCCGACGAGCTGATGGAGTTGAACGGCCTCTCGGGGCAGATGTTCAACGTATGCGGCACGGTCGAAGGCGAGCTTGCGGGCGTGTTTGCGCGCACCCGCGGAATGAACAGGGTAATCGTGTGCGACCCGCCCAGAAAGGGTATGGAGCGTTCCGTCACCGAGGCGATAAAAGGCTGCGGTGCAGATAAAGTCATACTCGTATCCTGCAACCCCGCAACGCTTGCGCGCGACTTAGGGCTTCTTCTCGGCTCGCTCAAAGATGAGGGCGGCGTTTTAAAAAAGACCCCCGACTATGCCTCAACTAGCACCTATCGCATATCGTACATACAGCCCTACGATATGTTCCCCCAGACAAAGCACGTCGAGACTATGGTAGTGTTGCAAAAAAGATGAAATGTGAAATTGCCCTGCATATATACCGCAATTAAAGCTGCAAATTGAATAAAATTTATGCCCCGGTATTGTTTGCAAAACATTTTACCGGGGCTTTTTTCGCGTTCGCCATTGAATTTTCACACAGGATATTGTATAATATATACGGAATATTTTTTATTTACTTTATTGTTTTTAATTAAAATTCCGCAAAATAACGGCAAGGAGCGTAAAAATGGAAGAAGAAAAAAGAACTCCCGGGCCGCCCGCTAGCGGAGAAAATCAGCGCGTTTCGCCTGCGCAGGCAGAACAGTCGCCCCGTTCAATCGGGGATATTGGGGGGTCAATCGGGCAGGAAGCCGAAAAAAGTGCCGCGCAAAACGCTGTGCAGACGGCGGCAAAGGCCTACCTTATGTCTGCCGAAGAGGTGGCAGAAATCTACGAAGCCGACCCCATTTTCGGCCTTACGGACGAAGAGGCTGCGCGGCGCAGGGGAATTTACGGCGCGAACGCCTTTGAAAAACAGAAAAAGACGGGCCTTTTAAAGCAAATATTGGCCCAGCTCAAAGACGTATCTACAATAATACTTATTATCGCGGGCATTTTAAGCCTTACTATGTCGATTATCGAATGGGAGGGCGTTCACAGCCTTATAGAGCCGCTCGTGGTGTTCGCAATCATAGTGATGAACGTCATACTCGCTGTCACGCAGGAGCGCAGTGCCGAAAACGCGCTCGAAGCGCTGTCGTCGCTGTCTTCGCCCGTATGCCGCGTGGTGCGCGGCGGAAGCGTGCGCGAGGCCGACCCCGCCGAGCTGGTGCCGGGCGATTTGGTTATGTTGAAGACGGGCGATTTGGTGCCCGCCGACGCGCGCCTCATCCGTTCTGAAAGCCTTGCCGCCGACGAATCTTCGCTCACGGGCGAGAGCGTTCCCGCAGAAAAGGACGCCTCGGCAACTTTTTCGGAAGAGGCTCCGCTGGGCGACAGGGCCAACTGCGTATACTCGGGCTGTCTTGTAACGGCGGGCAACGCCGCCGCCGTGGTCACCGCCACGGGTATGAATACCGAAATGGGCAAAATTGCCCGCTTTTTAACCGATACCAAGAATAAAAAGACCACCTTGCAGGTGCGCCTCGACAAGATGGGCAAAGTAATATCGGGAATAGCGGTAATGTCTGCCGTGGTGCTCTTCGTCACGGGCCTTATACAGGGTCAGGGCATAATGGATATGCTCCTCGTGGCAATCACGCTCGCCGTGGCGGCCGTGCCCGAAACGCTTGCGCTCATCGTCACCCTCATTCTCTCTTACGGCGCAAAGAAGATGGCAACCAAAAACGCGCTCGTGCGGCAGATGCAGGCCGTTGAAACGCTCGGCAGTACCTCGGTCATATGCTCCGACAAGACGGGCACGCTCACTATGAACAAGATGACCGTGAAGAGGCTGTGGGTGTACGGCGGCGAGCCCGTCGCCGAAAGCGGGCAGTTTTCCGAAGGGCAGAACGAATTTCTTTTGAATCTCTGCCTTGCGTGCGCGGCGACGGTAGGCACCGACGACGAGGGCAACCAAAAGATTATGGGCGACCCTACCGAGACGGCGATAGTCCGCCTCGCAATGGAAAAGGGCATAGATTACCAGAATTTAGGCTCGCGCTACAAGAAGGTGGCGGAAATACCCTTCTCGTCGGCGCGCAAGATGATGACAAACGTCATAGAGCTGGAAGACGGCTACCTCGTCCTCACCAAGGGCGCGTTCGACAGGCTGCCCTTCGACCGCTCGGACAGAAACTATATGTACGAACTCGAACGCGTGCACGACGGGTTCGCAAAGGACGCGCTCAGAGTAATCGCGCTCGCCTCCAAGAAGATTGACCGCCTTCCCGCCGACATTGCCGACGTGGAGAGCGGGCTGACGTTCGACGGGTTTGTGGGAATAATCGACCCGCCCCGTCCCGAGGCCGCGGCGGCGATAGCAAAGGCCAAGGCGGCTGGCATACGCACCGTTATGATAACGGGCGACCACGCCGCAACCGCGGGCGCAATCGCGAGGGAGCTGGGCATAATCGCCGCAAACGAGGGCGTAATTACGGGGCAGGAGCTTGCCTCCCTTTCAGACGAAGAGCTTGCCGACAGCGTGGAATTTTATTCGGTATACGCGCGCGTGAGCCCCGAGGATAAGATTCGCATAGTAAAGGCCTGGCAGTCGCGCGGCGAAGTAGTTGCGATGACGGGCGACGGCGTGAACGACGCACCCGCGTTGAAGGCCGCCGACGTCGGCGTTGCAATGGGCATAAACGGCACCGAAGTTTCCAAGAGCGCGGCCAAGATGATTCTCACCGACGACAAGTTCTCTACCATAATCGAGGCCGTCGCCGAGGGCAGGAACATATTCTCGAACATACGCAAACTCGTATACTTTTTGCTCGTGTGCAACATATCGGAAATACTCGTTATGCTGTTTGCGCAGTTTATGGGCTGGGAACTGCCCTTAACGCCGCTTATGCTGCTGATTATCAACGTGCTGGGCGACGGCATACCCGGGCTTGCGCTCGCCAAAGAGGAGTCGGATAAGCGCATAATGAAGCGAAAGCCCATCTCCCGCAACGAAAGTTTCTTCGGCGGCGGGCTTATGGAAGTTATCATAAAGCAGATATTCGTGTTTGCCATAGTAACTCTGGCGGGCTATTACATCGGTACACACGTGCAGTTCGGAGATGCCTCGCCCTCGCTCGAAACGGGCAGGACTATGGCGTTCCTCATTACGGGCTGGACGTCCATACTCCACGTCTTAACGGTGCGCAGCCGCAGTATGCTGTATAAGTACCGCATAAAGGATAACCCCCAGCTGTATATAAGCTGCGGAGTTATGCTGGCGCTGTTCGCGGTGGTGGCGGCTGTGCCGCACGTAGCCTCGGCGCTCGGCCTCGGTGCCCTCGGCTGGCAGCAGTGGCTTATAGTTATAGCCTTTTCCTTGGTGCCCCTTCTCGTCGCCGAATACGGCAAACTCTGGGACGCAATCAAGTCGAGAAATGCAGAGCGCACCGCCGTGCGCTGAAAAACGCACATAGAAGAAATCGCGGGAGGGCTTGGGCGTGTACGGCGAAAGACTGCGTGAACTGCGTTGCGAAAAAGGGCTCACCCAAAAACAACTTGCAGAAGAACTGAATATTTCGCAGAAGAGTTTAAGCAAGTACGAGAGGGAGAGTCTTGATTTGAGCACCGAGCTGATAGTAAGAATTTGCAGATATTTTCAGGTTTCGGCAGACTATCTTCTCGGGCTGGACGATTATTGATATCTTTTTTAAAATATCGGGCGCAGGTCAATGCGCCCGAAAAAAGGCGGCGGCACGCGCTTTCTGCGCGTGCCGCCGCTGAAATTTTACGATATTTTTACCTTAGTTTGCTTGTAAATGTGCACGCAAATAAGGTAAAATTATATGGCAGAAAAAAGTTATTTTATAATTGCCCTTTTGCGGCGCGCGGACGCAGGTTTTTGCATTTGCCCCGCACATATGGCGCAACAAACGGCAATTCGGCTGAAAAGGAAAGGTGTATGGACGGTATTGTTTTCGACCTCGACGGCACGCTTTTAGACTCTATGGGCATATGGCGCGGCGCGGGCGTGGTCTACCTCAAAAAACTCGGAATAGAGGCGCAGCCCGATATGGCGGCAAAAATTCTTACTATGACAAGCCTGGGCGCGGCGCAATACGTAAAGCAGCTGTATTCCATCGATATTCCCGCGGAGGAGATTGTGCGCGGCATAAACGGAGTGATGGAGGAGGCGTATTTTTCTTACATACAGCCCAAAGAGGGGGCGGTAGAGCTGCTTGAAGAGCTTAAAAAGCGCGGCGTTCCTATGACGATTGCCACGGCTACCGACAGGTATCTGGTGGAGGGCGGCCTCAGGCGGCTGAATATGGATAAGTACTTTGAAGGTATTTTCACCTGTTCGGAAGTGGGCGTTGGCAAGCGCGACGGCGCCGACGTGTACGAGGCGGCCCTGCGCCTTATGGACGCCCGTAAGGCAAAAAGCTGGGTGTTCGAAGATTCCCCTCACGCCGCGCGCACGGCCGCCGCGGCGGGATTCAACGTGGCGGGCGTAAAGGATATCGGCGGCGGCAACGACCAGGACGAGCTGAAAAAGTATTGCAAAGTGTATTTCGAAAGCCTTCTGCCGACCGAACGCGTGCTTGAAAATATCTGCAAGATTTAATAGCTTTCAAAATTTAAAGTCGCGGCGTGCGCGCAGAGCATAAGAGCATATAGCAGAGCATAAGAGCATATACAAGTTAATATTAAAAGCGCACAAAAAAGTCGTGCAAAATGCCGCTCGTTGCGGCATATATACCGTGTAATTATAAAAAAACAGGGGCGGCAGATTGAATTTCAATCTGCCGCCCCGTTTGCAGTAATTTTATTTACAGGCCGCGTTTTGCGTATATTCTGCATTCAACGGGCTCGAACTTTTTGCCGTCCTCGCCGCGTTTTGCCCGCTTTATATCTTTGCTCAGGGCCACAAAGTCGCAATCTTCGGCGCCTTCGGGCGAGGTGAAGGACTG
>ERZ1643246.2429-NODE-2429-length-17774-cov-31.151984_pt1 | contig 17774 bp, 17 predicted proteins | sample MGYA00579265_ERZ1643246 | MGnify/ENA primary metagenome ERZ1643246 (study PRJEB29033, sample SAMEA4952261) | chicken gut metagenome | biome: Broiler Chicken; feature: Gastrointestinal Tract; material: Caecum | place: Ireland | collected 2018 | study: Broiler...
TTTACTCTGGCAATTAGTTCTAAAGGGTTAAAAGGCTTAGTTATATAATCATCTGCACCTATAGATAACCCTTGAATTTTGGAAATATCATCAACTTTAGCTGTTAGCATAATAATAGGATAGTTATATTCTTTTCTTATAATATTACAAATAGAAAAACCATCAATATCTGGCATCATTACATCTAATATTGCTAAATCTATTTTATTTTCTTTAATAAAATCTAAAGCTTTTTGAGAATTATAAAATTTATAAACATTATAGTTTTCATTTTTTAAATAAACTTCTACTAAATCTGCAATTTCTTTTTCATCATCTAAAACTAAAATATTGTAATTCATCTTATACACCTCAAAAAAATTATAACATAAAATATTTAAAAATTTACTTTTATATTAAAATTGTAAGAAATTTGTAAGAACTTTTGTGAACGTTAGGGACACTCCATTTTGTTTTTTCTTTTGGATGTTTTACCAAACACCATACATATCGCTCACAATTTCTCAAAGTAGTTTTCACAGGTTAATAATTATTTTTTTATTTAAAATACCGACAGTTCCCCAAGACCCGCGTTAGCTTGAAAACCGTACCTAGACCCCAGAGCGTGAGCAACCAATTAGGTTTTCAAACGACCCTGCTATGGAGTGTTTTTAAATAAAAAAATAATTATTAACCTGTGAAAACGGCCTCACACCAAAAATCAAAAAATCTTCTAAAAAACATCAAAAAGAAAAAAACGAAATGGAGTGTCCCCAACGTTCACAAATTTTAATTTATTTAAGATTCTTAATAAATAAATTAATAAATTTTGTAAATACTAAGAAAAAAGCTAGCAAAGATACATTAAAATAACTCACATATGCCATTTTATATGTAATCTTACATTTTGTGTTTTATATAAATTGTATACGAAAAAATTCACACCAGGTTAAGAGAAAAAAGTTTTTTCAATACAATAAGAAAATTTAGAAAGGATTGAAAAGAATGAATGAATCTATTTGGAAAAAAACAACAGATTTTAATACAGTAGATAAAAATTTAAATGAAATAAAAAATAATAAGAAAGTGGATATTTGCATAATAGGTGCAGGTATAACTGGAATAACTTGTGCGTATGAATTATCTAATCTTGGGTATTCAATAAAAGTAGTGGAAAAATCACAAATTTGTTCAGGGACAACAGGTAATACAACAGGAAAAATAACTAGTCAACATGATGCTTTTTATGATTATTTGATAAATTCTTTTGATATAGATACTGCTAAAAAATATTTAGAGGCAAACGAACAGGCTATTGAACAAATAGAAGAAAGGATAAAAAAAGAAAAGATTGATTGTGATTTTAAAAGATTAAATAGTTATATTTATACAACTAAAAAAGAGGAGATTCCTATATTGGAAAAGGAATATGATGCTTTAGAGAAAATGGATTTTAAATGTGAATATTTAAAGAAATTAGATTTACCTTTTAATATAGAAGGAGCAATATGTTTTAATAATCAAGCACAATTTAATCCTGTTAAATATATAAAAGGATTAGTAAATAAGTTATTAGAGAATAATGTAGAAATATATGAAAATACAAAAGCTACAAATATAGAAAAAAATGAAGATGATTATATTGTAACAACAGAAAAAGGAAAAATTCAAGCAAAATATGTTATTATAGCAAGTCATTATCCATTTTTAAAATTTAAAGGATTATATTCTGCAAAGATGTATCAATCAATGTCATATTTAATTGCAGTAGAAACTAAAAAAGAATTGCCAAATGGAATGTATATAAGTATAAGTAATCCGAATATTTCTATAAGAACAGCTGAATATGAAGGAAAGCAAATTTTACTAATAGGAGGAGGAGACCATAAAACTGCTAAGGCTACAACATATGAAGAAAGCTATGGAAGATTAGAAAAATTTGCAAAAAAATATTATCCAGATGCAAAAATATTAAAAAAATGGGATGCAGAAGATTGTATAAGCCTTGATAAATTGCCATATATTGGTCAAGCATCTACTTTTTTGCCTAATGTGTATGTAGCTACAGGATACAAAAAATGGGGAATGACATTTTCAAATGTAGCGACAAATATTATAGTAGATAGTATTAGAGGCATAGAAAATCCTTATTCAGATATTTTTTCATCATTGAGGTTACAACCTGTTAAAAATTATGAAGAAGTAAAAAACATATTGGTAGATTCAAGTAAAGGACTTTTAATAGATAAAATAAAAGAAGCTGATATATTAAATTATGATTTAAAATGTGATACTGGTAAAATAATAGAAATTGATGGGCAGAATATAGGAGTATATAAAAGTGCAGAGGGGCAAATTTATGCAATAAAGCCAATTTGTACACACCTAGGATGTTTGTTAAATTGGAATCAAATTGATAAAACTTGGGATTGCCCTTGCCATGGTTCAAGATTTGATTATCTTGGAAAAAATATAAGTGATCCAGCATTTGAAGATTTAGAAAGAATAGAGATAGATAGAGATAAGGAAGTATAAATTAAAAGGTATAAATCTTTCAATTGAAAAAAATCACACACGTGAACTTTGTTTATAAGGTTTTGCTATATAGATTGTATAGGAAAAACCTACTTCTTTTTTTAATGAATGAGAATTTTTCCTATACAACAAGAAATATTATCTTTAAAAAGACTCACATGAATTTTAATTATGTAGGCTTTGTTACCATTCTTATAAATTCTAAAAAATCAGTAACTTTTTAAAGTATCCTCTAAAATATTAACAAGGGGTATCAATTTTGGAGAGTTTGTTCTAAAATTAAAAACAGGACTTTTTTTATCAAGTTCCTTATATACTACAATTTTAATTTCACCTGTTTTTTTAAATTCTTTTTTCATTTAAATTCCTCCTCTTTTTTCAAATATATCCATATTATAGCAGGCAAAAGAAGAAAAGTATGTCGAATTCTGAAGCAAATTAAAAAAATTAGAAATAATTTAATGGATTTACATATTTATTATCAATTCTAAAACCTAAATGAAGGTGTGGGCCTGTTGTGGCACCATTTGTAGGATTACCATTTGAATCTTTATAATTATTGCCAGGGACTCCATAAACATTTTTAGGTCCAACATATCCAATAATTTGACCTTGCTTAATAGTGTCTCCAACAGATACAATAAAATTAGGGTCAACATGACAGTAAGTAACTTTAAAGTTTGAAAAAGATAGAGTAATAGTATATCCACCAGCACCTAGAAAGTTACAAAAAGTAATTGTTCCATCACTAATAGCAATTAGAGCAGTACCTTGAGGAGCAGGGATGTCACAACCATAATGAAAACTGGATGCTCCTGCTGTTGGAGAGTTTCTTTTTCCAAATGGAGAACTAATAGTTGTATAACCTGGAATAGGCCAAACAAATCCATTAGGATTTACAGAAATGATTTCATTATAATTTGTGTTTGAGTAATTGGAACTTTGAATAATTGGAATAAAAAAAACTGAAATAAATAAAGTAAGAATAATTACAAAAAGCAAAATTTTTTTGTGGATGTTAAATATATAATTTCACCTCACTTTCATTATTTAATTATTAAAAATATATCATAAAATGTCAAAAAATTCAATTATTTTAATTAGATAAATTTTTGACCACTCGTACTAGTTGCAAAATTTTAAAAAAATATATATAATTAGCACAATAGTTTTAGTATAATATTTTTAATATTTGAGGAGGAATAAAATGTTAAAAAAAGTATTGATTGCAAATAGAGGAGAAATAGCTGTAAGAATAATTAGAGCATGTAGAGAAATGGGAATAAGAACAGTTGCAATTTATTCGGAAGCAGATAAAAATGCATTACATAAAACATTGGCTGATGAAGCAATATGTATAGGACCAGCACAATCAGCAAAAAGTTATTTAAATATGAAGGCGATATTGGAAGCAGCATGTTTAACAGGTGCTGATAGTATTCATCCAGGTTTTGGTTTTTTATCTGAAAATCCAAGATTTGCAAAAATATGTGAAGAAATGGGAATCAAATTTATAGGACCAAACCATGAACTTATAGAATTATTAGGAAATAAATCAAAAGCAAAAGAAACAATGAAGAAAGCAGGAGTACCAGTAGTACCAGGTTCAGAGGGATTATTATCTTCAAAAAAACAAGCAATTGAACTTGCAGAACAAATTAAATATCCAGTAATGTTAAAAGCATCAGCAGGAGGTGGAGGTAGAGGTATAAGAGTTGCCTATAACCAAAAAGAATTAGAAAGAGAGTACGATTTAGTAAGACAAGAAGCAAAAGTTTCTTTTAATGATGACAGTATTTATTTAGAAAAATTTGTAGAAAATCCAAGACATGTTGAAATTCAAATTTTAGCAGATGAAAAAGGAAATTGTGTGCATTTAGGAGAAAGAGATTGTTCAGTACAACGTAGAAATCAAAAAGTATTAGAAGAAACTCCAAGTGGAATTTTAGACGAAAAAACAAGAAGTAAAATGGGAGAAGTAGCTGTAAAAGCAGTAAAAGAAATAGGATATACTAATGCAGGAACAATTGAATTTTTAGTAGATAAAAATCTGGATTTCTATTTTATGGAAATGAATACAAGAGTTCAAGTTGAACATCCAGTAACAGAAATGGTTACAGGGATTGATATAATTAAAGAACAAATAAAAATAGCAAGTGGAGAAAAATTATCATTTACACAAAAAGACATAAAATTTACAGGACATAGTATGGAAGCAAGAATAAATGCGGAAAATCCAGAAAAAAACTTTATGCCATGTCCAGGCACAATTACAGGTTTGCATTTACCAGGAGGAAATGGAGTAAGAGTAGATACAGCAATTTATTCAGGATATACAGTCCCACCTACATATGACTCAATGCTTGCAAAAGTAATAGTTCACGGTAAAGACAGAAATGAATCAATAGCAAAACTAAAAAGTGCAATAGCAGAGCTAGTAGTAGATGGAATTCAAACAAATGCAGACTTTATTTTAAAAATATTAAGTAACAAGGATTTTGTGACTAATAATTATGACACTTCATTTATTCAAAATATCGGATAATAGGGACAGGCTATTTTGTCCGGATTTGAAATGATAGAAGTGATAAAAGATAGAATGTTTAAATTTGAAAAATTGAAAAAGACGGAATATATTGTTTGAATTTAAGCAATGAAATTTAAGTAATAAAATTTAAGCAAAGAGTGACTTTGATTATTGGCTGTTTAGATATAAAGGTACTTAACTAAATTAAAGTTATAATTGAGTTTTGAAATAAAAAATAAATTTAAAATAATAAAAAACTTAAAAATAAAATTAAAAAAAATTAAAATTAAAATTAAAACTAAAATTTCGGACAAAATGGTCTGTCCCTATTGTCCGGAAATGGATGGAGGGAAAATTTTGATTATTGATAAGGTAAGAAAGGTTAATGAAAAAGAAGAAACAAGAACCAGAAATGAAAAAGCTGCAGATATGATGATAGGAAAATGGGTTAAATGTGATCAGTGTAAAGAAATTATTTATAAAGAGGATTTACATAGAAATTTAAGTGTTTGTCCAAATTGTGGAAAGCATTTTAGATTGTCTGCAAGAAGAAGAATAAAACAAATTGCTGATGAAGGTACTTTTGAAGAAATAGGACAGGATATTTTAACACAAGATCCATTAAATTTTGAAGGCTATTTGAAAAAAGTTCAAAGTTTAAAAGAAAAAATAAAGACTGATGAAGCTGTAAAATGTGGAATTTGTGAAATTGAAGGAAATAGAGCAGTTTTAGCTGTAATGGATGGTAACTTTTTAATGGGAAGTATGGGAGAAGCTGTAGGAGAAAGAATAACAGTTGCAATTGAAAAAGCAATTGAAGAAAAATTACCATTTGTTATATTTTGTGTATCAGGTGGAGCAAGAATGCAAGAAGGAATAGTTTCACTTATGCAGATGGCAAAGACATCAGCAGCTGTTCAAAAATTAAATGAAGCAGGGTTACTTTATATTACAGTATTGACAGACCCTACAACAGGAGGAGTAACAGCAAGTTTTGCAAGTTTAGGGGATATTATTTTAGCAGAACCTAAAGCACTTATAGGTTTTGCTGGACCAAGAGTAATAGAACAAACAATAAGACAAAAATTGCCAGAAGGATTTCAAAGTTCAGAATTTTTATTAGAACATGGTTTTATAGACAAAATAGTAGAAAGAAAAGATATGAAATCAACTATAGCTAAACTTATAGAGTTACATGTTAATTGAAAAAAGTAACTAATTTAAAATTTGAGTAACTAAAAGTTAGTTAATTAAAATCTAAAAATCTATAAGGATAAGGTTTATAGGTAGAACCTAAAATAATAAAAACCTAAATCTAAAATACAAGGAAAATAATATCTAAATATCTGTAATATTGTAAAAAATGAAAAATATATATTTTAGTTTTTTCCTTGTAATGTAAGAAAGGATAAGTGTAAAATGAACAAAGTAACTGCATGGGACAGAGTAATGCTAGCACGAAAATCAGAAAGACCAAAAGCACAAGAATATATAAATGAGATTTTTGATGATTTTATAGAATTGCATGGAGACAGAAATTTTGGAGATGATAAAGCAATCATAGGTGGAATAGCAACATTAGATGGTATGCCTGTAACAGTAATTGGAGAACAAAAAGGTAGAAATGCCAAAGAAAATATAGAAAGAAATTTTGGAATGCCTAATCCAGAAGGATACAGAAAAGCTTTAAGACTTATGAAGCAAGCTGAAAAATTTAATAGACCAGTAATAACTTTTATAGACACTCCAGGAGCATATCCAGGAATGGGTGCAGAAGAAAGAGGACAAGGAGAAGCAATTGCAAGAAGCATTATGGAGATGTCATCTTTAAAAGTTCCAATCATATGTATTGTAATAGGAGAAGGCTCAAGTGGTGGAGCATTAGCAATTGGTGTAGGAGATAAAGTAGTAATGCTAGAAAATGCAATATATTCTATTCTTTCACCAGAAGGCTTTGCAAGTATATTATATAAAGATTCATCAAAAGCAAAAGAAGCAGCAGAAAATATGAAGTTAACAGCTAAAGATTTAAAAGAGTTAAATATAATAGATGATATAATAAAAGAACCAGAAGGTGGAGCACAGGAGGATTTTGAAAAGGTAGCAAAAGATGTAAAAAAATATTTATTAAAAAATATAAAGAAACTAAAGGGAATGAAAAAAGAAGAATTATTACAAAAAAGATATGAAAAAATAAGAAATTTTGGAAAATAGGTAAAAAAATTTTAAATACATTAAATAATTTAAATAAATGAAAATATCAAAAGATAGATTTCATTTATAAATATAGAGGAGGAATAAAAAATGATTTTAGAAGGAAAAAAAGTAGTAATTATGGGAGTAAGAAACAAATGGAGTATTGCATGGGGTGCAGTACAATCAGCATCAGAACAAGGAGCAGAAGTAATATGTACATGTTCTGGAGATAGTGAGGAAAAAGTAAAAGAACTATTAAAAGAAATACCAAATAGTAGTTTATATGTTTGTAATGATGTTAGCAAAGATGAAGATATTGATAATTGTTTAGAACAAATAAAAAAAGACCATGGAAAAATAGATGGAATATTACATGCAATAGCACATGCTAACACAGAAGATTTAAGAAACGATTTTATTTTAACATCAAGAGATGGATATGCACATGCACAAGATGTAAGTAGTTATTCATTAGTAGCAATAGTAAGAATGGCAAAAGAAAAAGATATGTTAAATGAAGGAGCAAGTATAGTTGCATATACATATTATGGTTCAGAAAAAGCAATTGAAGGATATAATGTAATGGGAGTTGCAAAAGCAGCATTAGAAGCAAGTATAAGATATTTAGCTGTAGATTTAGGAAAAATAGGATGCCGTATAAATGGAATATCAGCAGGACCAATAAAAACATTATCTGCTAAAGGAATTAAAGATTTTGGTTCAATATTAACAGTTGTTGAAGAAAAAGCACCATTACACAGAAATGTAACAACTAAACAAGTTGGTGACAGTACAGCATTTTTATTTAGTGATTTATCAAGTGCAATTACAGGAGAAATTATTCATGTTGATAGTGGATATAATATTATGGGTGTGTAAACGTTAGGGACACTCCATTTCGTTCACAAAATGATGAAATACTTGATATGCTAGGATTATTTTAGCTTATATATTTTTAAAAATACACAAAAAATAAAAACGATTCAAACAAAATGAAGAAATAGTTTGAATCGTTTTTTTATTCTATTTAATTGATATTTATAAATTTTGAATTTAATTTTAGTAATAGGAAAAAGATAAAAAATCTTTAAGTAAGATACTTAAAGAATATTTTTTAGTAAATTTTATCAATAAATAACTTTAAAATCAAGTATTATAGAATATTTTATAAAATAATTTTAATGATAAAAAATCTAATAAATTGTCTCGAAGAATCTGCTAAATTATATTGATTTCAATACTTTTATGAGTTTTAAAAAATTCTTTAAGTATCTTACTTAAAGAAAAAAACTAAAGAAAGGATTGAAAAAAATGAAAAAATTAAATTTAAGAAAAGACAAAGGAATAACGTTATTAGCATTATCAATAACAATAATAATATTACTAATACTTGCAGGCATAACAATAGTAGGATTAACAGGAGAGAATGGAATGATAAAAAATGCAGGAAAAGCTAAGAATGAAACAGAAATTGCAGAAGAAAAAGAAATAGTAGAAAGAGCAACAGCTCGGAGCAATGGCACAAGATTCAAGAGGAAATGTGGAACAAGAACAACTACAAATCAAGTTAGATGAAGAAACAAATAAAAAAGCAGAAGTATTAGATAAAGGAGACGTGCTTGAAATAATATTTACTGAAAGTAACAGGCACTATATTGTAGACCAAAATGGAAATGTAAGACAAGAGGAATGGTGGACATATACTGATGAAAATGAAAATAATTATATAACAAATGGAGATACAACATTACAAACCGGAGATTATATTTTGTATGATGCAAATAGTAATGAAGAACAAACATATATTGCAAAAGCAGAAAAAACAGGAATAGAAACAGGAGAAGACCAAATTTTTAGTAGTTCTTTTGAAACAAAGTGGAGATTATTAGGAGTGGATAATACAAGCGAAGGAGATTATTTAATGTTAGTGCCAGAAACACCTATACAATCTACAAATGCAAAACGGTTTGACTTTAAGAGGAAATATAGGTTATCAATATGGAATAGAAGAAATAGAAAATATCAGTAAAATATATGGTAGTGGAAAAGGAGCATTATCTGCTAGAGCTATAAAGATAGAAGACATAAATAAAATAACAGGATATAATCCATTAAAAACAGGAGATGGAAAAAAATTTAGAGAAGGAACAATGAATGAATATGATGCGAAATTGACAATTACAGGGACAGGATATCTATCATATGACATAAGTTGTTCAAATGGCTTAAAATTAAATTATATATATAGGAATTTTAATTATTTTAATGAAAATAGAGAGTTTACGTTTTTAGAACAGGGAGAAACAATAACACTGACTAATACATATTATTTTTATTATCCAACAACATTAACAACGAATCCGGCAGGAGAAGAAAAAGGAATTAAAACAAGTAGTAGAGAGTATGAAATGATATTTAATGGAAATAAAAGTTATTGGATTGCTTCAAATTATGTTTTGGGAGGAGGTAAAGATGATTATTATGATGATTTTGTTACATATTCATATGGATTTTTTAATGTAGGATTGAATTATGTAAGATCATGTAGAGATAATTATTTAATTTATGCTGGAGGTAATCCAAAAAGTTTGGAAAAAAATATTTTACCAATAGTATATTTAAATAAAGATATAGTGTTAAAAGATACAAAAAATCAAATAAATGGATGTACGGAATGGAAGTTAGAAATATAGAAAAAAGTTAATTCAGAATGTTCAAATTGAGAACGAAACGGAGTGTCCCCAATGTTCACTCAGTATTCATCGAAAACGAAATGGAGTGTTCCCAATGTTCCTCAATGATCATATTTCCGGACAAAATGGAGTGTCCCTAACGTCCGGAAATGTCGAATTTTGCGATGAAAAGTTCTTTACAAAAGTAACTTTTTATGTTATATTTTTATTATGAAAAATTTAACTCAAGTTAAGTTTTATTCAAAAAAATTTTTTCGAAAAAATTAACCCAAAAAAGTAATTTAAAAATTGGCAGGTGATGTGTATGCATAAATTTTTATACTAAAAGATATGTAAATATTATTAGTTTAATTATTTCTATTCTAATATTTTGCTTTTTAAATTTTGTAATAAAAATTAAATTTGATTTCAAGAATACCCCTATCTTTGAAATATTCAAACAAAATATTATGAAAGTAGAAATGAGCTCTAATAGTATTAAGAGAGAAACACAAGAAAAAAATAATGAAAATACAGAGGATTGTAATCTATATCATAATAATCTAAAAATTACTACAAATGAAGAAACTGGTTTGATTTGGAAAATTTCTATTCCAATAATATCTTTGGAAGCAAATATTGCAGAAGGCACAAGTAAACAGGTTATGGATTTATATGTTGGACATTTTTCGGAAACGAGTAAGACTAATGGAAATATAGGTTTAGCAGCTCATAATAGAGGATATAATGTAAACTATTTTTCAGACTTAAAAAAATTAAAAGAAAATGATGAAATTATGTATCAATATATGGATTTTAAAGAAACATATGTTGTAAAAGAAAATTTAATTATAAAAGATAATAATTGGAGTTATTTAGAAAACACAAAAAATAATACAATTACACTTATTACATGTGTAGAAAATGAACCAGAATATAGAAGATGTATATATGGAATTAAGAAAGAATAAATTTCTTAATTCCATAAATGTTATTATTTTATTATTCTAAACAAAAATAAAAGGAGTGCGAAGATTGAAAAAGGTATTAAAAATAATTTTAATAGCTATTTGCATTTTTATTTTAAATGTTTTATTGTTGTTAAATTCAATAAAAGCTGCAAATTTGGCAAGTATGTTAAGTACGGAAAATATAACTAAAAATGTTAAAAAGTAAGTTATATAATAAAATGTATTGAACAAAAAAGAAGTGTTTTTTATTAAAAGCTTCTTTTTTTATGTACTTTGACAATATATAATAAAGTAAAACAAAAATGACAATTTTTTATTTTATTTTAAAATTCTATATACAAATAATAAAACTATGGTATAATAGCAATGTAAAAAATATAATTTATATCATAATTACACAATAATAAAAAATAATTTATATCATAATTATATAATAGTAAAAAGCATAATTCATGATATAATCACGGAAACTAAAAAACATAATTTATGTTGTGATTATATAATAATTTTAAAAAAATATGTAATATTTTTTAAAGTAATATATGATATAATATTTGTAATTGGTATATAATATTAAAAAAATATTAAACAATTTAATTAACAAAGAAAGGGAAGAACTAAAAACATGTTAGGACAAGTTTTTATATTAGTAATACTTATTTTTTTCAATGCTTTTTTTGCAGCAAGTGAAATAGCCTTTATATCATTAAATGACGCAAAAATAGAAAAAAGAGCAAAAGAAGGAGATAAAAAAGCAAAACAAATAGAAAAAATGTTAAAATCTCCAAGTAAGTTTCTAGCAACAATTCAAATAGGTATTACATTAGCAGGATTTCTATCAAGTGCATTTGCATCAGATACATTTGCAAATGTTTTAGCACCAACTTTTCATAGTTGGATGCCATTTTTAACAGTAGAAGTTTGGAAAGGAATTTCTATTATAGTAATTACAATTATTTTATCATTCTTTACTCTAATTTTTGGAGAATTAGTTCCAAAAAGAATAGGAATGAAAAACTCAGAAAAAGTTTCATATTTTTCAATTGGTATTATTAGAGCAATATCAATTATTGCAGCACCATTTGTAAAATTATTAACAGTAGTAACAAATGGAATTTCCAAAATATTTGGAATTGGAGAAAATGAAGAAGAAATAGTTACAGAAGAAGAAATAAAGATGATGTTAGATCAGGGAAAAGAAAAAGGAACAATAGAAGATGGAGAAAAAGAACTAATAAATAATGTATTTGAATTTAATGATATTACAGCTTCAGAAATAATGACACACAGAAAAGACATATTTGCTGTAGATAAAAATATAAAATTACAAGATTTACTAGAAGAAATTGCAGAAGTAGATTATAAATATAGTAGAATACCTGTATATGATGAGACAATAGATGAGATACAAGGGATTTTATATGTAAAAGATATTTTAAAAAATGTGAATAAGAAGAATTTTAAAGTAAAAAATATTATGAAAGATGCATATTATGTTCCACAAAATAAGGTAATAGATGAATTATTCCAAGAAATGCAAAAAAACAAAACACAAATGGCAATAGTTGTAGATGAATATGGAGGAACAGCAGGACTTATTACAATGGAAGATATACTTGAAGAGCTAGTTGGAGATATCTATGATGAATATGATGAGGTAGAAGAAGAATATCAAAAAATTGATGAAAACACATATATTTTAAGTGGAAGTATGACAATTTATGATGTCAATAAATTATTAAATGCGGAAATTCCAGAAGGTGATTATGATACATTATCAGGTTTCTTGCAAGAAGAACTAGGAAGAATACCAGAAGATGAAGAGATGCCAACAATAGAAACAAAAAATGTCACTTATAAAATAGAAGAATATGAAGATAGAAGAATTTTAAAAGTAAAAGCATGTAAAAACTATCCAAAAGAATCAGAACAGGAAAAGGACTCTAAAAGTGAAAAGGAATCAAATAAATATAACAAAACAAATGAATAATTTGATTAAGTAAATGAAAGGAAAATAAAAAATGAAGAAAAAGAATATTGTAAAAATTATATTATTAATAATTATTATTTTATTAGTAGCAGGATTTTTTATATATAGAAATGCAAAGCAAGAAGCAAAAGAATATGAAATTATGCAAATTCCAAGTGAAGAATATGCTTATTTTGTTTATAAGCAAGAAAATAAATATGGAGTTATTGATAAAGAAGGAAATATAGTTGTTCAAGCACAGTTTACAAATGTAAAAATACCAAATCCTTTAAAGTCAGTTTTTGTATGCTATGATGGAGATAATACAAAAGTTTTAAATGAAAAAAATGAGACATTATATGAGAATTTTAATAATATAGAACCATTGACATTAAAAAATGTTTCAACAGATTTAATATATGAAAAAACAGTTCTAAAGTACGAAGAAAACGGAAAATATGGTTTAATTAGCATAGATGGAAACAAAATCACAAATGCAAAATATCAAGAAATAGATACTTTACAATATAAAGAAGGAGAATTAGTAGTAAAAGAAAATGATAAATATGGAGTTATAAATATAAATGGTTATGAGATAATAAAACCAGAATATGACCAAGTAAAAGCAGACGGATATTATTCTTCAGATAACAAATACAAAGATGACGGATATATTGTAAGTATTACAACAGACGATGGATATAGATATGGATATTTAAATAATGAAGGTCAAAAAATATTAGATACTAAGTATAATGATTTATCTAGATTAGCTTATAGCAATAAAGATACTATATATTTATTGTGTGCTGAAAATGGTAAATATGGATTATATGAAGGAGCAAAAAATATTATACCTAATGAATATCAAGCTATAACATATGTTGAAGATAATGATTTTTGTATAGTTCAAAAGGGTAAAAAATATGGTGTAGTAAACTTGGAAGGAAGTATGATGTTACAAGTAAAATATTCACAAATTGATGTAAATGGAGATTATTTGTATGTAACAGATGAAAATTCTGAAAAGAAGGTATATGATAAAAAAGGAAATTTAACAGAAATAAATCCAAATTTAGTAATACAATCAACAAAATCAGATGATGATTATAAAATTTATATTGACTCATCAACAGGAAAAACAGTTTATAGTATTTATAAAGGAGATACAAAATTAACTTCAGAAAATTATAGTTATATAGAATATTTAAATGAAGGATATTTTATTGCAAGTAATGAATCTGGAAAATTAGGAATAATAGATAGTAAAGGAAATGCAAAAGTAGAATTAAAATATGATTCAATACAAAAAATAGCAGGAACAAATATTATACAAGCAATTGATTCAACTACTAAAATGACAGAAATTTATTCAAAAGATTTTATAAAAACTTATGAAATTGCAAATGCAAGTATTGAAAATATAAAAGATAATATAATAAAAGTTTATAATACAGAAGAAATAAAATATTTTGATTATGATGGTAATTTGTTAGAAAACAAAGTAGCTTTTCCAGATATAAATTTATTCCCTAAAAAGGAAAATGGAAAATGGGGATTTGTTGGACAAGATGGAAATGTTGTAGTAGATTATCAATATGATGATGTAACAGAATTTAATGAATATGGTTATGCAGGTGTGAAAAAGGATGAAAAATGGGGTGTAATTGATAACGATGGAAATGTTATTGTTGAAGCAGTTTATGAATTAAATCCTCAGGATAAGCCTAGTTTTATAGGTCAGTATTATAAAATATCATTTGGAAATGGGGAAGGATATTATACAAAATAGTAGTTGTTGTTTTAAATTTTAATTTTAAGTTTAATTTATAGTTAGAGTTGTGGCTATTTGCTTGTGTAAGATTGTTTAATAATATTAGTGGTTGTAAATTATAGGTTTAGGCTTTAGGAAATCGATTGGGGTTTCTTAAAGCTTTTTTTGTGGTGTGAGTCCGTTTTCAAATGGCAATAATAATTTTTTTATATTTAAAAACATTCCATAGCAGGGGCGTTTGAAAACCTAATTGGTTGCTCACGCATGGCGGGTCTAGGTACGGTTTTCAAGCTGACGCGGGTCTTAGGGAACTGTCGGTCTTTTAAATATAAAAAAATTATTATTGCCATTTGAAAACTACTTTTTGGAATGTTTTATTTTTTGTTATAAATTGAATGTAAAATGTTTATTATGGATTTATTTGTGAATAATATAGTTAGAATGTTTCTGAGGAAGGAAAGTGGATTGAAAATGAAAATTGGGGTTGCATTGTCTGGTGGTGGTATTAAGGGGATTGCACATGCAGGTGTATTGAAAGCTTTTGAGGAAAATGATATAAAAATAGATGTAATTGGTGGAACTAGTTCAGGCAGTTTGGTTGCAACTTTATATGCTATGGGTTATTCTCCACGTTATATATATTTATTGTTTCAAAGATATGCAAAAGATATAGTTAGTATGGATTTTTTACCTTTATTTAATGGAATGAGTAGTTTTATAAAAAATAAAAAATTTCAGATAGTTGGATTTAATAATGGCAAAAAGTTGGAAAATGAATATAATAGTTTGGCAATGCAAAAAGGGATAGAAAAGATTTCAGATATAAAGATGCCATTGGTTATTCCAACTGTGGATATAAATTCTGCAAAGGAGTATGTTTTTACAAATTATATACCAGATAAAGAAGACAAAGATAAATATATATCAGATATTCCAATAGGCCTTGCAGTAAGAGCAAGTAGTAGCTTTCCACGGAGTGTTTTATCCTTGTAAATATAAGAATCATCATTTTTTAGATGGTGGAATTTTGGATAATATACCTGTTACAGAAGTAAAGAAACAAGGAGCAGATATTATTATATCTGTTAATTTTGAACTAGAAGAAGTGAATGAAGATAGTAATATAATTGATATAACTATGAGAACTTTAGATATAATGGGAAGCAAAGTTTCTGAAAATAGTTTGAATTATACTGATTATTTAATTACTATAGAAGCATGTAAAGTGGGTCTATTAGATTTTACAAAATTGGAAACTTGCTATCAATGTGGCTATGAAACGGCAATTAAAGCTATTAAAGGAAAAATGGGAGAAATTTTAAAACTAATTTGATAAAGTTATTTTAAAACTTCGATTCAAAAAAATTAAAAAGATTTATGTAGTTTATTATATGTAATAATGTATTTTAAAGTAGTTAAGGTAATTAGGAGTTTTAAGATTTTAATATATTTTGTAACTTATTATAAATTTTGAATAAATATTAAATTAAATTTTAGATTAAACTTTTTTGTAAGAGTTGATTTAAATTACAATTAATTATCAGGTATAATAAGTATATAAATTTAATATATTTTAAAAGAATAAGATAAAAATAAAAGAATAAATAAAATAAAAGAATAAATAAAATAAAAGCATAAATGAAATAAAAGAATAAATGAAATAAAAGAATAAATGAAATAAAAGAATAAATGGAATAAAAGAATAAATGGAATAGAAGGATAAATGAAGTAAAATAAAAAATGAAGTAAAAGAAAAAAAGAAATAAAATAAAAGAAAAAATAAAATAAAATAGAAACAAAATATAACAAAAAAGAAAATATAGAATAAAGAAGAGGGAGAAGTGATATGGAGATAAAATATTTTGATAATGCAGCAACGACGAGGATAAAAGAAGAAGTTTTTAGAGAAATGGTACCATATTTGACAAATCAATATGGAAATGCTTCTTCTATATATAAGATAGGTAGAGATTCAAGGCGAGCAATTGAACAGGCAAGGGGAAGAGTTGCTAGTCTTTTTAATTCTGATCCTTCTGAAATTTATTTTACGAGTTGTGGCTCTGAGAGTGATAATATGGCTTTAAAAGGAATGGCATATTTGCAAAAAGAAAAAGGGACTGGAAAGGACCATATTATAACTTCTAAAATAGAGCATCCTGCAATTTTAGAATCTTGTAAAACTTTGGAAAAACAAGGTTTTAGAGTGACATATTTAGATGTTGATAAAGAAGGGGTAGTTGATTTAAATTCTTTAGAAAATGCAATAGATGAAAAGACTTTTTTAATTAGTATAATGTATGCAAATAATGAGATTGGTACAATTGAACCAATTGAACAAATTTCTAAAATTGCTCATAATCATAATATTATTTTTCATACTGATGCAGTTCAAGCTACTGGAAATGTAGATATAGATGTAAAAAAATTGAATATTGATATACTTTCTATGTCAGGACATAAGATATATGCACCAAAAGGAATAGGAGCTATATATATCAGAAAAGGAATAGAAATAAATAGATTTATGGATGGTGGACATCAAGAAAAAAATAAAAGAGCTGGAACAGAAAATGTTGCAGAAATAGTAGGTTTAGGAAAAGCTTGTGAATTAGCAGAAAAAAATTTAAAAAGTTATCAGAAAAAATTATTGTTTCTAAAGGAGTATTTTATAAAAAGATTAACAGAAAATTTTCAAGATTTTATAATAAATGGAAGTTTAGAAAATAGATTACCGGGAAATTGTAATATTTGTTTTAAAAACATAGATTCTAATGAACTGTTATTTAAATTAGATGCAGTACGGAATATGTGCATCTGGAGGTTCTGCTTGTTCTTCTGGAGATAGTTCTGTTTCACATGTGCTTACTGCAATAGGTGTTCCAAGCGAATATGCAAATGGTGCACTCAGAATTACTTTTGGGGATTTTAATAATAAAGAAGATGTGGATTTTTTAATTGATAATTTGAAAATAATCATTAGTAAATAATAAATATCGGTTAAGATAAAAGTTAATTTTTCTTTTGAAAATAAAATTTTATTTATTTTCAATTTAATCTTGTATAACTTAAAGTTTCATAATGTTTTTGCATAATAAAAACTTAAATATATAATTGTACTAAAATAGGTTAAAGATATTTTTAAATATATAAA
>ERZ1643246.2430-NODE-2430-length-17770-cov-6.465143_pt1 | contig 17770 bp, 17 predicted proteins | sample MGYA00579265_ERZ1643246 | MGnify/ENA primary metagenome ERZ1643246 (study PRJEB29033, sample SAMEA4952261) | chicken gut metagenome | biome: Broiler Chicken; feature: Gastrointestinal Tract; material: Caecum | place: Ireland | collected 2018 | study: Broiler...
AACACGCTGTCTCTGACCACCGGACAGAGCCTTCGGTTTACGGTCAAGCAGTTTCTCCAGATCCAGGATCTTGGCTGCTTCTTTTACCATCTTGTCGATCTGATCCTTCGGAGTTTTTCTCAGCTTCAGACCGAATGCCATGTTGTCATATACGGTCATATGCGGATACAGAGCGTAGTTCTGGAATACCATGGCGATATCTCTGTCCTTCGGCTCAACGTCGTTAACAACTTTGTCACCGATTTTCAGGGTACCGCTGGTGATCTCTTCCAGACCGGCGATCATACGAAGTGTTGTAGATTTTCCACATCCTGAAGGACCTACAAAGATAATAAACTCTTTATCTTCGATCTCCAGATTGAAGTCTTTAACTGCTTCAAATCCGTTGGGATATGTCTTATTAATGTGCTGTAAAGATAAACTTGCCATTTTAACTTACCTCCTGTTTGTACTGCATGTAAATTACCCAACTCACAGCCAGGCCGCCTGGAGGCACCTGTCCTGTAACTGAGTCTTAGTATACCGGAATCGGCCTGATTCTGCCATACCAGTTTTACACAAACTTTCCCTCCGGGGCTTGGCAATTCTGCCCGCCTCCCCCCGGCATCCCCTTCTTTTAGGTCATGTTCACTAAAATTTTCTGATTTTCATGTACAGATTGACGAATATGGAATTTCTCGTTTCTTTATTTGCTTTTTACAAACGTTTTCGATATACTAAAAAGAGTAGCCGAAAATGTCATTTCGGCTGATGCTGTATTTTTATAGAACTTTTACGAGAAGGAAGGCATACTATGAGCAATTTATTCAACCCGGACAACAAGTTTTTTACCTTCATGGGCAGAGTGGCTGATCTGATGATTCTCAACATTCTCTGCATCATCTGCTGCATTCCGGTAATTACCATCGGGCCGGCCATTACCGCCATGTTCTATGTGACACTGAAGATGGTCCGCAACGAGGAATCTTATGTGATCCGGGGATTTTTCCATTCATTCAAGCAGAATTTCCGGCAGGGAGTGATTATCCACCTGATCCTGCTGGTTGTGGGAGCCATTCTTTTGTTTGATCTGTACTTTACCCGTCAGATGGCAGGAGAAAACCGGCTGTATATGGTACTGGGATATGTATTTATGGTGGCGATTGCCCTCTATCTGATGATATTTACCTATATCTATCCCATGCTGGCAAAGTTTTACAACTCCGTCAAAAACACCTTCCGCAACGCGCTGCTGGTATCCATCCGGCATCTGCCGTATACGATTCTGATGCTGGTGATCACGGCCGTCCCTGTGCTTCTGATGTTTTTTGTACCGCAGACAGCGGCCTATGTACTGTTGTTTTATATCCTGCTGGGATTCTCCACCATCGCCTATATCAACTCCCGGTTCTTTGCGAAGATCTTTGACCGGTATATACCGGCCACAGAGGAGGCAGAGAACGGTCAGGGAGAAAAAGATGTGGAAATTGACGGTTCCGTTTTCCGGAATCTTCATCCCACCAACACCCCTCCCGAAAGCGACGGGGATTCCCTGGAAGACGGGGTATCCGGTCAGCTTCCGCAGGATACAGCGGGCACGGAGACAGCGGTTGACGACGGCGGCGATTCTCAACAGCAGTAAATCATCCTGATATCGGATTTGATGATTTGATTTTTGCGGCGGAAGAAGCGGCGCGGACGCGCGGCCATTTCTTCCGACAGCCGTAAAATCTGAAGCGCCCAAAAACATACGAAAAAGAGCTGAGGCGAAATCATGATGTATGTTGCCTCAGCTCTTTTTTCTTTTTTTATTTCTGATCTTCCCCGCCGGCCGCCGCAAAGGTTATGGTCACCTTGAACAGATCTCCGTCCAGATAAATATCAAAGGTTCCCTTCTGCAGCTTCACCAGATTTTTTGCAATAGACAGTCCCAATCCGCTCCCCTCGGTGCTGCGGGATACATCCCCCCGGACAAACCGTCCGGTCAGTTCCTCCGCTTTAATGGAATTCAGAGAATTTTCGGAAATGTTTTTCAACTCAAAGATCACACGGCAGCCAATCTGTTTCACTTCCACATATACGCGGGTATGGGGCATGGCATATTTGGCCACATTATTGTACAGATTTTCCACTACCCGCCACATTCTCCTTCCGTCAGCCATGATTTTCACCGGCTGCTCCGGAATCTTGCTGACAATTTCCAGACCTCTGGCATTGAATTTTTCTTCAAATTCTCCGTTGGTCTGCCATACCAGTTCCCCCAGATTGATGGGGCGCATATCCAGCACGATATTACCGGAACTGATTTTGGAAGCCTCCACCAGATCTTCTGTCAGCTGTTTCAGCCGCTGGGATTTGCTGTCCAGCACATCGATGTAGCCTTTGATCTTCGGATCTTCGATATTCTCCCGTTTCAGCAGATCCACATAGTTGATGATGGAGGTAAGCGGCGTTTTGATATCATGGGAGACATTCGTGATCAGATCGGCCTTCAGCCGCTCACTTTTCACGGTTTCCTGGACCGCCCGCTTCAGGCCGTCGCCCACATGGTTGACGGCCTCCGCCATCTCCCGGTTATCTCCCGTCAGATCCTTCTCGTCGATTTTGAAATCCAGTTCTCCTCCGGCAATTCTCGCCAGACCATCCCGGATCACCTGACGCCCGGCGCCTTCTTTTACCAGATACAACAGCACGATGCCGTCCGCGATCAGCGCCAGAAAAACGCCGAAGCCGCGGAAGGTGAGCAGGACAAACATATTTCCCAGCATCAGCAGAATAAATGCGGTAATCATCTGGCCGGAAGTAGCCCTGGCAGAATACACTTTTTTGCAGCTTACCAGAATATTGTATGACAGACTGCTCTTCCACAGCAGTTTCCCCTTTGCCCGGCGCGCCAGACTTGTGTAAAACCATAAGAACACTGCCGCCGCGCCCAGCTCCATCAGCATAAGCGGTATCAGCACGCCCCAGTAATCACTTCCGCCCTCCGTGCACGCGGCCACGCCCATGCCGATCATAACAAACAGCGCTACGCCCGCTATGGCCGCCACCACCTCTGTGGGCAGCTTATCCGTTCCCCGCAGGTGCAGCCGACGGTCTTCCCGTACCCGTCCTGCCTGCACCGTAAGCAGCACAGTTCCCAGGATACCGGTCAGCAGACTGGCCAGCAGGGCAATCAGAAATACATTTCCCCAGGCCGCGTACCGCTCATAAAACGATGCGGACACCGCAATCCGGTCATATACGGGATAGCTGGTATCCACCAGCAGAACAATCTTTTCGTTTTCCGATACAACAGGCGCGGTTCGATAGATATTCTGCAGATATTTCTCCGCCTCGGTGTCGGTATTCGCCTCCAGCATTCCGTCCGTGCGGGTTCCGTAAAATACAAAGTCTCTGCTGGCACGGGTAAGCGTCTGATCTTCCACATAACCGTTTTCCCATTTTGATACATTGGTATATATGGCGCCCGTATCCAGATCCTCCACACAGTACCGGAGATTGGTTTCCTGTGCGCCCAGAATATCCGCGGCAGCCAGATAATCGGACATTTGTGTCAGTGCCTCATCCAGCGCTTTGTATAAATCCATCAAAGAAACGGTCTTGCTGTTCTCCCGGGCATAATCCGCCAGGGAAACGCCCGAGGAGGGCAGTCCGCTCTCTTCCTCCAGCTGTTTTCCGTTTTCATACAGATAAAGAAATTCATCTGAATAATCGGAGGTATCCGTCTCGTCTGCCGTATATTCATCTTCCACATAGCTGTATGCCATATCCTCCGATGTGTAAAGCAGTTCCGAAAATTCGCTTTCCCGGTCCGCCATTCTGCGAAGTGTCTGAACCGTGTAGGATGTGTCCCTGCTCTGTGACTTTTCCTGAGCATCCAGATCTGTAATATTCACCGTCTTCTGGGGATCCAGCTCTCCTTCGGTAAAAAATGGCCGGCCGGATTCCACCACCTGAGAAAGCCGGTTCATATATTCCACCACATTGTCCCCGAACTGCAGCGTGGATTCATAGTTCTTTTCCGTTGGTTTTGCCAGTACCTGTTCCAGATCGATTCCATTGGCGGATAACAACACCAGCATGTCGGCGCATCCGGAAAATACCACCACACATAACAATATCACCGCCACCGTAAGGACCCTTACCGGACGTGCGAAGAGAATGCCTCTTCCCTTTTTTTCTTCCATTGCGATAACCTCCTTATGGGGGTTACATTTTTTCTATTTTATATCCGATTCCCCAGACCACCTTCAAATATCTGGGTTCTCTGGGATTAATCTCGATTTTTTCTCTGATGTGACGGATGTGCACGGCCACGGTATTATCCGCGCCAATCGCCTGCTCATTCCATATATTTTCGTAAATCTGTTCGATAGAAAAAACTTTCCCCTGATTTTTGATCAGCAGCAGCAGAATATTATACTCGATGGGCGTCAGTTTCACCGGCTCTCCATCCACCGTAACCACCTTCAGATCATCGTCCACCATCAGGCTTCCGCACTGATAGACCGCATGGGCCTCTTCCACCGGCATATTGCCCAACTGTGTATAGCGCCGGAGCTGGGATTTCACCCTGGCAATCAGCTCCAGAGGATTAAAAGGCTTGGTAATGTAATCATCAGCACCGATATTCAGGCCCAGAATCTTATCCACATCCTCCGATTTGGCGGACAGGATTATAATGGGAATACTGCTGGTTTCCCGAATCTTTCTTGTTGCCCGGATGCCGTCCAGATTCGGCATCATCACGTCGATCAGAAGCAGATGGACCTCTTCCTTTTTCAGGAGTTCCACCGCCTGTATTCCGTCATACGCTTTCAAAATTCGATATCCTTCCTGGGAAAGATATATTTCAATCGCATCTACGATTTCCTTGTCATCATCACATACTAAAATTGTAAACATCGTCATCACCTCGCTTTCCATTATACCCAAAAGCAGACTGTCTTTCCAGTTCTTTTGTTTCTCTGCCGCTCTGATGGTATCATATCAGGTATTTCTTTATTTCCGCAGAAGAGAAATCTTAAGATTTGATGAAAAAATTGATGATTTTCTCCCGAAAAGGTTCTGTGGATTCTTTTGCCGTCCCATGTTATAATGAGCGGGAATGAATAGGAGTATACGCGGACAGCTTCCCTCTCCGGCAGCAGATGACGGATACGGGCTGTCGTGGATATGATATATACGCCGGAGCGCATCCGGAGGAAAGGAGGAACTGCTTCATGTTCCGATTATGGGGAAAAATGTGGAAGGGCAACCGGCTGCTGAAGGATACCGTGATCTGTGATTCCAGTGAGGATACACGCACTCACAAAATCTTTCACGCGCTGGATGAAATCTGTTATCAGTGGGATCTGAGCCGTCCCCTGTGGCTGGATCATAATATTTCGGAATTTCAGCGGCATGCAAAAACCCGCTTTCGTTCCGACAATTTTATTGATTCCATTCCATTTGATTATCTGGAAATTCAGATTCTGGAAGAGGACTGACACCGCGGCCGTCCCCCGGCGCAGGCCCCTTCTTTTCCATGCAAGGCGTTTTTATTTCACGGGAAAACACACACTTTCCCGTGAAATAAAAAACATCCGCCGGGGAATTTCTTCCCACAGCGGATATTTTGATCTCTGAAAGCAGAAATCCCACCCTGCGTATCTTCTGTCAGGGAAAATGCGAAATTTATGAAAGCTCCATCTCCCTGATTTCCCGAACCATTTTCTGAATCTGAGCGGGATCTCTCTTTCTTCTCTTTTCTATGGGACCATTGAAATTGATCCCGTATGGTCTGATGGATAAAAGCGTCTCTTTCAGGTTTGTGGAGCACAATCTGTCCGAAAGAAAGAATTCTCTTTTCTGCGGACCATAAGAAAGCAATATGTTCAGACACTGATCACGGCTTTTCCCTTCCTCTTCCCTGAAATCATACATCAGATAATCCACCGGATAATCCTGCGCCTTCCGAATACTCTCCGGCGATTCTATGTAGACGGTTTTAATCAGCGGTTTATCTGTCAGATGACGAAGCTGTTCCATCTCTTCCGGCGTACAGTCCCCGTGTATATGGGCCGCGTCAATCATTCCGCTTCCCAGAAGGTCTGCAATCAGCCAACAGGAAAGACAGGAAAAGCTGCCGACAGTCTGAATCTCCGGAGCCAGTTTTTTTCTCAGGTATTCCGCCTGATCCACGCCTACCCGATAGCTGCTGTTAAAAAATATGAATGCCGCATAATCCGGCTTCATCCGGTTGATCCACTCCACATCGCACAGTCTGGCCAATCCACTGACTTTGATCTTTATTCTCCTTGTGTCCGCATCTTTCACTTTTCTCATCTCACTTTCCCATGCGCCCTGTAATATCAGGAACCACTTTACTTAATTAAATTGTACTGGTATTTTTTATTTTGTCAATTTATTTCCTGATATTTAATTTATTTTTAACATATACAGAATAAAACATTTTCTATTTTATTATGGTTTTCAGTTAATATTCGTCTTTTCAAAACAGCGCCTTCATGATTTCTGCAACCGGAAACGGGGATGGTTCGCGGATTCTATATTTTATAACAAAACAGAAAAGCAAAATGTGCAGGACGATTCTCAACAGAACCGCAGCCTGCACATTTTGCTTTTCCTGTATATGCCGTCGGATATCCGCAAAATACGGTTCCGATTTTTGTTCCGGATCATCAGTAAACCCGGTTGACATTGTCTCCCCGCAGAAAACGTCCGATATTGGCCGCGGTTTCCTCCGCGCACCGCCTTCTGGTCTCCACCGGCGCCCAGCCGATATGGGGAGTAATCACCAGCTTCCGGCTGTCCTGAATCTTCAGCAGCGGATTGTCACGGGCAATGGGCTCCCGGGACACCACATCCAGCGCCGCCCCGGCAATCCAGCCTTCCCGCAGGGCTTTCGCCAGCGCTTCATCTTTCACCACCGGACCGCGGGCCACGTTAAGGAAATAGGCGGTGGATTTCATGGCCCGAAACGCCTCCTCGTCCATCAGGCCTTCCGTATACCGGTTCAGAGGCGAATGAATGGACAGAATATCGGAAGCGGCCAGCAGCGCCTTCCACTCCACCTGCCGGTAAGGAGTATCGTAACGGCCTCCGGAGGCGGAACAGCAGATGACCCGGCAGCCAAAGGCACTGGCGATCTGCGCCACCTTCCGGCCGATGGCTCCCATGCCAAGGATCCCCCAGGTTTTCCCTGCCAGTTCCATGAACGGCTCCCCGAACCACGAGAACGTACCGCAGTCCGAATAACGTCCCGATTTCACAAAATCATCGTAATACCGCAGCCGTTCCATCAGATACAGCAGCAGGGCAAAGGTATGCTGGGCCACCGCGTCGGTGGAATAACCGGCCACATGATAGGCGGCGATCCCCCTGGATTTCAGGTATTCACCGTCCAGATTGTTGATTCCTGTGGCGCTCAGTCCCACCATGCGGACCTTGGGAGCGTCCTTCAGGGTGTCCCGGCACAAAGGCAGCTTGTTGGCCACCAAAATCTCCGCGTCCCGAATCCGTTCGGGCATCTCTTCCACTGTGGTGTTGGGATAAACTTTTACCTCCCCGAATTGCTCGAAGGAGGTAAAAGATATATCGTCACCCAGGCTTTTTGCTTCCAAAATGACAATTTTCATATTCTTATAATCTCTTTAACAGTTCTTCTCTCTCTTTTTCGTATCCCGGTTTTCCCAGCAGCGCAAACATGTTTTTCTTGTAGCTCTCTACGCCCGGCTGGTTGAAGGGATTCACACCGGAAACATAGCCGCTGACGCCGCAGGCGAACTCGAAGAAATAGAACAGCTGTCCCAGATAGAACTCATTCTGCTCCGGGATCGTAACCATCAGGTTGGGAACATTGCCGTCCGTATGGGCCAGAATCGTACCGTTCATGGCACTCTTATTTACAAAATCCACGGTTTTTCCCGCCAGATAGTTGAGGCCGTCCAGATCCACCGGCTCCTCATTGATGGTCAGCTCCACTCTGGATTTTTCCACATTCATCACAGTTTCGAACATAATTCTGGAACCGTCCTGAATAAACTGTCCCATGGAGTGCAGATCTGTGGTCAGATCCACAGACGCCGGGAAGATACCCTTCTGATCCTTGCCCTCGCTCTCGCCAAACAGCTGCTTCCACCACTCGGAAACGTAATGCAGGCTGGGCTCGTAGTTGGCCAGAATCTCCACGGTTTTTCCTTTTCTGTGCAGGATATTGCGGATGGCCGCGTACTGCAGCGCATCATTGCTCTCGAAGGGCTGGTTCAGCGCCAGCTCTCTTCCGGAGGCTGCACCCTCCATCAGTTTATCGATATCAGCACCGCTGACAGCGATGGGAAGCAGACCTACGGCGGTGAGAACAGAGAAACGTCCTCCCACATCATCCGGAACCACGAAGGTCTCGTAGCCTTCTTCATCCGCCACCTTCTTCAGAGCGCCCTTCGCCCGGTCCGTGGTGGCGTAAATTCTTCCGGCTGCCTCTTTCTTGCCATATTTTTTCTCCAGCATTTCCTTAAATACCCGGAAAGCGATGGCCGGCTCTGTGGTGGTTCCGGATTTGGAAATCATGTTGATGGAGAAATCTCTGTCTCCGATCACATCCACCAGGCCCTGAATATAGCTGCTGCTGATGCTGTTGCCCACATAATAAATCTCAGGAGTCTTCCGAACTTCTTTGGATACATTGTTGTAGAAGCCATGTCTCAAAAATTCAATGGCCGCTCTTGCTCCCAGATAGGATCCTCCGATACCGATCACCAGAAGAACCTCTGAGTCCTCCTGAATCTTCTTCGCAGCTTTTTTAATCCGGTCAAACTCTTCTTTGTCATAGTCCACCGGCAGATCAATCCATCCCAGGAAATCGTTTCCCAGTCCGTCCCGGTCTGTCAGCTGCTGCTTTGCGGCGCCTACGATTCTGCTCATAGACTGTACTTCCTCTGCACTGATGAATTTTGCAGTTTTTGAATAGTCAAATGTAACCTTACTCATAATCTTTAGCTCCTTTTCTGACTTTCATGTCTGGAATGCCCACACCAGCAGACATATCCGTTGTCCAAAAACAGTGTACCAAATCACAACTTCTTTATCAAGTTAAATATTCCCGTATCACCTCCCGCATAATCGTCTCCTCCTCCGGCGTCAGCAGATGAGAAAACTTTGTCTCGCTGGCCGCCGTCTGACGGATTCCCTCTGTTACCCGGTCAATCAGTTCTTCGCGGGTCTGCTCCCTGATGGCCTCCACATCCGGCGCCGTCTGTCTGGCGGGGCCGCTGTTCTCCATAAAATCCATCAGCCCGTCCAGAATCATATCCTCTTTATTCATAAATCCCATAAACTGCCGCAGCAGCAGAAGCAGGGCAAATACTCCCACGCCCACCAGCACATACTCGTAACGGATCAGCTGGCTCTGCTCATAACGGTACGTCCCGTAAACCGCCGTCATCATCAGCAGAAAACACAGCAGAGCCCCCAGCCCGATCCCCTGTTTCAGCTTGTGCAGACGGATCCCCAGCACTTTCCCTTTCATCAGCTGGGTTCGTATGAAAGCTTCCGGGTTGGCGATTTCCTGTTCCTTTGTCTCCCGCAGTTTCCGTTCGTTTAAAAATTCTTTCGTCCATTTTCCTCTGGGGTTGTCCAGTCTTCCCAGGTCACGGATCGTCCTGCTGTAAAAATGATTGACCAGCACAATACACAAAATTCCCAGGACGCCTGCCGCGGCCATTCCGTAAAACAAAACCTGCTGTTCCATCCATGTCTGTAACATAAGCGATGTACCCCCTTATTTTTTGCGTCTCCGCCAGATTGCTTATTGAGACTTCTGGAGATATTATATCGCGCCTATTCCCCCGGGGGAACTAAAATCGTTCGTCAAATTCCCGGTTATTTCTCTCTGAATGGCACTGGATATGGAAGCATTCCGCAGCCGTCCCGTGGGATCACAGGCTCTTCAGCATTTCCTCCACCAGACGCACGCAATGCTGGGCCGCCTCCCGCTCAAAGGTGGGATAATCCATGGAGGCACTGTCATCCGCTTTGTCGGAAATCGCCCGGAGGATCACAAAAGGAATGTGGTTCAGCCAGGCTGCCTGAGCGATGGCTGCCCCTTCCATCTCGGTACAGAAGCCTGCGAACTCCGCGGAAATATCCTCTTTTACTGCCTTTGCCGCCACAAACTGGTCGCCGCTGACCACCCGGCCTTCAAAAACCTGGATCTCCGGATTTACCCGCCGGCAGGCCTCGGCCGCCACCTGACGCAGATGGGGATCTGCCTCAAAAGAAAACACGTCCATCTGAGGGATCTGGCCTCTGCGGTATCCAAACTCCCGGGCATCCATGTCATGATGCAGGGCGTCTGTGGAAACCACAATATCGCCGATGTTGATCTCCGCCTTCAGAGAACCGGCCACACCGGTATTGATCACCGCCTCCACCTGAAAATCATCTGCCAGGATCTGGGTGCAGACTGCCGCATTCACTTTTCCAATACCGGAACGAACCACCACGGCTTCTTTTCCGTTCAGCTTTCCGCAGCAGAATTCCATGGATGCTTTCTTTACCATCTTCATGTCTTCCATATGCTGCTTTAATGTTTCAACTTCCACTTCCATGGCTCCGATAATTCCGATTCTGTTCATTGCTATATTCCTCCGTATTTTTCTGTTTTCTCAGGGCCTTGTCTGTCCTGCAACGGCCCCGGTATTTTCACTGCTTCACGGCCACGCCGTTCTTCAGTTTTTTATAGTAAAAGACTGCCAGCTGTGTTCTGTCCCGCAGTTCCAGTTTTTCCAGAATGATACTGAGATAGTTTCTCACAGTACCTTCACTCAGGTAAAGGCGGCCGGCGATTTCCCGGTTGGACAATCCCTCCGCCACCAGGGAAATGATCTCCAGCTCTCTGGGTTTCAGATCGAAGGGAACACCGTCCTCCTCTTCATCCCTGCGGTTCATCAGTCCGGGAAGCTTTGTGACAATCTCATCCCCGAACACATTCTGTCCGGACATCACCGCCCGCAGCGCCGGGGCCACTGCTTCCGTATTCTGCTTGATCAGATACCCCTTGGCTCCCATGGCCAGCGCCTCCACAATATACTCCTGATCGGAAAAAGTGGTCAGAAACAGAATCTTCATATCAGGAAACTCCTGAAGAATCTGTCTCCCGGCAATAAGCCCGCTCATTTTCGGCATCTGGATATCCATCAGCATAAGATCCGGTCTCAGCTTCCTGCAAAGCTGAACCGCTTCCTCCCCTTCCGTTCCCGTGGCCTCCACCTGAATATCTTCTTCCGCTTCCAGGATAATTTTCAGGGACATGCAGACAAATCTGTCATCATCAATTATCACCACTCGCATGTTTTATTCCTTTCCCTCCCTGGGCACTGAGATAAATATGGAAAATCCTCCTCTGGTCTGAAGGTTAAAGTTTCCGCCCAGGGCCTCCACCCTTTCTTTCATGTTCAGCAGGCCGATTCCGTTGCCGATGAGACTATCCGGCCGGTCAGACGGGCAGCCTTTCCCGTTGTCCAGGATCATCAGCTGATAAAAACCTGGATGTTCCATGACGCTTATGGATGCCTCCGTGGCCTGACTGTGCCGGGCGATATTGGAAAAAGCTTCCCTGCTCACTGCCAGAAAACAGCAGGCCACCTGCCTGGGGAGTTTTCCCGCTTCATATTCCATTCTTACCGGGCAGAAAGAAAAGGAATCTGTCAGGGATCTGAGAGACAGTTCCAGATTCATGGCATCATCGCGCAGGTCATGTACACTGGTCCGGATATTGTCCATGGCGTCCTCCAGAGAGTCTTTCAGCTCTGCCAGCGGTACCGCCATGGTTTTCTCTTTTCCCATCACCACCTGCAGGGCGCTGACCTGGAGAATGGACCGGGTCAGCAGGTGCCCCACATTGTCATGAATCTCCCTGGCAATGCGGGTTCTCTCGTTGAGCGTGGCCAGTTCAATCTCATAATCCTGACGGTCAATCAGTTCTCTGTTCTTTTCCTTCAGAATATCCGACTGTTCCGCAGTCAGATCGCGGTAAGAATGAAACCGCTCCTCCAGCGCAAGTCTCTCATCGCACCGCCGCCGCAGCCAGAAAGCCAGCGCCATGAGAAGCAGCAGATACCACCACAGGAAAAGAGACTCTCCGGCAGCCACTGCCGACGCAGCAGACACCGCCGCAGCAGCCGGCAGATCCCTGGCCAGGAGAAACCGTCCGTCCCTTCCTCCCGCCGCATCGTAGAAAAACACCGGCAGAAAAAACAGGCCGTCCTTCCCTGCCAGACAAAGAGCCGCGTAAGCCGCAATCATGATCTTCTGCTGTTTTTCCCGGACAAGAAGCGACAGACAGGCCCAGGACACCGCAAACAGCAGCGCGCCCACCCGCTCTGCCGATGACTGGCGCACTGCAGGTATCATGCATAACAGGAATATCAGAATTTTTTCAGTCAACATCTGCTTCATGGGCAATCCTCCCGGAAAATTCCGTTTTCATTTTAACATATCCCCGGAGAAATGAAAAGTTTGGCCCGGAAATATGACATTTGTCATGTCAGTTTGTGACAGGGTTCACTGTCCGGGCAGCGCCAGTTCCTCTATAATTTATATTAGATATTAGCACCGTAAGAAAGGAGTCTGTTTTTATATGATAAAGGTTCACAATCTTGTAAAACGGTATGGCAGCCTTATTGCCCTGGATCATTTTTCCCTGGAGGTCAGCAGCGGAGAAATCTTTGGCCTGCTGGGGCCCAACGGCAGCGGAAAAACCACCGCCATCAACTGTATGCTTTCCCTGCTCACCTTTGATAAAGGAGAGATTTTTCTTTTTGGAAAACCCATGTCGGAAACCGCTTACGATCTGAAGCGGCAGATTGGCGTTGTATTTCAGAATGCCGCCGTGTTCCAGGAGCTGACCGTCTGGGAAAATATCGATTATTTCTGCGGACTTTACATCCGGAACCGGCAGCAGCGGAACAGATACGTCAGCGAAGCGCTGGAATTTTGCGGTCTGGAGGAATACAGAAAGTTTTATCCGCAAAAACTCAGCGGCGGATTGTTAAGGAGGCTGAACATTGCCTGCGGTATCGCCCACAAGCCGAAGCTGATTTTCATGGATGAACCCACCGTGGCAGTGGATCCGCAGAGCAGAAATCACATCCTGGAGGGGATTCGAAGGCTGAACCGGGAGGGAGCCACCATTGTATATACTTCCCATTATATGGAAGAAATCGAACAGCTCTGCAGCAGAATCATGATTATGGATAAGGGGAAGCCCCTGGCGGTGGGAACCAGGGAGGAACTGAAGGGCATGATTGCCGCCGATGAGAAAATCCGTATGGAACTGCCGGAACTTCCGGACGAAGTGCTGAAAGAGCTTCAGGAACTGCCCTGTGTGCGGCAGGCTGTTTTCCAGGACGGGAATCTGGACGTCCGCTGCCGTGCCAATGGTTTTGGCATGATCACCATCCTTGATCTTCTGAAAGAACAGCAGATTCATCCCGGACGGGTCTACTCGGAGCCGCCCACCCTCAACGACGTATTCCTGGCCATCACCGGGAAAGAACTGCGGGACTGATTTCCGGAAAGGAGTGGATACGGACATGAACAGCTATATTAAAATCGTAAAAATCTGTCTGCGAAATAAAATGGCCATTGTCTGGATGTTTCTATTTCCCATTATTCTCTCCACCTTATTTTATTTTGCCTTTGGCTCTCTGGATGAAGAGGGACAACTGGAGCAAATCCCTGTGGCCTGGGTGGAAGCATCCGACGGGGAGGCTGACGTACTGCTTTCGGTTCTGGAAGAGCTGTCGGGATCCGGTGAGGATGCTTTGCTGAAGCTGGAAAAAGTCTCCGACGTCCAGGAGGCAGGCGATCTGCTGAGAGAAGGCGCCGTTGACGGATATATTTCCATGGAAAACGGCAGCCCGCTTCTCACCGTACAGGAAAGCGGTACCAGCCAGACGATTCTGCGCAGCATTCTCACCAGGTATCTTCAGATCCGGAGTCTTCTGGACGCCGGCGCGGATCCCTCCTCCATGCAGCTGCTTTTTACCGGAAATTCTGACACATCCATTTCCGTGGATAATGTATCCGGGGATCTCTCTGTCAGCGGCACCGTTATTTACTTCTACTCGCTTCTGGCAATGGTTTGTCTTTATGCGGGATTTCTGGGTAATGTGGCGGTGGAACTCAGGCAGGCCAACCTGTCCGCCGTGGGCGCGCGGCGGTGTGTGGCTTTGCAGCGTCCGCTGCTATCGCTGCTGGTGGATCTGCTGGCCTATCTGACCGTCAGCTTTATGAGTGTCGGACTCTCTGTCCTGTATATGGCCGTGGTTCTGGATGTGGGCTTCGGCGGCAAATGGCCGATGGTGCTTCTCACCTGCTTTTGCGGCACGCTGGTGGGTCTCCTGTTTGGAGCGGCCATCTCCATCACCAACCGGCTTTCAGAAGGGGTAAAAACCGGAATTGTCATCATCGTCACCATGATCTGCTCCTTCCTGGCCGGATTGATGCTGGAAGGAATCAGCTATCAGATTCAGACCCATTGTCCGATACTGGCGCTGATCAATCCGGCTTCCCGGATCGCGGACGCCTTCTACTGCCTGTACTATTACGATAACTATGGGAGATTTTTCCAGAACATCGGAATTCTCACTGTAATGGCGGCAGTGCTTCTTGTGATTATCCTCATTTTCGAAAGGAGACAGCAATATGAAAGTATTTAGCGCCTGCATGAAAATCATCCGCAAAAATCTGCTTCTGATTCTTCTGTATAATCTGATGTTCGCAGCCATCGGCATTGTGGCAGGCCAGATGTCCTCCGGAGAATCGGGTCATCAGGGATTTGAAAATTCTGATTTCCATTATACCCTGATTGACCGGGACGACAGTCCCGCGCTTGCGGACAGTATCCGGTCCTACCTGAATCACTTCGGCCAGGAAGTTTCCATTGCCGATGAGACAGAGGCTTTACAGGATGCACTGTTCTTCGACAGCACCAATGCCATCCTCATCATCCCCGGGGGATTCGCCTCCTCTCTGGAAAACGGAAACCCGGAAAACATCTCCTTTTCCGCCAAACCGGACAGTGCTTCCGGATATTATGTGCAGTTTCTTCTCCAGAGCTATCTGGATACCCTGTCCCTCTGCATGGAAACTCCGGGGATCTCTGATCTGCAGCAGGCTGCGGAGACAGCCCTGCAGATCTCCCTCACGGAAGCTCCGGTACAGCTGCTGTCCGAAGAAAGCGCCACCAGCATCAGCGCATTTTTTCAGCAGTTTACCGTAATTGAGTATTACATTCTGGTGGTGGTGATCATGCTGTGCGTCAGTGCCATTTTCATTCCCTTCAACCGTCTGGAGATCCGCATGCGGAACAATATCAGCCCTCTTTCCCCCATGGCCTCCGGTCTGCAGAAATGGCTGGCTGCTCTCCTGATTTCTCTGGGGATCTGGGTTTTCACCAGTTTCTGCGCGTTTCTCATTGACTGGAAATCCACCCTGACCATGGAACCGGTTTCCCTGCTGCTGATCTGGTGCAACTCGCTGCTGGCCTCCCTGACAGCCATGGCCGGCGCGCTGGTATGCAGCCATTTTATCCGCAATCCCAATATTCAGAATGCGGCGGCAAATATTACAGCGCTGGTTCTCAGCTTCCTGGGCGGCGTCTTTGTTCCCCTGGATCTTCTGGGTGAAAATGTCATCCATGTGGGCCGCTTTCTTCCGTCTTACTGGTACAGCGCCACGGCCGATGAAATCTTTCACCTGTCCGGCTATTCCGCAGAGCAGCTTCGGCCGGTTTTCACCGGACTTCTTATACAGCTGGGCTTCTTCCTGGCTCTGCTGTGCATCTCACTTGTGCTGAGCAGATACCAGATCCGCGGGGAGCGGACACTGGGAAACAACCGGACAGAACTGGTCCGGTAATTATCCGCCATTGTGGATATCCGGAAAGTCATGCGATAGTTCAGACTTCCGGCTGTACTGTCACAAATGCATCGATTTCTGTCAAATCCTGCTGGAAAGGCCGGAAAGGATCTGCTATAATGGGTGAGGATAGGAGGAATTACTATGGTATACAAAACAAAAGGCGTATGTTCCAAAGAAATCAACTTTGATCTTGTAGACGGAAAAGTACACAATGTGTCCTTCGTGGGTGGCTGCAACGGCAACCTGAAGGGCATCTGCTCCCTGATTGAAGGACAGGATGCTAAAGAAGTGATCAAACGGCTGGATGGCATCCAGTGCGGATTTAAGAACACTTCCTGCCCGGATCAGCTGGCGCAGGCGCTGAAGTCCGCGCTGCAGTAAGATCTCTGTGAAATCCCACATGGGATTGATGGGGGCCGGCTTTGCCGGCCCCTGTTTTTTTGTTGCAGATAACTTCCTTTTTCCGGACTTACGGAAGCATATTGCAGCAACTGCTCCACAGATATATAATAGAAAAAATTCCGTTTTTTTGGGGGGGGGGGGGAATCATATCATGAGTGATCATATGGAAATGCGGCGCAAACGAATTGCAGACATCATCGATGTCCGGACCGGCAGAGACAGGGCCGGCCGTATCTATGACTTTTTCTATCTTTTTGTCATCATCCTGAACCTGACGGTCAGCATTATGCTTACTTATGAAAATATCCGGGCACGCCATCAGGAACTGCTTCTGATCATCGAGCGGGTAACGGTGGTAATTTTCTGTATAGACTATCTGCTCCGAATCTGGACCGCCAAATACCAGCACCCGGAAGTCAGTCAGGGGAAAGCCATCCGAAAGTATATGTGTTCCTTCACCGGAATTGTGGACCTGCTGTCCTTTTTCCCGTATTTTCTTCCCGTTTTCTTTCCTGCGGGAGCAGTAGCGTTCCGGATGCTGAGGGTCATGCGGGTTTTCCGTCTGTTTCGAATCAATGCCTATTATGATTCCTTCAAGCTGATTACGGATGTTTTGTCCGGCAAAAAGCAGCAGCTGTTCTCCTCCGTGTTTACAATTCTTATCTTAATGCTGGCGTCCAGTCTGTGCATGTACAGTCTTGAGCACGAAGCGCAGCCGGAAGTATTCCGCAACGCATTTTCCGGAATCTGGTGGGCTGCTTCTACACTGCTGACCGTGGGGTACGGGGACATCTATCCCATCACTGCCCTCGGAAAGCTGTTTGGTATTTTTATCACGTTTCTCGGAGTGGGAATGGTTGCCATCCCCACAGGTATTATTTCTGCCGGTTTTGTAGATCAGTATTCCAGAATAAAAAAGATGAGTGAATACGGTCAGGAAGCGGATGTTCATTTTATTAAGATTCACCTGACAGAACAGGACCCCTGGGTGAACCAGAGCATCGCCGCGCTTTGCCTGCCTCAGCGTGTTATCGTTGCTGTAATAAAACGCGGAGACAGAATTCTGGTTCCCAGAGGAAATATGATTCTGCGTGCAAATGATACCATGGTACTCGGCGCGGAGTCCTTCGGAGAACAGGAACATATCCGCCTGAAGGAACTCACGCTCCAGAAAAGTCATCCCTGGGTGGGACACCGTATCCGTGATCTGGACATTTCCAGGCAGTCGATTATTGTGCTGGTGAAACGTCAGAAACGGATTCTGATTCCCAACGGCAGTATGGTACTCCGGAAAGGAGATACGGTTATCATCTACACGCAGACCTTTTATGCTGATGCCAATGATCTGGACCTCTGAGCGGATATCTTCTATCTGTCCCACTTGTCACAAAGGCTGTTGATCTGTCCGATGAATTTGGCCAGATCTTTGTTGGCGCCGCCCTCATTATGGCGGATCACC
>ERZ1643246.2431-NODE-2431-length-17767-cov-21.586213_pt1 | contig 17767 bp, 18 predicted proteins | sample MGYA00579265_ERZ1643246 | MGnify/ENA primary metagenome ERZ1643246 (study PRJEB29033, sample SAMEA4952261) | chicken gut metagenome | biome: Broiler Chicken; feature: Gastrointestinal Tract; material: Caecum | place: Ireland | collected 2018 | study: Broiler...
TAGGAAATATATCAAAATAGATACATTTTATGCCAGCAGTCAAATATGTTCTGTTTGTGGGTATCAGAATCCGGATACGAGAGACTTGTCAGTAAGAGGATGGATATGTCCAGAGTGTGGAACAAAGCATGACAGAGACATCAATGCAGCGAAGAATATACTGGCAGAAGGATTAAGGCATATAGCATAAGAAACATATGTAGGGCAGGGACTGCCCGAATTAATGCCTGTGGAGATAGTAGGTAACGAGGTTGATGAAGCAGGAAGCCCATTGGCTTTAGACAATGGGTAGTTCACGATACAGAAAGGGCCGTATATGAGTCCGTTATCCATGAAGTAGGGCATTGGCTGGACGACTATTGTGGGAAGATAACTTCTACAGAAGAATACAGCGCCATATATGATGCGGAATATCCGGTATATTATGATGTCTATGATCTTAAAATGGATCTTGAGCAGCCAAAGGAATTTTTTGCAGAAGGTTTTCGGAAGTATTATACCGATCGGGAGATTTTTCAGGAAAACTGCCCGCAGCTGTATTCCCTTATACAATCCACTTTAGCTGCATTGGAAGAGGAGGAGTAGACCATGCGATTGATTACCCCGGACTGCGGGTGGCACATTTGGCATCAAGGGAAACGGTACCGGGAACTTCCTGCAAAGGAAGTCCGGGAGCTTCCGGAAAATACTACCGTTTTTGTCGCGGCAACAGACCCCGCAGGAAAAATACAATCTCTGGAGAAATACACCCTGGGATATCGGTTTTCGCGCCCAGTCCTCTTCAAAATGCCTTTCCGGGATGATTTTCTCAACATAGGAAAATATGCAGGAAGACGGTATCTTATACCAGAATGAAAAAGGATGGCACTTGCCATCCTTATTTCGTATTGATTTTTGTTATCATTTCTACTGTGATCTCCGGCAGTATTTTTTCCAGACGGGATTTTTCCATAAGAAAACGTTCCTGGACATCCGGTGAATTATAATGGTTCAGCGCCTGAAGAGTGAATTCCATAAGTTTGTGCGGCTGGATCTGCTCGTTACAGGAGTAGCAGGAGAGAAGATGGTTAAGGACTTTTTCTTTCGCTTTCTCTTTTGCGCGTTTTTCAGAAGAACGGAATGTCAGTTCATCAGGTTCGACTACCAGATTCTCGTACTGCAGCAAGCTGTAATATAATGGTGTATCAGCATTATATTTCCCGTCAATGCTTTGCCAAAACTGTCTTTTTTCTTTGTTTGGTTCAATTTCATCCTCATAAATATCATAAGGAATGAGTTCTTTGATCCTTGTGAACCCTTTTTTGTAGTCTTCAGAAAGCGTATTGACCTGGATAAATACGCATGGTTTTTCGTCAAATTTACCAATTAAAATTTGTGCGTCTATATGGAAATTATATTCGGTTTGCTGCATGTTTCTGTCCCCGTATAGGATCCGTCTCTGCGTTTCCTGGACAGCAATATCGAAAATGGATTTTCCATCCGGGAGCTGATATTGGCCAAAAACAATTTCATCGGTAATACGTTCAATCTGCATGGAGAGAAGCGCTTTATACGCCTTGATCGCCGTTCCCAGCGCATTTTCCTTCATTTCTGCCAGGATCATCTCAATGTTGTTGATCTCCAGGACATCCTTTATAAGATATCCTGATAATAGTCTCTTATTCAATTTATGTACCTCCTTTACTATTATTATGTTATTTTTTTGCTCGAATAGCGACGCGTTTCGGAAACAGAAAGGACGATTTTTAGCTCCCGTATGGAATGAAAATTATCGTCCATATAGGAGTACTTTTCTTACATTCCATATAGGAATATTTTCCATTTTTTTAACCTTCAATATATGAAGTTTTATGTCTGTCAAGATACATTTTAGACAAAAAATAAATTCTAAAATTTCACCAAAAAAACGCAGGTTTGAGGTGTACCAAACTTGTTAAAAACGACGTTTTTACTAGAAAATGGGAGTAATGTATTGAAGATTGAGCTGATTAGATATAATATATATACATAAAGGATAGGCAAAACGTACAAAATGATTTTCACATTTTTGGGTGATATATCAGCAGATAGGAGGTGGATAGATTGAATTCTGAAGATGGCCTGAAAAAGTCAGGGTTAAACAGGGGGATCATGGTTTCTTTAGCAGAATTTGTCTTCTACCAGGGATCTGAAAAAAATGTTATTCAAATATATAATGAATGGAGTCAAATCCATCATTTTTATCAGCCAGACCCTGATTTGGCAGCCGGGATATTGGATTATATCCGGCAGTTGAAACAAGTAAACAGACAAGATCTCTATACAGCAATCTGTATGGATAATCCAGCGAACAGGAGGTAAACATATGAGTAAAATCAACACAAAAACATCCGTTCATTTAATGCAAATGAATGACAGGGGAATGCAGAAATTCGGCGTCAAGGAACTGCTGAAAAACTATGATGAAAATATCATTGACATGATTGAAAAAGCAACCACAGCTCCATTCAATAGCCTCCCGGAAGTAATGGAGGCACTGGAGGCATATAAAGCTGTATATCCGGAAGTGGATCAGATCATGCAGGGAATACAGGAAGTGGTTAAGAAGAAAAAGGCGAATGAAGCCGAAAGCGATTATAAACTTCCTATTGAGGAAATCATGGATCTTTATCATTCCGGAGACGACTTCCTGATGAAGAAGGCAAAAGAATGCATAATCAATAATTACAGTAATTTTGTCAAAAAGATCATCTTCAAATGCCATCCGACTTTTAAAGCAAATGCGGATGACCTGTACCAGTGTGGCGTCGAGGGTCTTTTACAGGCTATGAAAGGATATGATGTCTCCCAGGGAGCTTTTACCACATATTCCCAGCCATTCATCCGGCATATGATCAATTCGCAGATCAATTTCTATACTGGATCAACAGTGCATTACACCAAGATCCAGTCCCTGATCAACGATGCCATCAAGATGCTGCAGGATAAGGGGATGGAACCTACAGTGCGGAAAATTACGACCCTTACTGACCTGAAACCGGAGATCGTGCGCCGCGAATTGGACTGCATTGCCAATACGACATTGCAGTATATCGATTCTGCCGATACAAAGGATGAAGAATATGGATCGATGACTTCTCCGGAGGATGTCGTAATCGAGCAGACAAAAACAGCTGCTCTGCAAAAAGCGCTTTTTATGCTGGATGAGAAATCCCGCGATGTTATCATCCGGAAATTCGTTTATAGAGAAACGATTTCGCAGATATCAAAAGATTTGTGTTTGACTCCTTGCATGGTAAAAACAGCATGCCAGAAGGGGTTACATAAATTAAGAATGGATCCGGATCTCTGCAGGACTTTCCCTGAATACCTGTCTGCAGAAGAGAAGGAGTATTACAGCTATAATGACAATATCGGTTCTAATGCAGACGCGGAGGACATTCTTGATGAGTTTGAATCTTTGCTGAAACTGCAGGAATACTTTGAATAATAATTGATCTGGAAGACATTGAAAAGAGGCGGATATCCGCCTCTTTTATTCATCTTTTTTTTCAATTTCGGCAGCAATTTCCTCATAAGAAAAACTGCTTTTGATTTCATCGGAAACATTGTTTTCCCATGTGTCTTTAATTCCTTTTCCGAGATTTTCCGATAAAACCTTAACGCCTTCCGCGACTTCTTTTCTATCCATAAAATACCTCCTCACTTGCTTTTTAATTATATTATGTCATATTTTTGAAAAAATAGCTGTTTTCTATACAGAAGCTTTTTCCGAAGAAAAGTACGTAGTTTTGAGGAAAATAAATATAACACATATTATTACTGAACATATTTTTTGAAGAAAGGAGGACGCTTATGCTGGAAAACTTATTGGCCGAAACAGAACGGCTGAACGGAAAACAGAAAAAAGAAAAGAGGAAAGCAGTCGTGGAATATGCCCTGAAAAGTATGTACTTTCACTGTACTGCAAATCTGAAAATCCGTGAACAGGATCAGGAGCATCTGTTACGGAGTATCGCAAATTATATTATCTGCGATAATACCGCAAAACAGATCTATGAGATCCTTTTTAAGCAGAAAAATGTTCCGGAATTCCAAAACTTCTGCGAGTGGATGCGGAAAGAAGTGGAGAAGCGGTTTTATGCCCCTTATTTCCACTCTTTTACCAGAACTCAGGGAGATGTAACCTATAATTTCCTCCTGGGAATGTTCTGGAATCCGCAGACAAGGATGTGGGTCAACTCCCAAAACGGGGAGATATCCTGGTCCCTGTTTTCCGAAAGTGCGTGAGCAAAGAAAGAGCAGCAGGAATCCTGCTGCCTTTTCTTATGCCAAAATCTTCTCAATGGGATCGGGCACATTTTCTTTTTTATACTGAGGAAACGTCCGCACATCAGTAGATCTGGATAAAATCTTATCTTTCAGATATAACATATAACATCTTTTATACCAGTCGGCAAGATCATCTTCTTTCAAAAAATCCAGTTTTCCTGTAAATTCATTTACTGCCACGTAACGGTATCCATTATTATATTTGAATCGACATAAATCTCTAATGCTCATCGCCATAAAATTCATTCCTCCTGATGTCACTTATTATTTTTGCCATGGACCTCCTCCCGGCTGAAGGTCCCTTCTCTATCAATATTATGTCATTTATTTTCTGAAAAAGTTTTTCTTACAAATATAAATCAAAATACATATTCTTTACGAATAAAAAGTAAAGATGACCGGAGCTGACAAATCAGACTTTTCCGGCTTTTTTAAGGAGGATAATATACATGGTATTAAGAGGAACCTACATTAAATGCGTCTTTTTTGACGCGGAAATCGGCCAGGCGTCTTTCCTGGTAAAGCCATCCGACAAGATCGAGCAGGATAAAATGTTGGATAATGGCCTAGTGAAAGTTGTTGGCAGATTCTGCCTGCAGCAAAAGTACATGCCGTTATTTTTAACGGGCGACTGGAAAAACAGCGAATACGGCCCGGAATTCGCCATGTATGACGCATGTGAAACGGCATTGGGTGAGGAGGAAATGACGAAATTCATTGCCGGCCTGCGCACGCAGCTTTCCCGGAAGGAAATAAAAAAGATATTATCTGTGGTAAACAATGATATCTTTTCCATCCTATCTATAAAGGACGCGGAAGCGCAGCTGCAGGAGAAAACAGGAGTGGACATCTTATCCATTACAGATCTTACAGGAAAATTGAAAAAACTTATGAATGAAATGACGCTTTTCAAGATCCTTGACCAGAATGGAGGAAATTACGCCCACTGTAAAAAAATCCTGTCGAAATTCCAAGGGGAAAGCCTGGCAGTGCTGACTACAGATCCATATCAGATCCTTGAAAAGGTTAGCTTACCGTTTGCTGTGATCGATAAGTTTGCGCTGAATAATGGCGCTGATGCATATTCGCAGCAGAGGATCCGTGCCATGCTTATCTGGGCAATGCGTCGGATCACTAACGCCGGGCACGTTTACTTTACCCTGGAGGAACTGGAACGTCTGATCAAAAGGACGTATGGTGCTGTTCCAGTCACAGCCATCCTGTCAGCCCTGACGGATCACCCTTATATCATGCGCGATCCGGATTATGATGTCTATTATGAAAAGACATTATATTTTGATGAAACTCAGGGGGCAAAAGAGTATGCCAGGTTGCAGCAATCCCGGAAGCCGCTGCCATGGCACCCGGAGATCATCGAAAAACTGGAAAAAGACAGCGGCTGTACTCTGGGCCGTCAGCAGAAAGAAGCTTTTCTTCTGCTTCGGTCTACAGGGATCAAAGTCCTGACGGGAGACCCCGGTACCGGAAAAACCACTACTGTGAACCTTCTTCTGAAATATCTGGAGGAGATTTGGAAAGAGGTTGACCCGGACAACAAACCAAAAATCTCCCTGTGCGCGCCCTCTGGAAGGGCGTCCCAAAGGATGAAGGAAACGACTGCAAGGAACGCCCTGACGATCCATAAAACGCTTGACTATCAATCGTATGGCGGCAGGGAGATGTGCAAAGGTGCCAATGACCCCATCGACGCAGATATCATAGTTGTCGATGAAACTTCCATGATGGGTCTGGGGCTCTTTACCAAGCTCCTGAAAGCAATCAGGAGCGGATCTCTCGTCCTATTCGTGGGAGATATCAACCAGATCCCCAGTGTGGAACCTGGAAACGTCCTGCATGACCTGATCCGCTGTGGGACGGAATACTGCCATCTTACAGAGGTTTACCGTCAGTCTGAAGAATCTTTGATCAACCAGAATGCAAAAAAAATCATTTCTGGTGATGACAACCTGCAGACAGGTCCGGATTTTTCGCTGATCGACTGTAAATCTGAGGAAATGGATGCAGTCTTTCGTGCAAGCGTACAGGAGATGATCCGGCTTTCCGGAGATAAGGATAAAGTCCAGATCATAAGCCCGATCAAGAAGGGTACATGCGGCACAAAAAATACAAACCGCATGATCCAGGAGATATTTAACCCCGGGCAGGGCGGGATCTGGTACGGCTATAATAATTACAGGCTGGATGACAGAATCATCATGCTGTCCAATAATTACAGCTTGAATTATTATAATGGGGATATCGGAAAGATCGTTGATGTCTCGGATAACCATATCCAGATGGAATGCAACGGCGATATCCTGAACATTCCCAGGGACCAGTTCTCTGATCTGACCCTTTCCTACAGCATTACGATCCATAAATCCCAGGGATCGGAGTTTGACTATCTCCTTATCCTGCTCCCGAAAGAAAGTAGGGGAATGCTGGACCAGAACCTCTTCTATACTGCTGTGACCCGCGCTAAGAAATATGTTCGGATCATTTCGGAAGATGGAATGTATTCTGCCGCCATTTCTGTCAGAAGACAGAACAAGAGGAAAAGTCTGCTGTGTGAAAGGATCCAGAAGATCCTGCACATCAAAAAGGAAGATCGTTAAGGTCTTCCTTTTTTTGTGGAAGGGAAATATCTTACATATTCGTATTGTAAATAAAAAATTTTGATGACCGGAGTAAAACATGTTCCGGTAGAAAGGAGACGCTATGAACAATGTGGTACAGACAGGCTATTTAACGGAGGATGCCAAGATCACGCCTCCAAAGGGGAATGCTTCCAAAATGGCAACGTTCTCCATGGGAGTATCCCGCCCGTTTTCAGATGCGACAGATTTTTTTAATTATGTCGCATGGGGAGCTGCTGCTGACTACATCGAAAAGGGCCTGAGTGACGGCAGGTACCGTAAAGGATGTAAAGTCGAAGTCAGGGGAAGTATTATCCGCCCTGGGTATGTCGATCGGTCAGGAAAGAAAAAGTATGGGCTGGAGGTCAGATGCGATGAAACACATTCTGAAATCCACCCCAGCTTCCGCCAGAACCAGAACAACGGGTACGGGAACCCTGGAAACCCTGGAAATCCAGGAACCAATAACGCCTATAACAGAAATTATAATGAAAATTATAACGATGGGCGTTACCAGAATTCTAATCCTCATCAGTCTGCTCCGCAGCGAGGACAGCAGTACGATCCGCGTAACGGGCAGGCGAATGGCCGCTACAACGGGAGAAATAATCCCGATCCCTCTTATAACCCCAATGGCGGGTATAATGGCGGTTATAACGGGGAATACCAGGGCGGCGGTGGATACCGTTGATCCATTTTGCCGGAACAATGAGGAAAGGGAGTGGAAACACTCTCTTTTCTTATTTTGGGAAATGTCTAACATAATATTATTAGAATTATAATTTGGAGGGATTCTTTATGCCAAAAATAAATAAAATACGGATATCAGCTATTTTGATATGCTCATTCCTTTTATGCGGATGCGGAAAGGAAGAGCCAGCTGCACCAATCCTTACGCCCACGCCTGTCCCCAAAGAAACAGAGGCTCAGGAAACAAATTATAAGACCAGGGATACCACCCTGAAGGATGTCCAGCTTTCCGTCTCCGGATCCGCGCAGTCCGGCAGTTTATATTATCAGATAACAGGGACAGGACCTGCCGAAAGTACATTATCATATACGTCTACAAACACTGCTTTTTACGGGGCAGGATCAGCTTCCTCCGTTTATATGGATTCAGAAGTATCCATGTTTAAGACTAGGGAATGGAAACAGCAGGGGGAAGATTTCAAAAATATCTGGGAGTATGTACAAAATGAAGATTCCCAGCTGTTGGAGGATTCTTCCATCAATAACATTTCCTGTTTCCATATCGCGACAACAACAGAGGATGCCGTACCCTGGATCTACGGGCTGCTGTACAGTGCCGGATATGACGGAATTGCAAACGGGGAAATATCACTGGACTATTATATCAATAAAGATAACGGAAATATCATGCAGACAGACCTTTCCATGCCCTTCCTGGCATCCCTGCGCGGCAAAGAAGCAAATGGTCAGCTGACTGCCCGTTTGACGGCGGACGAATGGCCGGAAGCGCCGCAGATCAACCGTCCAGTAACGGAAGAGAAGGCATCTGAGGATTTGGGAAGTATTTCTGACAATGTTTACCGCAGCACTGTTTTCGGTATCCAGATCGCTGGCAAGGAACTGTTGTCTTTTGACCCGGATAAGACAGAAGAAATAAAACAGCAGTACATTTCTTCAAACAGCAGTTACCGGGAAGAGGCGTATGCCACAGGAGGGGACATTATCCTCAATGTTTCTGCAATAGATTCTGGCTCTACAAAAGAGGAGATATTGAATAAATACCTTTCAGACAGCAAAGCGGCAAATGTGCAGGAATCCGGCTCTTTTCAGGTGGGTGCTGTCGAATTCGCCACCGCTGCAGCCACGATCAATGATACAAAAACCAAAACGTACTGCGGAAAATCTGGAAATACGGCTATGGTGATCACCCTGTATTATAAGGATGATAATACAGTTTCGTCTTTTGAAAGTTCTTTTTATGGGATCAATGATGACCCGTACTGGGCGGAAGAAGAATGGTCCCTTCTTGGAGGCAGGTACACGATAAAAACAGTGAACGGGTACTCACTGGCCCAGGAAAACTGCGGAGACCTTTTTGCCTGCATGAAGAAAAACAATGATGAAGTAAATGTTTTTGCACTTGAAAGCACAACTGTTGAAAATGAGATCGGAAAGATTTCATCAGAGGGCGGAGAAGTGACCGGACAGGACCCTGTTGATATTGGAAACGGTCAATCCATGACTTACGTTACTGCGCATTATACGGACCCTTCTTATGAATACTGGACTTATACCGGTTTCCTTCCGGTTGGAAATGACGTGATCGAATACTATGCGGTATCTACATCAGCGGAAAAAAATTACGCGTCTATTTATACCGCACTGGCGCAGAACACTTCCGTTGCGCCGACCGAACAGCCACAATCAGAAACAGTGCAGGATGGTTCGAGAGAGCAAACCCAGCAAGAAACTGCGATGCAGCAATAAGGAATTTTGTTTTTTAAAAGAAATTACATATTATTATTGAAGGCATATACACCACGGGAAACAGACTTGCAGAAAGGAGGACGCGGGGCCCGTGGAAAAAGTCCCCTGCGTATTTTTTATGAAGAAAAAAATCGTTATTATGATGCTGAGTATGGCTGTTGCAGCCACAGCCATGCCTATGTATGCTTTTGCAGCGGATGAGGAGCCCGTTGTGGAAGCAGAATCTGAAGAAGGCGATTCTTCGGAAACAACGGAAGAAACTGAAGAAGAAAGTGAAACAGAATCAGACTCTGACTTTGTAGAAGGGTCCGCGGTTCTTGCGGACTATGACTATAAGGCAGGGGAAATGACGGATTCCGGATGGGCCAACAACATCCTTAAGATGGCTTTCACCCCGGCGGATGGCATTACGCTCGATGAAGAGGAAAATGACAAACTCAATGAATACTACGAGCGTAATGGGGAAGATAAGCAGGTAGCTGTGAATGAGTTCGTGGCTACGAGCGAAGAAGGCGATTTTATCCAGATGATGGTAGAGGTCAATCCGAACAGGGAAAGCGCAGAAGACATCCTGAACAATTTCATGGAAGAAGAAAATCTTGAACTTCCCGGCAAGGTAAGGGAAACAGAGATCGCGGGCAAACAGTTCCGGACATGCTCCGGCGTGATCGACAAGGAGAAATTCTATCTGGCCGTTTCCACAGAGTCGCCGGATGTTGCTATCGCTATGAAAATCAAATATACAGACACGGATGCGAGAAAAGCATTCACCGACTGTTTCACAGAGCTTAAGGATGAAGAGGATTCTGATGCAGAAACTGATTCCGCTGAGGAAGATGCAGAAGAGACAGATGAAAATGCAGAAGAATCAGCAGAAGAGGCTGATGTTGAGGCGGAGGCCGAAGCAGAATAACAGGATTGCTGCCGGGCTTCCGGCAGCATTTCTTAGAAAGGGATTTTATGGCTGTAAGTAATTATGTGTTGTATAGTGGACGTTCCAATTCCGGAATACAGTCTAATAAAAATGAAGATTATATCGTCTTTCGGGAATATGACGACATCCTTTTTTCTGCGATTGCAGATGGAAGCGGCTCGAAAGATTCAGATGCTAACCCCGCTGCGATAGCGGCAATGCAGACGGCGGATATTATCGGAAGGATATGCAAAAAAGATAAGGGACTTCTCTTAGGCAATGCGAAACTGTTGATGGAGGAGGCTATCCTGTCCGCCAATAATATCCTGATCGGGTATAAACTTAGTAACGAAGAAAAGTATTATGGTTTTGCGACAACCCTCACTGCGCTGCTTTTACAGCCGAATGGAACCCTTACTTTCGGCCATGCTGGAAACTCCAGGATCTACCTGATCCGCGATGGTGAGTTAAGACAGCTGACGAAAGACCATACAAAAGGGCAGCAGTTAGTAGATGCAGGATATATGACTGAGGAAGATTACTATGTATCCCTGGAAAGGCTTTCTCTTTATAACGGTTTGGGGATTCTGCCAACACCATCCATCCAGTCCTTTGAGTTTCCTTTAAAACCTGGGGATGTGATCGTCATGACGACCGATGGAGTCCATTATTCCCTGCGTCCAGAGGCGATTTATAATATCATAGCAAGTTCCGATAATGTTGACGAAGCCTGTGAAAATATCGTTAAAACCGTTCTGGATTTAAAAAATTACAGGGATAATATCAGCGTGAATATCCTCTGGTACCTTGGAGAAGAACCAGAAAAGGAGGGGAAAGAATGAAAAAACGATTCTTACTTTTATGCATTGCGGCTATATGTGCCGCACCGACAGTATGCTATGCGGATGTTGCAGAATCTTATGAGTCTGTTTCTTCCGGATATGGAGAAGCAGCGGCAGACAATATTATACAGATTCAGAATGGGGAGCAGACTGTCAATCAGGTCTATTATGTAGGGAAAAGCGCTGCGGTAGGGACCAGGACGAATATCCGCAAAATGCCGGATGAAAACTCTGACATCGTGGAAACTGTAGACGTTGACGCGCAGATCAAGATCTGGGCCTTTACCGATAATGGATGGGCAAAGGTTTTCTGCAGGAATGAGAAGGGGATTTATTCAGGGTATATACGAAAAGATCTGCTTTTGTTTGAGGTTTGAGAGTAGTGTAAAAATTATTGATTCCTAAACCGTCTCCAGGAATACATTCCCGGATTTGCCGGTTTGAGAGTAGTGTAAAAATTATTGATTCCTAAACTTCCTTCTGGCATTATCAGCTATTTGAGAGTAGTGTAAAAACTTATAATTCCTAAACTATGGCATTAGTCGCCAACAGATTTGAGAGTAGGTGTAAAAGTCATTGATTCCTAAACAAAGATGAGGCTGGCCGTAAGCTGGATCGTGTTTGAGAGTAGTGTAAAAGTTATTGATTCCTAAACAAAACTTCCTTATTCTTCTTATAATTCTGAGTTTGAGAGTAGTGTAAAAGTTATTGATTCCTAAACCCCAAAATATTTATTTCGAAAAAGGCCGCTTATGCGGCTTTTTTTCATATCCCATATAGAATTCTTACTGTTTTAGAAAATATCTTACATATTTATTATGAAGACTTTTCGAAAGGAGGATGGGCAAAGCCCAGATTAAACATGAGGAAAAAACAGATTAAAGGAACAATCCTTGCAGGGGCGATCATGATGGCAGCTATGTCCATGACGACAAATGCCATGGCTGCAGATATCACTCCTGCAGTACAGTCAGAAACACCTGCAACACCGACTCCAGCTGCGGAACCTGCGACTGAGCCAGTAACAGAGCCGGCAACGGAACCTGCGACGCCAGCGCCGCCAGAAACGGAGGCACCCCAGCCGGAGACACCTGCTGAGACAGATCCTCCGCAGACGGAGACTCCGGAAACAGAGGCACCGGAAACGGAAACCCCAGGAACAGAGGCTCCAGAAACGGAAGCGCCACAGCCGGAATCTCCCGCCGAGACAGATCCGCCGGAGACAGATTCACCTGAGTCCGAAACGCCATCACAGGAAACGGAGAAACTGGATTCCACACCTGTTCCGGATGCAGGGTCGGAAACCGAATCTGAGACAGAAAGCAAAAAGCCTGTAAAAACCCCGACTCCTGCAGAAGAAGCTGATACAGACCAGGGTGACTACGCACAACATGCGGAGGAATACGCAAACAGATCACAATATAATAGCAACAGTGAATTACTGGCTCATCAGAAGATCACAGAACCTGTGATTAGGGATTTCCGTTTTACGCATGTAAATGGAACACTCGTTATCTTAAAAAAGGATACTTCGATCCATGAAGAAAAAAACAAAAACTCTATCGCTGTGGGAAAAACAGATAATCAGTGTGTCGCCTATATTCTGGAAGATGAAGGTAACTGGTATTACATTGAATCCGGTGAAGTCAGAGGATTTGTTGAAAAAAATGATATCATGCTTTTTGAAAAGGCGGCTGAAGTGGTATATGATCGAAATAAAGATGTGATCGGCACTGCTGATGCGCTGGTAAAACCATCTGAAAACAAGGCGCTTACCCATACACTGACAACCACGCAGGATGTTGTTGTGGATAAGCTTTATGCTGTTTCAGAATCCGGGGCAAATGTTTATGAGAATCCGGCTGACAATTCGAGAGTGATCGGCATCTTACCGAAAAATGGCATATCCTATATCCTCGCGGACGCCGACCAGGATTATATTTATGTAGAATCAGATTCAGTCAGGGGCTTTGTGGAAAAAAGTAAACTCATCATTGGAGAGCAGGCAGAAATGCTGGTGGATGAAAAAGGCGAAGCCGCTTTTGGATTTGCAGAAGAGAAAATCGCACCGGAAGATAACGCCTCTCTTTACTACACGATTACTTCTACCCAGAAAGCCAATGGCGTCTCTGCAAAACGCAAGGCCATGATCGAGTTTGCGAAACAGTTTGTCGGCAACCCTTATGTATGGGGCGGCACAAGCCTTACCAATGGTGCGGACTGTTCCGGTTTCTGCCAGACCATATACTCGTATTTCGGATATTCCATCCCGAGAGTAGCAGAAGACCAGGCTATGTATGGCCAGCAGATCCCGATCGCTTCAGCAAGGCCGGGGGACCTTATTTTTTATGCAAAGGGAGGTTATGTTTACCATGTCTCCATGTATATTGGAAATGGCCAGGTTGTGCAGGCTTACAGCTCCAGCAGGGGAATCATCATTTCTGAGATCGGTCCTAATGCTGTATGGGCAACCAACGTGCTTGGTTAAGAGGAGCTGATTAATATTGAAATATAAGATTATTGGTGTCCTGCTTCTTATACTCAGCATCATAACAGGCGTTGTTTTCTGGATGAAATCTGGGGACCGGATCATGGACTATTTCGAAGCAAAAAAACTTTATGATGAAGTAGAAGAAGAGTATACTGACCCGCCGGATATAAAACCGATCAATGAATTTGATCTGGATTCAGAATTTGCGCCGATTACAGTGGATGGCGAAGCATTACTGGAGCAGAACCCCGACTATTTAGGCTGGATATATATTCCTAAAACAGAAATATCATATCCGGTCGTTAAAAGCAAAGACAATACGGATTATCTCCACACAACCTTTGATAAGAACTATAATTATGCTGGAACGATCTTTATGGAGGCGCTTTGCGAAGGGGATGTCCTGCGTCAGCATTCTATACTTTACGGACATAACATGAATGACGGGTCAATGTTTGCAGGATTAAGGAAATTCCTTGACCCGGAATATGCAGAAGAAAGGCCGGTATTCTGGCTGATCACTCCAGAAAGGGATATGCTGTTCCGCATCTTCTCCATCTGTCACACGACGCCGCAGGATGAAGACCAGTACAGGGTCAAATATGAAGACTCTGAAGAATTCCTTGGTTGTATGGATGCACTGTCGGAAAAATCAATCTTGCAGACAGACATTAAGATAGGAGAGGACGATATCATCATGACGCTTTCTACCTGTATGCCTGACCGGGCTACCCGCTGTTGTGTGAACGGGGTTTTGGTCCGATGAACCTCCTCGCCCATGCGATGTAAAATGATTATGTTGTAATCTACAACAAGACACATACGGAACTAGGAGGTCAAATATGGAGACTAATATAGTATAATTACCTGTACAAAAAGTATCTTTCTGACGGACAGAAAGACGACAAGATTCCTTCCACGAACAGCACAGTCATCTTGGACGGGCACAAATACCATGTCAACCAACTCGGCAATGAATTACCGAGCATGAGGTAGTATGTGGGTTTGGTCACTTTCCTTATGCAGGATGGTTCATCAAATGGTTGAGTAGCCGATGGGGTTTTGGGGGATCCCTCATCCCCGCAGTGGCCTCACCGTTATCGTTATGAATGCGCTCCCCTGTGCTTCTCCAGCAGGGATCAGCGATGGCCGCTTTTAAACAGGCAAAGCCGGGAAAAGCCAGTGAGGCGGCGGGTTTAAGTAAGGATAACCTGGCGAGGAGACGCAGGGCCGGAGGAGCCCTGCATTACAAGCCCTTAACAGGGTCCCCTTTGGGGGAGAAAGGAAAATTATGGTCATAACACTTGACAGAAAGAAACGTCCGCTGGGGTACTGTACCCCGAAACGGGCGAGGCAGCTGATCGGGAAGGGACGTGCCTGTGTCTACCGGTACTATCCGTTCACGGTCATCCTGAAAGACGCGGACAGCCGCACGGCATGCCCGCAGCACGACTACAACATCAAGATCGACCCTGGTACCAGCCATACCGGGATTGCCGTCACGGACGGGGACCGGGTGGTTTTGTACCTTAAACTGGAACACAGGGGCGGCATGGTGTCATCAAACCTGAAGTCCAGGAAAGGCGTACGAAGGAACCGAAGGAGTCGGGAAACTATTTACCGGCGCTGTAAACTCAGGAAATCCGGGAGTTATGAGACCCCGCGGGAGGAGGGATGGCTCCCGCCGTCCATCCGCAGCATCCTGGGGAATATCCTGCACTGGGTAAAGACCTTGACCCGCCTGCTGGGGCCGGCAAGGATCAGCCTGGAACTGGTAAAATTCGACACACAGCTCCTGGAAAACCCGGATGTGGAAGGCCTGGGATACCAGCGGGGTACCCTGTATGGGTACGAGATCCGTTCCTACCTGATGGAAAAGTACCAGCATACCTGCCAGTATTGCGCAGGGAAGTCCGGGGACAGGGCGCTGGAATGGGAGCATATGCTGCCTAAAAGCCGCGGCGGCAGTGACAGGGTAAAGAATGCGACCCTTGCCTGCCGTACCTGCAACCATGAAAAGGGGAACCTGACGCCGCAGGAATGGCTGTCCAGCCTTGAAGCGAAGAAAAATCTGTCTGAACTGGACCGGGAACGCATCCGATGCATCCAGCGCCTGCTGGAAGGCAGGAAGAACGGGCAGTCCCTCCGGTATGCCGCGTGGGCCAATTCCATGCGTTGGAAACTGTACCGGGAGTTATCCGGTCTTTCCATGGATGGGAAAGTTACAGCCGGGACTGGCGGGAGGACCGCATACAACCGGCATGTACTTGGGATCCCGAAGGACCATCACCTGGACGCCCTGTGCTGCTGTGATGTGCCGGGAAAGAGCTACCGCGATGCAGTGCAGCCCGTGCTTTCCATCAAAGCGATGGGGCGCGGGAGTCGGCTGCTGGGCCATGTCAACCAATGCGGGATCATTACAGTCAAATACAGGAATCATCATAAACTGTTTTTTGGCGAGCAATTTTCCCCATTTTCATCGTTATGATTCCCTAAAATCAGCGTTGTATATTCATGCAGTTTCAAAGAATATCAATACATTTCCGAAAAATCAAGGACGCATTCGCGCCGCTATCGCGGTTGAAATCCTTGATTTTACGGTAATGTATCGATAAAGGTAATCAAGGCATGAATGAGTAATTATAATTGTCTGACAATGATGATTTTAAGGAAGTGCCGCGCCAATTATGAGGAATTGACCTCGCTCATAAACAATAAACGTGTGAACGGGCTGCAGACAGGGGATATCGTTCGTGCTGTGGTGCCAAATGGGAAATATCAGGGTACCTACACTGGAAGGATCATGGTCCGCAGCAGCGGAACCCACGATATCCATCCTATGAATGGGAAAAGATTTAGTATGACTAAAAAAACATCTTTAAACGTACTTCAGCATTTAGATGGGTACCAGTATTCTTTCGAAAGAGCAATTCCCCTCGGCAATAAATTGCCGAGCACCCTTGCCTGAAAATCGTAGAAATGATCGAGCGGAAGGAAATGTTTAATTCGTTTTAAACTACTCGGACAAAGATAAAAATACAAAATACTCTGTGTAACTCTTCCTGTTTCACGGAGTATTTTTTTGTCTAAAAATATAGTTGCAATAAATAGACCTATGTGTTAAAAAGTCTAAAAAATATATGTTGTTTTTAGACTAAAAGCGAGGTTCTTTATGGATACTACAAAAGTTACTGATAAACACGATTTTAGAATGATTGTTAATCATCACCCAACAACACAAGATACCATGAGATGTTATCAAAATAAATTAATAAGCGTCGAAAACATGACAATAGATGATCTCTTCGATGGCTTTGACGAAATCCGCGTTATAACATTCTCATATGAAATCCCTATGATTGGTTGGCTGATGGAACGCTTTCAATATGGAAAAATTCTTTTAGGAGCTGATTTTCTTGTAAAAAAGGATATAAAAACAACTACATGGGCAGCAGAAATTCTGGCTGGAATAGAAGATTCAGCAAAGAGAATTGGAGAATATGATTTTTTAGTACAAAAGATGATTGACGGAGATCTGGTTGTACATAGTTCTACACATATTCTCGATCATAGAAAGCTGTATCTGCTTAAGGCAAATGACGGTAGAACAAGAGTTATTACAGCAAGTGCAAATATGACAAAACGGGCATGGTCTCTCATGCAAATGGAAAATGTTTCATTTTATGATGATCCAGTTGCTTATAAGGCCTATGCTGACGACTTTGATACTGCATGGAAGCTATCCATTGACATTCCATATGAAGTTATTTCTGCAAAGGAAACCGATGATCCCGAAAAAGCAAATGCCGCAATCAAACAGGTTGTCGATACGGGGAATGCCATCATTTTGCAAGCGCCAGATATTAACCAGAAAGACATCCTCACAGACTACCAATATGCAATGGATGCGCTGGGAATGATGTGATATGCACTTTAGCTCCATTTTATAATTCGTATATTGCCTGCCTTGAAAAATTTAGAAGTGGGAAAGAGACCTTGCCGTGGTGACGGATAATTTTGTAATTGTAAACTTTTTGATATGTATTGCCTTCTTCTGTTGCGTGTGTTATACTGTTATACATAAAAGCATAACAGTTAAAACAGGAGGGGTGAGGAT
>ERZ1643246.2432-NODE-2432-length-17765-cov-4.928402_pt1 | contig 17765 bp, 18 predicted proteins | sample MGYA00579265_ERZ1643246 | MGnify/ENA primary metagenome ERZ1643246 (study PRJEB29033, sample SAMEA4952261) | chicken gut metagenome | biome: Broiler Chicken; feature: Gastrointestinal Tract; material: Caecum | place: Ireland | collected 2018 | study: Broiler...
CACCGTGCCGCCCGGCGCCCTTCTGGCCGTGCGCACGCCCTCCTACTGGCGGCTCGCCGCAGGCCGGCGGGAGCCGCTCACCGAGGAGGAATCGTTCGCGCGGCAGACGCTCGCCTCGCGCCTCTCCCTGTTCAACGACGGCATCCTCGGCAACTGGCTGGACTGCGGCACCTACGGTGAGACGCCCCGCGCCGATTCCGCCTCCCTCTCCGACCGCTGGCCGCGGGAGGAGGAGCTGGCATTCCAGCAGGAGCTGAACCTCTATGTGCCGAACGGCGGCGAGGTCGTGCTCGACAATCCCCTCAACGATTTTCCGCAGGCCGTGGAGGCGCTGCGGTGCATGCACGTCTCCTATCTCAATGCGGAGCACGATCTGAATGTGCTGCGCAAGTGGGAACAGGCCGTGTATGAGGGCGGGGAGGAAGCCTACCGCGGGATGGACGGTCTTTCCTACATCGATCGCCATCTCGGCTACCGCTTTGTGGTGCGCGGCGCGCAGGTGAAAACGGAGGGCTGGCTGCGCAAAACGGCCACGCTTACCGTGGAGGTGGAGAACGTGGGCTTTGCCCCGCGCTACACGCCCGGCCGCGTGGAGATCGTGTTTCAGCCTGAGGAGGGCGGAGAACCGGTTGTCCTGGAAGCGGAGACGGATGTGCGCGGTTGGAAGCCGGGCGAGACAGCGCAGGTTTCGGTGCAGGTGCCGGAGGAGATCGGGCGCTATGAGGTGTTTCTGCGCGCTGCGGGCGAGCAGAACGGCGAGCCGATCCTGTTTGCAAACGAGGAAACGCACGCGGACGGCGCAGTGGCGCTCGGCGTGCTCACGAAAGAAAAAGGAGGACTTTTCTCATGAAAGTGAAAGACGGATTCCTGCTGCGGCAGGTGGCCGGCGCTTGGATGGCCGTGCCGGTGGGCGAGCGGCTCGCGCAGGTGCGCGGGCTGATCTCGCTCAATGAGACGGGCGCGTCGATCTGGCGTCTGCTTGAGGAGGGCTGCCGCACGGAGGAGGAGCTTGTCTCCGCGCTCTGCGAGGAATACGGGGAGGAGCGCGAAGCCATCGCCCCGGCGGTGGAATCGTTCACGGCGCAGCTCCGCGCGCAGGGGCTGCTCGAGGAATGAGTCCCGCCGTCTCGCGCGCGGAGCTCGAGTCGCTTCTGCAGGCGTCGTTTGCGCGCGGCGCGCCTTTTCCGCTCACCGTCACAGGGTGGAGCATGCGGCCGCTGCTGCGCCACGCGCGGGATGTGGTCCTGCTCGAGGACCCGCAGAAGCGCCCGCCGCGCCGCGGCGACATCGTGCTCTTCCGCCGCACAGCGGGGGAATGGGTGCTTCACCGCGTCATCAGCCGCACGGCGGCCGGTTCCCTCGTGATGAACGGGGACGCCCAGACATGGACGGAGCTCATTTCACCGGAGCAGGTGCGGGGCGTTGCGTCCGCCGTGCGCCGGGGCAGGCATGTTTTTCCCTGCTCCGGTCCTCTGCTGCGCTTTTACGCGTGGGCATGGGAGCTTCTGCGCCCGCTGCGCGGCGCAATCCTTGCCGTTTCCCGCGCGGCCAGGCGGCTGTTCGGCCGGTAAAAAAGCCCCGCCGGCCGGCGGGGCTTTTTCATCGCTTGAGGAAGGGGCGCACGAGCGAGTGCACCAGTTGTTTTTCGCTCTCGTCCATGCCAAGCGCATAGGCCAGAGCGGCGTAGATCACGGCATAGATTGCCCCGGCCGCCAGCAGCTGCACGAGGCCGTTCACCGGAAGCAGGGCGGCCAGCGATGCGCCCAGCGCCAGCGAGGCCAGCACGGGCACGAGCAGGCCTGACAGGCGCTTCCAGTAGCGCCGCATGGGGAAGCCGAGCCGCACCCGGTAATACCAGTTCAGAATGCCCACATTGCCGACGAGTGTGGCAAGCAGTGTGGCAAAGGCCGCGCCCTGTGCACCGTACCGGGCGGAGAGCGGCACGGTCAGCAGGGCGTTGCCCGCGGCGCAGATCAGCAGCATCACGGCGCGGAAGCGGTGGCGGTTCTCGGCGCGCAGGATCTCCGCTCCGATGTCCTGAATGAGCGGCACGGTGCTCGCCCCCATGAGCAGCAGGGCCGTGGGGTAGGAACTGCCGTATTCCGGCCCGGCCCACAGCGTGAGAAATGGTTGGCCAAACAGGACAAACGCGCTCAGGAACAGGCCCAGCACGAGGCATTGCAGCCGCCCCACGCGCGTGAAGAGGTTGAAGAGGCGGCCGTTTTCCTCCAGGGCTGCCATGGCGTTCACGCGCGGCGCGAACACGGAGGACAGGGACGAGGAGAGCATCAGATACAGCGTGGAGACGTTGCAGGCCACGGCGTAGACGGCCACCTCCTCCGGTCCGCACTGCAGGCCCAGGATGAATTTGTCCATTGCCCAGCCGAGCTGGTCCACGAGCATGTTCAGGAAAATAAAGAACGAAAATCCGGCGATCTCCCGCAGGAGCGAAAGGTGCATCCCGTGGAAGGAGACGGGCAGGCGCAGCCGCCGCGCGCAGTACACGGCCTCCGCGACAAGCCGCAGCGCGGAGAGAAAGGCCGCCGCCGCCGCGAGGCTCACCGACTGCAGACCCAGCAGCAGAAGAGGCAGGGAAAGGCAGGGCTGCAGCAGCGTGTAGAGCACCACCAGGCCGCGCTGGAAAGCGTAGCGCTCGTGCGCGGTGAGAAAGCATTCCAGCACGCTGGAGAGAAAGGTGAAGCACAGGTTGAGCACCATGAGCGCCATGAGCTGGCGCACGCGCGCGAGCTCCGCCCCGGTGAGCTGCGCGCCGAACACGACACCGGCGTTTGCCGTGAGAATCGCGCCGAGCACGGCGCACAGCCCCGCCAGACAGGCGAACACGGTGAGAAACATGCCGTTGAGCGAGGCGGCCGCCTGTTCGCCCTCCACGGCGCGCAGCCGCGAATAAAAGCGCAGGTAGGCGCTGTTGAAGCCGAAGCTCAGCAGGTTCAGGTAGCTGATGAACGCATAGGAAAGCTCATAGAGACCGTATTCCCCCTGCCCCAGAATGCGCAGCATGAACGGCGTGTAGATCAGCGAGACAAGCGCCTGCGCCGCGATGTTCAGATAGGAGAGGAAAATGCCGGCTTGCAGTTGGCTGGCGGAGCGTCTCACGCCGGGCCCTCCTTCCCTGCCGTCAGGCCGCTCAGCAGCTCCTCCCACTGCCGGGCGATGGTCTCACTCCGGAACGGCTCCAGGTTATCCCACGCGTGGGCGGAGAAGCGGCGCCGCAGATCGTCGTCCCCCATGAGCAGGGCCAGCTTTTCCGCGGCCTCCTCCGTGTTGCCGGGGGAGACGAGAAAGCCGTTCACACCGTCCAGGATGACTTCGTTCGGGCCGCAGAGAATGTCGTAGCTGACCAGGGGAAGCCGGAAATACTTTGATTCCAGCAGCACCATGGCTATGCCCTCGCTCGAGGAGGTGAGCAGGAAAAGGGAGGCGCCCGCATAGGCGGCGGCCATGTCGCCGGCAAAGCCGGGCAGCTCCACCGTGCCGGAAAGGCCGCGCTCGCGCACGAGCGCTTCCAGCCGCGGCCGTTCCGGCCCCTCGCCCAGAATGCGGAAGCGCCAGTCCGGGAAGCGATCGTGCAGCAGCGCGGCGATCTCGATCACGTGTTCCATCCGCTTTCTCGGCACAAGGCCGCCGCATGCCAGCACCACCTTTTCCCGCGGCGGCATCGGATCCGGCAGGGGGAGAAAGTCGGCCGGATTGCGGATCATTGTCACCGGGCAGCGCGGTTTTCCCTCTTTCAGATAGAGGGCGCGGTCCGCCTCCGTGAGCACCACAATGTGGTCCGAAAAACGGCAGGTCAGGCGGTGGATCAGCGGGCGCAGGCGGGTGCCCAGCCGTTCGCCGAAGTAAAAATGTTCCCAGGAAACGAGCTTTGCCCCCGAAAGGCGCGCGCAGGGCAGCGAGAGCACATCCAGCACGACGTCCACGTCGATGAGGACGGAAAAGCGTTCCCGGCGGCACAGGCGCAGCAGCCGGAGCAGCGCTGCCGGGAGAAACGCCCTGCGGGAACCGTCTCCGTGTGAAAGGCAGAAGGTGCGCACCTCCTTTTCCAGCCCGAAGGCGGGCCGCGGCTGCGACTCCTGCAGGCTCACCACGGAAACGGCAAAGCGGCCGGAGCGGGCCAGGGCGTTTGCCAAAAAGGCGCACATGCGCTCCGTGCCGCCGCCCTTTGTGCGGTCTCCAATCAAAAGGGCAATTTTGGGCTTCAAATCACTCCGCTCCTTTTCCGCTGCGGCGCCGTTTTCTGCGCCGCGGTGATTGCAAAATCGATGAAAAATAGGTATGATGGAGGTGTCTTCCGAAGAGTTGTCCGCCGTTTTGGCGGGGGCGATTTTTGCTCCCCCGCGGGACCGGCTCTGATACAAATTATAGCATAAGCCAAAAGAAAAGAAAACGAGGAAATCGGGAAGGAACATCGAATGACACGGTATTATCGGATTGCATCGGTGACGGTGCGCGTGGATCAGGATTGGCAGGAGGAGCTGCCGCTGTTTGAGGGCTTCGCGTGTGCGGAGGAGCCGCAGGAGGCGGACATCCGGGTGCAGCTGTTCGCGGGGGAAAAGCTGTTTGAGCCGTGCTACGGCGTGAGCTTTCTGCGCCGCCCGTGCGCCGCGCTGTTCTGCAGCCAGGAATTTCCGCAGGTGCGCATGGCTGCCTCGGCTGATTGGCGGGATCTCACGATTGAAAACGCAGAGGGGCGGATTCCCGGCGTGATGGAACTGTTCCTCACCGGCTTTTATTCTTATTTTGCAGGGCGGGGCGGCGCGCTGCTGCACGCCTCGCTCGTGGAGTATGAGGAGGAGGGCGTGGCCTTCCTGGGGCCTTCCGGCGTGGGCAAGACGACGCAGGCGCGCCTTTGGCAGAAGCATGCCGGCGCGCATATTCTGAATGGGGATAAGGTGCTGCTCGAATCCGTGCCGGGCGGCCGCGTGCTGGCGTGGGGCTCGCCGTGGCGCGGCTCCTCGCCCTATGCCGTGAACCGCGGCGTACCGCTGCGCGCGCTCGTGCTGCTCAGCCAGGCGCCGGAAAACAGCCTGCAGCCGCTCCGGCCGGAGGAAACGTTCCCCGCGCTCGCACCACATGTGTTTTACCCGGCCTGGGATGCGGCCGGCACCGCCCTGCTCATGGAGACGCTCAGCGCCTGCTTTGCGCAGGCCGCGTCGTTCCGGCTTTCCTGCCGCCCGGAGGAAGAGGCTGTGGCGCTTCTGCGGCGCGCCGTGTGGGGGGAGGCGCACGCATGAAAGCGTTTCTGCGCCATGTCGTGCAGCGCCTGCGCGAGGGCATGCTGCGCGAGGTGCTCACGGAGATGAAGTGGATCTACCGCTGCAGCATGCGCTACAAGGGCGCCGTGATCTGGTATATCTTTCTCGGCGTGTTCGGCACGGGCATGGGGCTCGGCTCGAGCGTCGTCTCGAAATACATCATCGACGCCGTCACGGGCTACGACAGCGGCCTCATCGTGCCGGCGGCCGTGGGCTATGTGAGCATGAACCTGTTCCGCATCGGCGCGAATGCCCTCACGAGCCGCGTTTCCGCGAAGATCCAGATCGGTGTGAACCAGGAGATCCGCGGCGAGGTGTTTGCCACCGTACTCTCGGCCGAGTGGGAGGAGATCGCCGAATTCCATTCCGGGGATCTGCTCAACCGCCTCACCGGGGACGTGAACACCGTGTCCCAGAGTGTGCTCGGCTGGATCCCCAACCTCATCACCGGCCTGGTGCAGTTTTTCTCCGCGCTGTTCCTCATTCTGTATTACGACGCGACGCTCGCCGTGCTCGCGCTGCTGAGCGCGCCCGTCACGCTCTTCCTCTCCAAATACCTCATGAAGCGGATGCGCGACTACAACGTGAAGATGCGCGAGGTCAGCTCAGACGTGATGGCCTTCAATGAGGAAGCCTTCCAGAACCTGCAGTACATCAAATCCTTCGGTCTGGTGGGCAGCTTTCTGGATCGATTCCGCACGTATCAGGAGAAGGAAAAGGGCGTGCGTCTCACCTACAACAAATTCTCAATCGGCGTTTCCAGCCTGATGTCGGTGGTGGGCATGGCCGTTTCCGCCGTGTGCTTCGGCTGGGGTGTGTACCGCCTGTGGAGCGGCGCCATCACCTACGGCACCATGACGCTCTTCCTGCAGATGGCGGGCAGCCTTTCCTCCGCTTTCTCCTCGCTCATCAACATCGTGCCCAGCTCGCTGGCCGCGGCTACGGCTGCCGGGCGCATCATGGAGATCTCGAAGGCCGAACCCGAGCGGGCAGACGATTCCCCCGGCGCGGAAGACTTCTGCCGCGCGGCGGAGCGGAGCGGCGCGGCGGTGCGCATGGAGAACGTGCGCTTCACCTACCGCGGCGGCCGCGACGTGCTGGCCGGCGCGTCGTTCTTTGCGCACCCCGGCGAGATCGTGGCGCTTGTGGGTCCCTCCGGCGAGGGCAAAACGACGGTGCTCCGCCTGCTGCTCGGCCTGGTGCGCCCGCAGGCGGGCAGCGTAACGCTGCAGGCGGGCGGCGAAACACGCGAAGTTTCCGCGCGCCTGCGCCGGCTGTTTGCCTATGTGCCGCAGGGCAACACGATGCTTTCCGGCACGATTGCGGAAAATCTGCGGCTCATTCGTGAAAATGCCACGGAGAGCGAGCTCTGGGACGCGCTGGAGAAAGCCTGCGCCGCCGATTTTGTGCGCGCGCTGCCGCTCGGGCTGGAAACGCCGCTCAAGGAGCGCGGCGGCGGCCTTTCCGAGGGCCAGCTGCAGCGCCTTTCCATCGCGCGGGCGCTTCTGTGCGACGCGCCCGTCCTCCTGCTTGACGAGGCCACCTCCGCTCTCGACATGGAAACGGAGCGCCGCCTGCTGCACAGCATCATGCACGCGGAAAGCCGACGCACCTGCATCGTCACAACCCACCGCCCCGGTGTGCTCTCCGCCTGCGACAGGGTGTATCGCGTCGGCAGCAGCGGCGTGGAGCTGCTCGGGCCGGAGGAGCTGAAAACTTTCGTCACAGGAAAGTGAGAGAAAAAACGGAGCAAATCCCTATACTTTTCCAAAGAGATATGATATGATAAAAGCAGAAAACGGCGGTATCCCAAGCGACCTTTTTCGCCGGGCAAAGGAGGGCTGTGCCATGTGGCAGAAACCGGAACTGCAGGTGCTGGGCATTTCACTCAGCGAATCCATCGCAGCGAGCGGAGAACAGCAGAGCGGGCTGAAGCAGGAAACCGAACTGTGGATCGAGACGGGGAACGGCGGAAACTTCAACCAGCTTGGCCTGTATCTCTGTGACGCGCAGGGGTTTGTGCAGGACACGGCTGTTTCCTGCCGCACCAGCGAAGCGGGGCTCCGCTATATCAATTCCACCGAAAAGAACGTTGTCAAGGGCTGCAAAGCATAACCGGCATGCCCTGCTGTGCAATCCAAGGAGGGTTTTTGCAATGAAAAAATGGTCCAATCCCGAACTGAATGTGCTGGGTGTCCGGCTCAGTGAGAACATCGCCGCTTCCAGCACGGAACAGGACGACGGGTATGAGGTCCTGTATCTGTACTATGATCTGGGCGGCATCACGAGAGGCGGTGTCAATTACCGCTGCAAGCCTGACCAGTCGGTGCAGGATACCGAAGTGAAGTACACCATCATCGGATCTCACCATGTCATTCTGAAAGAAGAAGTGGGCCTTGTTGCCGGCTGCATCGAAGAATAAAAAGGTCTATTTGACAGAGGGAAGAACGTTTGCACCATGGGAAAAGAGGATGACGGGCGGCTTTTGATTGTCATTCCCGCCTACAATGAGGAAGCAAGCATCGGCGGCGTGCTGTGCGAGCTGCGCCGGGAGTGCCCGCAGGCGGATGTGCTTGTGGTGAACGACGGCAGCGCGGACGGCACGCTGCGCGTCTGCCGGGAGGCGGGCTGCCCTGTGCTGGATCTCCCGTTCAACCTGGGCCTTTCCGGGGCGTTTCAGGCCGGCCTGCGCTATGCCGCGCAGAACGGGTATTCCTACGCCCTGCAGTTTGACGCGGACGGCCAGCACCCCGCCGATGCCATCCCGGCCATGCTGCGCGCCGTGCAGGAACAGCACGCGGGCGTGGTGGTGGCCTCGCGCTATCTGGAAGGCAAGAAGGGCTGGTCCATGCGCGAGATCGGCAGCCGGATGATCGGATTTTGCGTGTGGCTCACAACGGGCGTGCGGATCCACGACCCGACCTCCGGTATGCGCCTTTACACGGCGCCGGTGATCCGGCGGCTGGCCCGGAACATGAATTCCAGCCCGGAGCCGCACACGCTGGCGTGCCTGCTGAACGACGGCGTTACGGTGGCGGAAACGCCCGCCGTCATGCGCGAGCGCAAGGCGGGGAAGAGCTATTTGAACGCACTCTCCTCCATCCGGTATATGTTTCAGACCTGCCTTTCCATTTTGCTTGTCAATCGCTTTCAGTGAGGAGAACCGTTTATGACGCTCTTTTTCCGGCTGATACTCATCGCCGTTTCCGTGCTGAACTTTTTCTATATGGCCCGAAAGCTGCGCAAGTCGCATGTGGAGGGGCGCGACACCATCTTCTGGATGCTGTTTTCCGCTCTTCTGATCGTGCTCAGCCTGTTTCCCGGCATTGCGAACGCGCTGGCCGGTGCGCTCGGCGTGTATTCACCGGAAAATGTGGTGTTCCTGCTCATCATCTTTGCGCTGCTCATCAAGCTGTTTTTCCTTTCGGTCAAACACTCGCAGCTGGAGTTCAAGGTGCAGGTGCTGGCGGAGGAGCACGCCATTTTGAAGAAAAAGCTGGAAGACGCGCTTTCCGCCCCGGGCGGGAAAGGCGACGGCAAGAAAGACGGGGAGGACCACGCCGCGTGACGGGCCCTCCCTTTTTTGTTTCACAGAATCCGGATGTTTTTGGAAAGGGGAGACCGCAATGGCAGAGTGTGCCGATCCCGGCCTGATGCTGAATGATTTCATGGAGGACCTGCGCCGCCGCGCCTTCGAGGAGAAGCTCCCCTTCAAGGGCGTGTTTGAGCTGACGCCGCGCTGCAACTTCAACTGCGGGATGTGCTATGTCCACCTCAAGCCGGAGGAGATCCCGGCCGCGGGCCGCGAACGCACGGCGGAGGAGTGGATTGAGCTGGCGCGGCAGGCGCGCGACGCCGGCATGGTGGAGCTCACACTCACGGGCGGGGAGCCGTTTGTGCGGCCTGATTTCCGCCAAATCTATGAAGCCGTGTGCGGCATGGGCCTTCTCACGCAGATTTTCACGAACGGGTTCCTGCTCGACGAGGAGACGGTGCAGTGGCTGCGCCGCTTCCCGCCGTATGCGCTGCGCATCACGCTGTACGGCATGTGCGACGAGACGTATGAGGCCGTGTGCGGCGTGAAGGGCGGTTTCACGCGCGTGCTGCAGTCGCTCACGCTGCTGCGGCGCGCGCACATTCCCACCTATCTGGTGGCCACCATCACGAAGGAGAACGAGGCGGAGCTGGGGGCCATGATCCGCTTTGCCCGCGGGAATCACTTTCCCTTCACCTACACCTCCAGCCTCGTGCCGCCGGTGCGCGGTGCAAGCGCCGATGCGAAAGCGCACGAGGTTTCATTGGGATTGCCGCCGCAGGAGGAGATCGAGCGTCTGCGCGCGGAGAACACGCGCTACCCGAAGAAGCCGCTCACAGATTTCCTGCTGGCCTGCCGCAATTACCGGCGCGCCTTCTGGATCACCTGGAGCGGGCAGATGCAGCTGTGCGCCTTCCTCACGGAGCCTGCCGTGATGGTGCGCGCGGAGCCGGGCGGCTTTTTGGAGTCGTGGCAATCGCTGCTCGCGCGGCTGGAAACGCTGCGCCAGCCGGAGGCGTGCGCTTCCTGCCGCTATGAGCGCTACTGCGACCGCTGCCCCGGCGTGCTGTATGCCGAGTGCGGCGCCAGCGACCGCACGTGCGATTCCTTCTGCCGCAAGGCGCAGCGGACCTTCGCGATCTATGGGCCGTGAAGGCAGAGCCTTGCAGGCGGCGCCGGGTGGATCTGTCTGAAAAAAGAAGAAGCGCCGGGGCGCAATGCCCCGGCGCTTTCTGCTGGCTCCAAATTGGCTTTTTTACATCAGCTTGCGGAAGAGCTCCTTGAGATCCTCCACGTTCGTGTCCTTCGGGTTGCCCGGACGGCAGGCGTCTGCATAGGCGGATTCCGCCAGGAAGGGCAGGTCCTCCTCCTTCAGGGCCGGCAGCTTCGCGGGGATGCCCACGTCGGCGGAGAGCTTCGCCACAGCGTCCACGGCGGCCTTGCGGTATTCGTCCTGGCTCATGCTGTCCACGCCTTCCACGCCCATGGCGCGGGCGATCTCGCGGTACTTTTCACCGGTGCACTCGGCGTTGTATGCCATCACGATCGGCAGCATCATGGCGCAGGCGACACCGTGCGGCGTGTCGTAAACGGCGCCGAGCGTGTGCGCCATCGAGTGCGCAATGCCCAGGCCCACGTTCGAGAAGCCCATGCCCGCGATGTACTGGCCGAGCGCCATGCCCTCGCGGCCTTCCTTCGTGTTCGCAACGGCGCCGCGCAGCGACTTCGAGATGATCTCGATCGCCTTGAGGTGGAACATGTCCGTCATCTCCCACGCGGCCTTCGTGATGTAGCCCTCAATGGCGTGGGTGAGCGCGTCCATGCCGGTGGAGGCGGTGAGGCCCTTCGGCATGGAGGACATCATGTCCGGGTCGACGATGGCAACCACGGGCATGTCGTGCGGGTCCACACACACGAACTTGCGCTTGCGCTCCACGTCGGTGATCACGTAGTTGATCGTGACCTCTGCGGCGGTGCCGGCGGTCGTCGGCACGGCGAGGATCGGCACGCAGGGCTTCTTCGTGGGGGCCACGCCCTCCAGGCTGCGCACGTCGGCAAACTCGGGGTTGTTGATGATGATGCCGATCGCCTTGGAGGTGTCCATGGAGGAACCGCCGCCGATGGCGATGATATAGTCCGCGCCGGCCTTTCGGAACGCTTCGACGCCTTCCTTCACGTTCTCGATCGTCGGGTTGGCCTTGATGCCGGAATAGATCTCATACGCGAGGCCGGCCGCGTCGAGCAGATCCGTCACCTTCGCCGTCACACCGAACTTGATGAGGTCCGGGTCGGAGCAGATGAGCGCCTTCGAAAAGCCGCGCGCCTTCGCCTCTGTCACGATCTCCGCAATCGAGCCGGAGCCGTGGTAGGAGGTTTCGTTGAGCATGATACGGTTTGCCATATGGATGGTCACTCCTTTTTCAAAAGATCAAAAATGCGGGCGGCCGCGGCCGCCCGCTCCTGTTTTCATGGTACTAAAAACAGCTAAAAAAGGCAAGTGACAGATGGGGAAAAGTGTCTACAATCACAGCATCCCGTGCTGGGCAAAGAGCGAGGCCAGCGGTCCCGGCAGCGATTCCACCATGCGGCGGGCCAGCAGCTCAGGCGGTTCTTTCATGCCGCCCAGCACCCATTTCACCGTCATCGCGATCGCGCCGGCGCAGTAGGCTTCCAGAAGGAACGACTGGTCGCCGTCCGGCTCCGCCCCTGTTTTGCGCCGGATGAGATCGGTGAAGAATTGGAGGATCAGCTCGAAATCGTGGTCGCGCAGCGAGTTCTGCGCGTTTGAGCGGAACGCCGCGCGGAAAAAGACGCGTTCCTGCAGGATGAAGGCGAATTTGCGCTCGTAGCCCTCCTGCACGGTACGGCCGCTGCCCATGTGCTCAAACGATTCGAGCAGCAGTTTGTCGAAATACCAGTTGATGAGATCGTATTTGTCCGCAAAGTGGCGGTAAAATGTCTGCCGTGCTACGCCCGCCTCGCGCACGATGCGGCTCACCGTGAGGCTGTCCACGGAGCAGCCGTCGCGCAGGCAGCGCTTCGCCGCGTCCGCCAGCCGGTACGGGATCTGCCCATTCTGCTGTGCCACCGCGTCTCCCTCCTTTCCCGCCGGTCCTGCTTTCACGATACCACACGGCGCGGGAAAAGTAAAGACGCAGGCGCTCCGCTTTCCGGCGTGCACAATTGCGCGCGATCGCTTGACGTGCCCGCCGCGCACGTGGTATCATTTGGAACGGAAGCAGGAAGGCCGCCGCCCCGGAACAGGGGCGGCGGCTCTTGCACCGCGGGGGCGCATTCCGGCGCAGGACCCGGGGAAGGGGGAATGCCGCATGACGCTGGCGTCATTTTTTGAGGAAAATCCGCGCACTGCGCTTGCCTTTTCGGGCGGCACGGACTCGGCGCTGCTGCTGTGGGCGGCTGCGCGCTGGGCGAAGGACGCGTGCGCATACTATGTGAAAACGCCGTTTCAGCCCGCCTTTGAGCTGCGGGATGCCCGGCGGCTGGCCGATCAGCTCGGCGCGCGCCTGAAGGTGCTCGAACTCGACGTGCTCACCGTGCCGGAGGCGGCTGCCAACGGCCCGCAGCGCTGCTATTACTGCAAGCGGGCCATCTTCGGCGCGATACTCAGCGCCGCGCGGGCGGACGGTTTCCCGCTTGTGATAGATGGCACAAACGCCTCCGACGATGCGGGCGATCGCCCCGGCATGCGCGCCCTGCGTGAGCTTTCGGTGCGCTCGCCGCTGCGCGAGTGCGGCCTCACGAAGGAGGATGTGCGCCGCCTTTCGCGGGAGGCCGGGCTCTTCACGTGGGAGAAGCCCGCCTATGCCTGCCTGGCCACGCGCATTCCCACGGGCACGGCCATCACGCCCGGCCTGTTGGCCCGGGCGGAGCATGCGGAGAAAGCGCTGGCCGCCCTGGGGTTTTCGGATTTCCGCGTGCGCCTGATGGACGGCGCCGCGCGCGTGCAGGTGACGGTGGATCAGCTTCCGCTCGCGCTGGCGTGCCGGGAACAGCTTGTGAATGCGCTCAAGCCGGAAAACGGGGCCGTGCTGCTTGATTTGGAGCCGCGCACGCCGTCCCGGTGAAGTGCCGCGCGCAAAAAGCAGAAAAACGCAGGCCGGAAATTGTGGCCCTGCCGGTGAAAGGGGAGAGCGGATTTTGGAAAACAAGCAGGAAATTCTGGAACTTCTGCGCCGCGTGGCGGCGGGTTCCGTGAAACCCGAGGACGCGCTGCTCCACCTGAAGGAGGAACCGTTCGAGGATTTGGGATATGCCAAGGTGGATTTCCACCGCAGTGTGCGGCAGGGGACCTCCGAGGTCATTTACGGCGCGGGCAAGACGCCGGAACAGATCGCAGGCATTGCGGAGGCGATGGGCAAGCGCGGCTGCCGCAACGTGCTCATCACGCGCTTTTCGCAGGAGGCGGCGGAGTATGTGGGCGCGCGTGTGCCGCTGGATTACCACAGCCAGCCGCGCGTCGGGATCGCCTTCCCGGGCAAGCGCCGGAGCGTGGGGCGCATTGTGGTGGCCACGGGCGGCACGAGCGACCTGCCCGTGGCGGAGGAAGCGGCTCTCACGGCGGAAGTGCTGGGCAACCGCGTCGAGCGGCTGTACGATGTGGGCGTGGCCGGGCTGCACCGGCTGCTCTCCCATCTCGACGCGCTCATGCGTGCGCGCGTGGTGGTCGCCGTGGCGGGCATGGAGGGGGCGCTTGCCTCCGTGATCGGCGGCCTGGTGGACTGCCCCGTGATTGCCGTGCCGACAAGCGTCGGCTATGGCGCGAGTTTCGGCGGGCTGGCGGCCTTGCTCTCGATGCTCAACTCCTGTGCCTCCGGCTGCAGTGTGGTGAACATTGACAACGGCTTCGGCGCAGGTTTCCTGGCCAGCCGCATCAACCAGATGGAAGGATGGGAGAAAACGGACGATGAACACTCTGTATCTTGAATGTGCGATGGGCGCGGCCGGCGATATGCTCATGGGCGCGCTGTATGAGCTTTTGGACGACAAGGCGTCGTTCCTGGAAACGATGAATCATCTAATCCCCGGCGTGGAGGTCCGTGCCGAGCGCGGCGTGACGGCCGGCATCTGCGGCACGCACATGCGTGTCCTCGTGCACGGTGAGGAGGAAGACCGCGAGCATGACCACGAGCATGAACATGTCCATGAGCATGTGCACGAACATGTGCATGAACATATCCACGAACACGTGCACGAGGGTGAGCATGTGCACGTGCACAGCCCGGAAAATCCCTTCGGGGATCGGTCTGTGCCGGTGCACATTCACACGCACGGTTTGGAATCGGAGCAGCCGCACGGGCCTGCTGCGGAACACGAGCATGTGCATGAGCATGCACACGAGCACGGCCATGCGCATCATCACCACGCCGCGCCGGGGCAGATTGCCGCGCTGATCGACAGCCTGCCTCTGCCGGAGGAGGTGCGCGCGCGTGCCCGCCGCGTGTATGACGCGATTGCGGCGGCGGAGGCAAAGGCGCACGGCGTGCCGGTGGAGGAAGTGCACTTCCACGAGGTGGGCGCGCTGGACGCGGTGGCCGATGTGGCGGGCGTGTGCTACGCGGTGTATCTCCTGCACCCGGACCGCATTGCGGCCTCACCGGTGCATGTGGGCAGCGGCACGGTGCGGTGTGCGCACGGCGTGATGCCGGTTCCCGCTCCCGCCACGGCCGCGCTGCTGCAGGGAATTCCGGTTTACGGCGGCGCGGTGCAGGGTGAGCTCTGCACGCCCACCGGCGCGGCGCTTCTGCGCGAGCTGGCGGAATCCTTCGGCCCGATGCCGCCGATGGCACTGCACGCGACGGGGATCGGCGTGGGCACGAAGCAGTTTGAACAGGCGAACTGCGTGCGCGCGCTGTGGGGCGAGAGTGCGGATCAGCCCCGGGGCAGCGAGGCGAACGGGGAGATCTGCGAGCTTGTCTGCAACATTGACGACATGACGGCGGAAGCGCTTGCCTTTGCGGCGGAGCAGCTGCTGGAGTGCGGCGCGCTCGATGTCTACACGCAGCCCGGCACGATGAAGAAGGGCCGTCCCGGCCACGTGCTCACGGTGCTGTGTGCGCCGGAGCGCGAAGCGGAGTTTGCGCGTCTCCTGTTCCTCCACACGAGCACGAACGGCCTGCGTGCCCGCCGCTGCGCGAAGTATTACCTTGCGCCCGGCGCGGAGACGGCCGAAACGCCGTGGGGGCCGGTGCGCGTCAAGACGGCGGAGGGCTTCGGCGTGAATCACGTGAAGCCGGAATATGAGGACGCCGCCCGTCTGGCCAGGGAGCGGCAGCTTCCGCTTGAGACGATCTATAAGTCCATTACCTATCCAGACTGATCTTGTCCGTCAGACTAAGCCTGCCCGCCAGACTAAGTCTGGACGCAAGACGCGGAATCGCAGCCTCCGGCTGCTCGCCGGACAAAGATCCATTCGCCCGCCTCACGCGGGCCTATGGGCGTTTCCGGGACTGCAAATTGTTTGCGCGCTTTGTGCGGCTTGTACTTTTGGTGATGCATAAGATGAAAAAAGCACCCGCTTTTCCCTGCTCGGAGAAAAGCGAGTGCTTTTTACTTTTTGGGGTATGGTTACAGGATGTCGATATGTTCGCCGTTGAGCGCCTTGTTCATGCTGCGCACGGCGCAGAACTTGCCGCACATGGAGCACGTGTCGTCATGCTCCGGCGAACGGTCGGCGCGGATGGAGCGGGCCGTCTCCGGGTCAAGCGCGCAGTCCCACTGGGCTTCCCAGTCGAGGGCACGGCGGGCGTCGCCCATCTTGTCGTCGATGTCGCGCGCGCCGCGCACACCCTTGGCGATATCCGCCGCGTGCGCCGCGATGCGGCTGGCGATGATGCCCTGCTTCACGTCGTCGAGGTTCGGCAGAGCCAGATGCTCCGCCGGGGTGACGTAGCACAGGAAAGCCGCGCCGTTCATGGCGGCAATGGCTCCGCCGATGGCGGCGGTGATATGATCGGAGCCCGGCGCAATATCCGTCACCAGAGGCCCGAGCACATAGAACGGAGCACCCATACAGATCGTCTGCTGCACCTTCATGTTGGCGGCAATCTGGTCCATCGGCACATGGCCGGGGCCTTCCACCATGACCTGCACGTCCTTTTCCCAGGCGCGCTTCGTGAGCTCGCCCAGACGCACGAGCTCCTCGATCTGGCACACGTCGGTCGCGTCTGCGAGGCAGCCGGGGCGGCACGCGTCGCCCAGCGAGATCGTCACGTCGTATTCGCGGCAGATGTCCAGAATCTCGTCGTAATATTCATAGAAGGGATTTTCCTCGCCCGTCATGCACATCCAGGCGAACACGAGCGAGCCGCCGCGGGAGACGATGTTCATCTTGCGCTTGTGCTTGCGGATCTGGTCGATCGTCTTGCGCGTGATGCCGCAGTGCAGCGTCACAAAGTCGACGCCGTCCTGCGCGTGCAGGCGGATGACGTCGATGAAATCCTTCGCGGAGAGCGTGTCGAGGTCGCGCTGATAGTGGATCACGCTGTCATACACCGGCACGGTGCCGATCATGGCGGGGCATTCGCTCGTCAGCTTGCGGCGGAAGGGCTGGGTGTTGCCATGGCTGGAGAGATCCATGATGGCCTCAGCGCCCATGTTCACGGCGGAGAGCACCTTCTGCATCTCCACGTCGTAATCCTTGCAGTCGCGCGAAACGCCCAGGTTCACGTTGATCTTCGTGCGCAGCATGGAGCCGATTCCCTCCGGGGAAAGGCACGTGTGCAGCTTGTTGGCCGGAATCACAACCTTGCCGCTTGCCACGAGGGGCATCAGCTCCTCCACGGTGCGGTGTTCCTTTTCGGCCACGATTTTCAGTTCAGGGGTGACAATGCCGCGGCGGGCGGCGTCCATCTGGGTGGCATACTGACGTTCCATACTTGTTGTTCTCCTTTCGGTCATCCGTTTTCACGCAGGGCGTACATGTGGTTCATCGGGCCGGAGCCATGACCCAGGTCGAGCATGGCGGCAAGCGCGCCGGTGAGGTATTCTTTCGCGCGGCGGATCGCTTCCGGCAGGGGTTCTCCCTTTGCCAGGAACGAGGCGATGGCGCTCGAAAGCGTGCAGCCGGTGCCGTGCGTGTTCGGGTTATCAATGCGCGTGCCCTCAAACCAGGTGAGGGTCCCGTTCTGGCACAGAACGTCGCTCGCGTCCTCCACGCTGTGGCCGCCCTTGCACAGGACGGCGCAGCCGCATGTTTCGGAAATGCGCAGAGCGGCGCGTTCCATGTCTTCCCGGCTGCGGATGGAAAGCCCGGAAATGGCCTCCGCCTCCGGAATGTTCGGGGTGATGACCGTGGAGAGCGGGAAGAGCTCCTCCCGCATAACGGCAGCGGCCCCGTCTTTTGCGAGAGCGGAGCCGCTTGTGGCGACCATCACCGGGTCCGTCACAATGTTGACGGCCCCGTACTCCCGCAGCTTCTGTGCTATCGTTTTCACAAGCGCCGGGGAGGAAACCATGCCGATCTTGACCGCGTCCGGGCGAATGTCCTCGAACACGGCGTCGATCTGCTGCGCAAGGAATTCCGGAGAAACCTCCAGAATGCCGCGCACGCCCGTGGTGTTCTGGGCCGTCAGAGCCGTGATGGCCGTCATGCCGAACACACCGAGCATTGTCATGGTTTTCAGGTCTGCCTGAATCCCGGCGCCTCCGCTGGAATCGCTTCCGGCGATGGATAATGCTGTTCTCATCTGCAATGAGCTCCTTTCTGGCAGCATTAACTTTTTTATGGCGATGGAAAGTGGTGCCCCCAATCCACCGCCCCCCAGGCTGAGCCTGGACGCACGACGCGGAGTCGCAGCCTCCGGCTGCTCGCCGGGCGAAGATCCACTCGCCCGCCTCACGCGAGCCCAGCCAGACTGAGTCTGGACGCAAGCCGCGGAGTCGCAGCCCCCGGCTGCTCTCCGTGCGGAGATCCGCCCGCCCGCATCACGCGAGCC
>ERZ1643246.2433-NODE-2433-length-17763-cov-6.823696_pt1 | contig 17763 bp, 16 predicted proteins | sample MGYA00579265_ERZ1643246 | MGnify/ENA primary metagenome ERZ1643246 (study PRJEB29033, sample SAMEA4952261) | chicken gut metagenome | biome: Broiler Chicken; feature: Gastrointestinal Tract; material: Caecum | place: Ireland | collected 2018 | study: Broiler...
ACGCGGCAGAACAAACTGCCGCGCCACAACACAGACATCCGGGACGTCTGATCCGGATGCCATTTTATTTTTCTTTAAAGCACGCCGTGCTGCCCATCTCCTCCTCAATGCGGAGAAGCTGATTGTATTTGGAGGTCCGCTCTGCCCGGCACGGGGCACCGGTTTTAATCTGCCCGGCGTTGACCGCCACGGCGATATCCGCAATGGTGGTATCTTCTGTCTCCCCGCTCCGGTGGGAGATCACGGTGGTATAACCGGCTTTTTGAGCCATCAAAATGGCGTCCAGAGTCTCCGAGAGGGTTCCGATCTGATTCGGTTTGATGAGGATGGAATTGGCGATGCCTTTCTCAATACCATCCTGCAGGCGTTTGGTGTTGGTCACAAAAAGATCGTCGCCCACCAGCTGGATTTTCTCGCCCAGACGGTAGGTGAGCACCTTCCACCCGGCATAATCCTCCTCGCCCAGCCCGTCTTCAATAGAGATGATCGGATACTGCTCCACCAGCGCCTCGTAATACTGCACCATCTCTTCGGCGTTCCGGTAGATTTCTTTTTCTTTCATACTACTCTCTCCCGGAAAATAATAGCGCTTGGAATTCTCATCAAAAAGCTCGGAAGCGGCGGCATCCATGGCAAAGCAGATGTCCTCACCAGGCTTATATCCCGCTCCCTCTGTGGCCTGCACGAGAATATCCAGGGCCGCCTCCGCCGACTCCAGGTCAGGAGCAAAACCGCCCTCGTCGCCCACGCCGGTGGACAGACCTTTTTCGTGCAGGGTCTTTTTCAACTGCTGATAGATCTCCGCACACATCTGAATACCTTCGGAGAAACTCTCCGCTCCCACCGGCATGATCATAAATTCCTGAAAATCAATGGAGTTTTTGGCGTGAGCGCCGCCGTTGATAACATTCATCATCGGAACCGGCAGTGTTTTCCCGTTCACGCCGCCGATGTAGCGGTACAGCGGAATCCCCAGGGCGTCCGCCGCCGCTTTCGCCGTGGCCAGAGAAACACCCAGAATGGCGTTGGCCCCGTATTTTCCTTTGTTTTCCGTGCCATCCGCCTCAATTAAAATACGGTCGATCTCCCTCTGATTGAGAGCGTCACAGCCACAGAGGCGGTCATTGATGCGGGTGTTGACGTTGGTCACTGCCCGCTCCACGCCCTTTCCTCCAAACCGTTTTTCCTCATCTCGAAGTTCCACGGCCTCATACCGCCCTGTAGATGCCCCGGACGGAACCATAGCTTTTCCGATGGCGCCGCTTTTTAAGCGGACGGTGACTTCCACCGTAGGATTTCCGCGGGAATCCAGCACCTCCAGACCGTGTACTTCTTCAATCACAAATCTTTCTTTTCCATAACATTTTGCCATAAAAAATCCTCCTATACTGAAATGATGTAAATTTTTCCCGTTTTCAGTATTGGAGGATTTTTTTAATTTTATACATCCACTTCTATTTTAAAAGAAAGGATTCCCTTTCTTTATCACTGTCAGGATACATAAAGCTCGTTTTCTCCAAACTGTCCTGGAGAAAGCCATGTGATTTTTTTACTTTGGTTCTCACCCCACATATTTTTATCGGTACGGTCAATCGTCCCGAACTTTCCCGGGGAAAGAATGGTTGTCTTTTTTGATCCATCACTTGTTCCATAGAGGGTTACAGCCTGTCCTAACCGTCCCGGAGAAAAGAAATTAGATTCTGATAACATCGCCCTTTGTTCTGTTTGAGAAGGTTCGCTCTGTGTTGTGCCCGAAGAGGCTGCCTGTACCATGACCATGTTGCCCAGACATGCAGCGAATATCATTGCAGCGATTCCAAATGCTAAAAATGTTTTTTTCATTAACATGATAAAATCCCCTTTCTTTTTTTGTGCTTCCTGTTATATAATTTTCGGGAACCAAAAGTCTTGTTTTCTTGAAACAATTGTATTATACTTCCCGAAACACAATACGTAAAATATATATATAATATCGTTATTATTCTATTTTGTTATGGCTAGGAGGAATTATCATGGTTATTCTGGATTATTACCGTATTTTTTATTACGTCGCTCAATATAAAAGCTTCACAAAGGCCGCCGAAGCTCTGGACAACAGCCAGCCTAACATTACCCGCTGTATGAATCTTCTGGAAAATGAACTGGGCTGCCGGCTTTTTGTGCGCTCCAACCGCGGTGTATCCCTGACACCGGAGGGAGAGACATTGTTTCATTATGTCTCTGTGGGCTACAAACAGATCCTCGCCGGCGACATGCAGCTGAGGAAGGAGCGGATCCTGGAAGAGGGTCTCGTCACGGTGGGCGCCAGCGAGATCGCTCTGCGCCTTCTTCTGCTTGATAAACTGGAAGCGTTTCATGAACAGTACCCCCACATTCAGCTCCAGCTGCTGAACTGTTCTGCTCCCCAGGCCGTGCGCTCCCTCTGCGATCATCTGGTGGATTTCTCCGTTATCGCAACTCCCGTAAAAATAAAAAAGCCTCTCACTAAAATTCCACTGTCTTCTTTCCGTGAAATCTTAATCGGAGGCGTCAAATATTCTTCTTTTGCCGAGACGAAACATCATCTCTATGAACTGCAGGAGCTTCCCATTATTTCGCTGGGGAAAGAAACCAGCACGCGGCAGTTTCACCAGCAGTTTTTTATGGATCACAACCTGACTTTCCGGCCGGAAATGACGGCAGCCACCACCGACCAGATTCTTCCTATGGTGCAGCATAATCTGGGTATTGGTTTCTATCCGAAAAAACTGACCAGCCATGCTTTTGAGCGGAAGGAAATCGTGGAGATTCCCCTCTATGAATCTCTGCCGGAGCGGGAAATCTGTCTTCTTCAGAATTCCACGCACTCCCTGAGTCTTGCCGCCCAGAAGTTTATTGAACTCCTGCTGCAGCATCCGGAACATCCGTGACAGGCTCGCCCGGCTGTCAATCTCTGATCTGCCGGAAACAGATCCGGCTCTTAAAAGAACTGTGTAAACAGAAAATGAAAATTCATCACCATCAGTTTTTCATCCATCTTTTCATTTTCCAGCATATACTCTGTCAGAAAAGTAATGAATGCATCCGAAAAGAAATCGACGGCAAAATTCTCTTTCTCTTCGCGCATTCTCCATACATTTTCATCTATGGTTTCATCGATCAGATGGTAGATCAATTTCCGGATATAGGGGAGTACTTCTTTTCTTACCTGCTCCACACCCACATCCCGCACCACCGTCCGGTAGAATTTATAATCTTCGTTAATCTTCCGGACCAGATAGATGATCAGATCTTCCACATACTTCTTATCGTACTTCTCCGGAATATTCGCCACAAGCTGGTGTCTGCAGACCCAGCCTAAAATATCGTATTTGTCACGGAAATGATAATAAAAATTCTCTCTGGTCATTCCGCATTCCTGTGTAATGTCCGCAATGGTCGTCTTTGTAAAAGACTTTTTGCAGACAACTGTTTTAAAAGCCTCTGCGAGTTTCTCTTTTGTCTTGCTTACCATCTCGTGTTCTCCTCTCCTGTGGTTACTCCAAAGTAAATCCCTCTTTTCTCCTCCCATAGTTTAGCTCTTTTTTTATCATCTGCATAATATATATATAATATCTTTGTTATATCAAATTCAAATGTCAGAAATAATTGCTTTCACATTCACATGTACACACGCACAGAATCGATTATAAAATAAATTTACCCAGGGCGGACATTTCTTCACAGCTAAAACATCTGCTCTGGGCAAATAAATAATGTATAGAATTTTTATGGTAACATTCTTTTGGCTGACGTGTAATTACCACGGAATAACCATGTATAATAATACGGCAACGATTGCACCAATGATTGGTCCGAGAATAGGAACGATTGCGTATCCCCAGTCAGAGCTTCCTTTACCTTTGATAGGAAGGATTGCATGAGCGATACGAGGTCCGATATCACGGGCAGGGTTCATAGCGTATCCGGTCAGTCCGCCGAAGGACATACCGCAGGAAACGATGATCGCAAATACGAAGAATTTGGAAACACCGCCATCAACAACGCCGCAGTTCGGGAATGCAAGAATTGCAAATACCAGCCAGAAAGTTGCAAATGCTTCCTGTAAGATGTTGTAAGGAATATTTCTTACGCCAGGAGCTGTACAGAAGACACCGAGCATTGTTCCCGGTTCGTCTGCTGTTGCATCGAACTGAGGTTTGAATGCGATCCATACAAGGATACCGCCGATGATACCACCAACCATCTCTGCAATGATATAACCGATGCACTGAGACCATGGCAGAGAACCGCCGATGCAAAGAGCAATAGTCAGAGCAGGGTTATAAGACGCTGCACAGATGTTGCTGAAACATGCTGCCGGAAGAAGTACTGCCATACCCCATCCGATTGTTACAATTACCAGACCGCCATTTTTGAAATTTGATTTGTTCAGGTTCACGTTGGCGCAAACGCCATCTCCAAGAAGAACGAGGAGCATGGTACCTAAAAATTCACCAAGATATGCAGTCATAAAAAATTCCTCCTTCTGTGAAATAAGTTGTACACTAGTGTTGTATTAAATATAGCACTAAAAGTCCGAATTTTGTTTTCACATCGGAGGAATTTTGTAGGAAAATGTCGATTTTCTTACTTTTTCTTTATGGTTTTCTAAATATTATTTATTCTTTTCCATCCCAGCAGTAAGTACACAGACACTCTCTCGGAAGTCCGATGGACTCAATCATATCGTCCAGTCTGTGGAAGCGCAGAGAGGTAAAATTCAGCTCCCTGCAGATATCATCGAGCATAGCCTGATATCTCTCAGAATCCGGATTGGCGTATTCCGCAAGAATCTCCGGATCATTGGCCTTTTCCTCCCCTTCCCTCTTTAAGATCACACGGCGGGTGATCAGGTCCAGTTCTGACTTGGAGCGGGAGAAGTTCAGATACTTACACCCGTACAGCAGCGGCGGACAGGCCGGACGGATATGCACTTCTTTCACACCGCTCTCATAAAGAAATTCTGTGGTTTCGCCCAGCTGCGTTCCCCTCACAATGGAATCGTCAATGAGCAGAAGTTTCTTTCCCTTGATCAGCGGATGCACCGGAATCAGCTTCATTTTGGCAATGAGATTCCTCTTGGTCTGATTCTGCGGCATAAAGGAACGCGGCCAGGTCGGAGTATATTTGATGAACGGCCGGGCAAACGGAATCCCCGACTCATTGGCATAGCCCACTGCGTGGGCGATACCGGAATCCGGCACACCGGCCACATAATCGGTCTGCACATCATCTCTTTTCGCCAGCAGCTCACCGCAGCGATACCGCATGGTCTCCACATTGACGCCCTCGTAAGTGGCATTCGGGTATCCATAATATACCCAGAGGAAGGAACAGATCTTCATCTTATCACCGGCAGGCACCGCTGTCTTCACGCTGTCCGGGCGGACAAAGACCACCTCTCCCGGTCCAAGCTCCTTACAGGTCTTATATCCCAGATTGGCGTAGGCGAAATCTTCAAAGGAAATACAGTGACCGTTCTCTTTCTCACCGATAAAAAGAGGGGTTCTTCCCAGAAGATCTCTGGCCGCAAAAATGCCATGTTCAGTCATGACCAGCATACTCATGGAACCGTCAATGGATTCCTGAGCGTAGCGGATTCCCTCGGAGATACTCTGCTTTTCATTAATCAGCGAGGCCACCAGCTCTGTGGGATTCACACCTCCGCCGCTCATCTCCAGAAAATGTGCGCGCCCGTTGTCAAAGGCTTTCTGTACCAGTTCTTCCTGATTGTTGATCTTCCCCACCGTGGTGATGGCAAAACTGCCCAGATGGGATTGTACCAAAAGCGGCTGCGGTTCATTATCAGAAATGCAGCCGATGCCCAGATAACCGGACAGCTCATCCACATCTCTCTCAAACTTTGTCCGAAACGGAGAATTCTCGATATTGTGGATGGAACGGTCAAACCCCTTCTCTTTGCTGTACACAGCCATTCCGCCCCTGCGGGTTCCCAGGTGAGAATGATAATCAATACCGAAAAACAGGTCAAATACACAGTTCTCTTTTGATGCTACTCCAAAAATTCCGCCCATATTACGCTCCTTTACCGTAAAAAATGAAACTTAATTCTATAAAATTGATTGCCGCATGATGATATCCGCGGCGCTTTACTGTTTGCAGATGTCAATATAATCTTTTACCACCTTGACCAGCTTCTCATAACTGGTGCTGGAAGTATTCAGACAAAAATCATAGTTCCGCGCATCATTCCAGTCTCTTCCCGTGTGATATTTATAGTAATCAGAACGATATTTGTCTCTCTTTTCAATTTTTTTGATAATGTCTTTTTCTGTACCGCCGTTCTGCGCCATGGTCCGTTTGATACAGTCTTCTCTGGACGCATAGAAAAACAGCTTGATCACATTCGGCTCGTCCTTCAAAATGAAGTCCGCACAGCGTCCGATGATGATACAGGACTCTGTCTTTGCCAGTTCCTTGATACACTTTGCCTGATAATTGAACAGGTTGTCGTCGGAAGTGTAGTCGTCGCTGTCCGGCGGCAGCACTTCTCCCTTGTAAATGTTCCTGCTGATACGGAATAAAGGCATGGTCTTTATTTTCTCGTCCACTTTTCCAAACAGCGCCTCATTGATGCCGCTCTGCTCGGACGCCATACGGAGAAGCTCTCTGTCATAGCAGTGAATTCCCAGCTCCTCTGCCAGAAGCTTTCCGAGGGTTCTTCCGCCGCTTCCATAGCTTCTCGCAATTGTAATTACCGTATGTTCCATACAATCACCTACTCTCCCAGATATGCTTTCTTAATGGATTCATTATTCATCAGTTCCTTCGCGTCCCCGCTGAGCACAATATTTCCTGTTTCCAGAACGTAAGCTCTGTCAGCAATGGACAACGCTTTTTTGGCGTTCTGTTCCACCAGAAGCACAGTGGTTCCCGCTGCGGATATATCCTGAATGATCTTAAATATTTCTTCCACAAAAATCGGAGAAAGTCCCATGGAAGGCTCATCCATGAGGATGATTCTCGGTTTGGACATAAGCGCCCGTCCCATGGCGAGCATCTGCTGTTCTCCGCCGCTTAACGTTCCCGCGGACTGATTCTTTCTCTCTTCCAGTCTCGGAAAGCTTTCATATACCTTTTTCAGCGTCTGCGCGATCTCGCTCTTATCTTTCCGCGTATATGCGCCTAATTTCAGATTCTCAAGAACAGTGAGGTCAGCAAACACCCGGCGTCCTTCCGGCACGTGGGCCATTCCCATGGACACGATTTTATGTCCCGGTACTCTGGTAATGTCTTTTCCCTCAAAGATGATCTGTCCTTTTTTTGCCTGAAGCATACCGGTAATTGTCTGCAGAGTAGTGGTCTTTCCCGCTCCGTTGGCACCGATCAGCGCGATGACCTCTCCCTGATTGACTTCAAAGGAAATTCCCTTGATAGCCTGGATCACACCATAATATACTTCCAGGTCCTTTATTTCAAGCATAGCCATACAGTCATTTCCTCCTATTCTCCCAGATATGCCTTGATGACTTCCGGATTGTTCAGTACGTCACTGGTCTTTCCCTGAGCCAGAACTTGACCAAAGTTCAGGACCGTCAGCTCCTCGCAGATACCGGATACAAGCTTCATGTCATGCTCAATGAGCAGGATGGTCATGTCAAACTTATCCCGGACAAAACGAATCATATCCATCAGTTCCTGCGTCTCATTTGGATTCATGCCGGCCGCCGGCTCGTCCAGAAGCAGAAGCTTCGGTTCTGTGGCAAGGGCACGGGCAATCTCCAGCTTTCTCTGATCGCCATAAGGAAGGTTGGACGCCAGATAATCCGCCTTGTCATCCATCTCAAAGACTCTGAGAAGTTCCATGGCTTTCTCGTTCATGGCTTTCTCCATCTTCCGGTATTTTGGAAGACGCAGAATTCCGGTCAGCGTGGAATATTTATAATGATTGGCAAGACCGATCTTTACGTTATCAAGGACAGTCTGCGCGTGGAACAGCCGAATGTTCTGGAACGTTCTCGCCACGCCTGCTTTGTTGATCTCAATGGTACTTTTGCCGATGAGATCCTGTCCGTCCAGACGGATAAGACCGTCATCCGGTTTGTAAACACCGGTGAGCATATTAAACACTGTGGTCTTTCCGGCTCCGTTCGGGCCGATCAGCCCGTACAGCTGGCCTTTCTCGATATTGACTTCAAAATTATCTACTGCCCTGAGGCCTCCGAAGGAGATACCCAGGTTTTTTACTTCAAGCATTGCCATGATCATTGTACCCCCTTCACGTCTTTATGGAAGAGCTTTTTCACAGAAAATCTCTGTCTCCACTCAATGGCTTTCGGCGCCCAGTTAAACAGCATCATCGCAATGAGCACGATGGCGTAAATGAGCATTCGGTAATCGGCCAGTCCCCGGAGCACTTCCGGAAGCATGGTAAGGATCACCGCTGCAATGATGGAGCCGCGGAAACTTCCGATACCTCCCAGTACCACAAAGACAAGGATCATAATGGACATGTTATATCCAAAGTTAGCCGGAAGAGCTGTCAGCGTGGACAGGTTGTGGGCGTAGAGAACGCCGCCCGCTCCGGCGATGGCCGCAGAAATACTGAATGCCATCAATTTATATTTTGTAATGTTGATTCCCACGGATTCCGCCGCGATACGGTTGTCTCTGATTGCCATGACGGCACGGCCGCTGCGGGAATTTACCAGGTTAAATACCACAAAAAGACATACCAGCAGAATAACAACACCAATGAGGAAGGTAGACTGACGCGGCGTTCCCGTAATACCCATGGCGCCGTCAATGATCATATCGCCGGTGTCATCCAATGTAAAGGATGCGTTATCGTTGATGGAAAAATGAAGACCCGCGCTGTCTTTTCCCACATACATAACGTTAATGACATTTTTAATGATCTCTCCAAAGGCCAGAGTAACAATGGCCAGATAGTCTCCCCGGAGACGGAGAACCGGAATTCCGATCAGACATCCGAAGAGAGCCGCTACCAGCGTACCAATCACCAAAGCCAGAAAGAACCGGAGATTCGGATTCATACCGGAGTCTTCCATATATTTGGTAAAGAAAGCACTGGAAAACGCGCCTACACACATAAATCCCGCATGTCCAAGACTCAGCTCGCCCAGATATCCCACACAGAGGTTGAGTCCCACCGCAACAATGGAATACGTACACAGGGGAACTAAAAGCCCCTGCATCAGACTGGAAATCTTGCCGCCGGAAACCATAAACTGCACCACTGCGAATACGATGATCACCATGGCATAGGTAATGAAATGATTTTTTGTAGTTTTATTCATATTTTTCAAACTGAAATTCTTCATCTTACGTCTCCACCTACACTTTCTCATGAATTGGCTTACCAAGAATTCCGGTAGGTTTGATCAAAAGCACCAGAATCAGAACTGCAAACACAATGGCATCGGATAACTGCGAGGAAATGTACGCTCTTCCCAGGATCTCAATGACTCCCAGAAGGATTCCGCCGATGAACGCACCTGGAACGGAGCCGATTCCACCGAATACCGCCGCTGTAAAGGCCTTGATACCCGGCATGGATCCTGTATACGGAGACAGGGTCGGATATGCGGAACAAAGCAGTACACCTGCGATGGCTGCCAGACCGGAACCGATGGCAAATGTCAGAGAGATTGTTCTGTTGACATTGACACCCATCAGCTGCGCGGCGTCTTTATCTTCAGAAACCGCCAGCATCGCCTGTCCTGCCTTTGTCTTTTTGATAAAGAGCATGAGGGCGGCAACAATAACGATACAGACAATGACTGTGACGATGGTCACGCCGGAAATCACCAGCTTGCCCCCTGCCAGACGCAGCGGCTGCATATTGACCACGGAAGTAAAGGATTTTGTATCCGCGCCAAAAATGATCAACGCCAGATTCTGCAGGAAATAGCTGACACCGATGGCTGTGATCAATACCGCCAGCGGGGACGCTTTTCTCAAAGGTTTATACGCAATTTTCTCAATGACAACACCAAGGACTGTACACCCCACAACTGCTGTCAGAATGCTGACGATTGGATTCATTCCCAAAGTTGTCATCATGGTAAACACGATGTAACATCCAATCATAATGACATCACCGTGAGCAAAGTTCAGCATCTTTGCGATACCGTACACCATCGTATATCCAAGAGCGATGATGGCATATACACTGCCCAGACTGATGCCATTCAATAAATAGGATATAAAACTCATCTTTCCACCTCTTTTTTCTTTCTTTCAAACTGTACTGTACAAGCTTTTCTCCTGTTATACCTGTAACCTGCTTACCATACCGGGACGCAGAAACGCTTCTTCCCCGCGGACTCCGGTATACCGCTCTTTTGTCAGAACAATATGTCGTAAGCATTCCGAAAAACATAATTGTCTCCCCGGCTTCTGCCTTTTCCAATTATATTTTTCGGAATACCCATTTTGCCGAATCTGTGGGCAAAATGTTTCATCAATGAAAGAAGGGCTGCCTCACGCAGCCCTTCTCCGGGCTCTTATCCTGTATGATAACCCCGTATTATTCCTGAGCAGCTGTATCTGCCTCTGGTGCAGCCTCTGTATCAGCTGCGGCAGCGTTGTCAGAATCCATACTTACGTATACGCCGTTCTTGATCACAACCGCTTTCGGGGACTTGTTCACTTCACCGGTCTCAGACCATTTCAGTCCGCCCTCGTCGCCGGTCAGACCCTGTACATCAATCTGAGTCATTGCAGTCTTCATGGCATCACAGATATCAGAAGCGCTCATATCCGGAGTCACTCCTGCCTGTTCGATGGCTGCCTTGATGGCATAGATTGCATCATAACCGTCTGCTGCGAACTGGTTTGGAGTCTCGCCGAACTGATCTTTATACTTGGTAACAAAGCTTACTGTCGCATCATCCTGAGCATCTGCTGCGAATGGTGTCAGAAGCATAACGCCCTCTGCCAGGGATGTGTCAAAGTTCTCTACAGTCAGGATTCCGTCCATGCCGTCCACACCGAAGAATGTCGGAGCGTAACCCATGTTATTTGCCTGCTGTAAGATAATAGAAGCTTCCTGATAATAAATCGGAAGGAAAATCAGGTCTGCTCCAGCATCCTGTGCTTTCTGAAGCTGTGTCTGGAAATCTGTCTTGGAATCAGCGGTAAACGCTTCTTCTGACACGATCTGCAGTCCTCTGTTTCCTGCTTCTTTTACGAAGTTCTCTTCGATTCCTGAGGAATATGGATCGGAACTGTCATAGATAATACCGATCTTTGTTGCCAGATTGTTCTCATCGATATACTGCGCGGAAGCAGTACCCTGGTTAGGGTCAGTGAAACATACCTGGAATACATTGGTCTTTCCATCGATAACATCAGTGGAAGATGCAGATGGAGTAATCTGGAACATATTGTCAGATGCCGTCATATCTGCCACTGCGATACATGGTGCTGTTGTAACTGTTCCGTAAAGGATCTGCATACCCCAGTCCTTTAAGGTATTATACGCATTGACCGACTTCTCAGCATCATTCTGATCATCTTCAAACCGATACTCAATCTGAGCGCCGTTGATTCCGCCAGCTTCATTGATCTCATCAATGGCAATCTGGGCACCGTTCTTTGCCGCATTACCATAAATCGCTGCAGCACCTGTTGTCGGTCCAATTCCACCGATGTAGAAGGCGTTGGCATCTTTGCTTCCTTCTGAACTTCCGGAACCGCCACTGCAGCCTGCAAGACATCCCACCGTCATGGCAAGAACAAGAGCTGCTGTCACTAACTTTTTCATCTTACTTCTTCCTCCTTCAAGAATGATTAATTAATAATGAAAAAAGGCATCCTTCAGTCATCCCATAAGAACGCCTTTCTTCTTCTTTACGATTCTACTACATTCTTTTTGCAAAAGCAACAATTTTTCATCCCTAAATTGTCCTTTTTGAACGACATTTTTGAATAAATAAAAATAATTTCCTTCAAAAAATCATTTCAGCTTTGGACAATCCTGGCTTTCCATACCGAGAATACTGCGGACATCGTCGCAGAACGCCAGGATTTCCGGCGGAATCGTTCCGTCATCCTTCCGGCAGCATTTCTTCAGAGCATCGATATACTGCATGGAAATCTCTTTCAGTTTTCTTTCCGGAGCATCCCCGCTCTCCTCCGGACGAACGTCGTCCGGGCTGTCATCACAGCCATCTTTCCGGCGGTTTTCCATCCGGCTGTCACCGGTTATCCATACCGGCGGTTTTTTAAATCTCTTATACTGATGATAAATGTCCCTGTTATGGATATAGGTCTCCAGATCAGAGGCCCGTTCTTTATCGTATTTCTCCTGAAGACAGCACCGGGTGATGCGGTACAGGTCCTTTGCGTCTTCCAGAGCGTTATGGGCGGTGCGATGCTCCATTCCGCAGATGTATTTCATATCGGAAAGACTTAATGTAATCCCTTTTCCGTAAATCCGCCTTGTGAGACGTTTGGTGATATCCTGCAGCAATCCTGCAATTTTTCGAAATCTTCTGGCCACAAACTTATGGTTCTTCTCAATATCATGGCGCAAAGTATGCGCATCATTTCCCCAGGTAAATATTTCCTTCACCGGGTACTCCTGCAGCAGCAGGTACAATTCCTGAAAGACCGCCTCATAGGAAGGCGCCCCATCGATCTCCTCCTGTGTCAGTCCTGTCAGTTCTTTGCAGTAACCGGTCAGCTTCGTATTATACAGCGGATGGATTGGTGAATAATAGGTGCGCACCAGATTAAATCTCTTGTCACAGATAACCATGCCCACTGACAGCAGCTCTCCGCTGTGTTCTTTGTCAAAAAACGTGTCATTTTCCATGAAACAGGTGTATTCCGCATCAAAAAAAGCATAATAAAACTTCTTTTTTGTATTGCTGTTATTCACTCCATCACCTCTTTTCTGTCTTTTTCGTTCTTTTATTGAATAAAATTTAATTAATAAGAGAGAATCTCCGTGCCGTTCTCCGTTACTAAAATCGTGTATTCCCACTGGGCGGAAGGTTTTCCATCCTGAGTATAGATCGTCCAGCCGTCTTCCTCGTCCTGATATACGTCCGGTTCTCCCATATTGACCATCGGCTCAATGGTAAAGGTCATCCCCGGCACAAACAGCAGCCCGGAATCCGGCACACCAATATGATTGATCCACGGATCCTCATGGAAATGTACGCCGCAGCCATGTCCTCCGATCTCCCTTACGATGGTATATCCGTTTTCCACGGCGTGTTTGTTGCAGGCATAGCCCATATCTCCCATGGTTCCCCACGGACGAACAGCGGCAAGAGCCAGGTCCAGACACTCTTTGGTCACCCGCACAAGCTTTCTCTTCTCTTCCGGAACATCCCCGATACAGAACATCCGGGACGCGTCGCCATAATATCCATTATAGATAGTGGTACAGTCCACATTGACGATATCTCCGCTCTTTAACACCTGATTCTCGCTGGGAATACCATGGCACACCACATCATCCACAGAAATGCAGACGCTTTTCGGATAGCCCTGATAATGAAGGCAGGCCGGAATGCATCCCATCTCCCGGGTGAATTCTTCGATCCGTCTGTCCAGTTCTTCCGTGGTGACTCCTTCCTTCACAAAAGGAGTAATATAATCAAGCACCATGGTGTTTCTCCTGCCTGCTTCCCGGATTCCCGCAATCTGTTCCGGTGTCTTTATCATCTGATGATTCGGCACTTCATATCCACGATTCTGAAAATCTTTGATCCGGTTATCAAAAGACATATGACAGGATTTATACTTTTTACCGCTGCCACACCAGCATTTATCATTTCTTCCAAGTTTCAATTTCTCCTACCTCCTGGTTACAATCGTTTGCCGGCCTTCAGCCCGCATTCTTCTGCATTATAGCACCTTTTGTGCCAATAGAAAACCTCTGTTTTCTCTCCCGGAAAAGTTCCCCGGAAAAATCTCCAAAAAATCCCGGATCAGGAGAAAACAGCCTCACAGCGTCAGTTTTCTGACCCTGACGCCCGTTAAGCTCCCCCTGTCCGGGATTCTTTCAATGATTATTCACCGATTATTTTATTTTTTACCGGCTCTTCTTATTTTTTAATAAGAAGAGACTTGCCTGTCATTTCCTCCGGTTGCTCCATTCCCATCATCTCAATGAGCGTCGGAGCGATATCTGCCAGGCATCCGCCCTCCCGCAGAGTATACGCCGGATCATAATTTACCAGAATGAACGGCACCGGATTGGTGGTATGTGCAGTAAGCGGAGCACCTGTCTCATAATCAATGAGCTGTTCACAGTTACCATGGTCTGCGCAGATGAACATCTGTCCGTCTACATCTTCAATGGCTTTCACTGCGTTGCCCACACAGGTATCCACGGTCTCCACCGCCTTGATCGCTGCAGCTTCCACACCGGTATGTCCAACCATATCCGGGTTAGCAAAGTTAATGATGATCACATCATATTTGCCGGAACGGATGGCGTCCACCAGTTTCTCCCCTACTTCCGGAGCGCTCATCTCCGGCTGCAGATCATATGTGGCAACAGAAGGAGACTTCACAAGGATTCTCTCCTCTCCTTCATTTGGAACCTCAACGCCGCCGTTAAAGAAGAATGTAACATGGGCGTACTTCTCTGTCTCTGCCAGACGAAGCTGTTTTAATCCGTGGGCTGCCAGGAACTCTCCGAACGTATTGGTAATCTCTACCTTATGGAAAGCGACGATAGTATTCGGAATGGTAGCATCGTACTCTGTGAAACATACATAAGTCATCGGGAAATAACCGTTTCTTCTCTCGAAGCCGGTAAATTCCGGATCACAGAGGGCGCGGGTAATCTCTCTCGCGCGGTCCGGACGGAAGTTGAAGAAAATCACAGAGTCATTCTCTTTCAGTGTTCCCACCGGTTTGCCGTCTTTTTCGATGACTGTCGGAAGCACGAACTCGTCCGTCACATCATTGGCATAGGAATCTGCCATGGCCTGTACCGGATCTGCAGCTTTCACGCCTTCTCCGTATACCAGCGCTGCATAAGCTTTCTCCACACGCTCCCAGCGGGTATCTCTGTCCATGACATAATAACGGCCTTCGATGGTAGCGATCTGGCCAACGCCGATCTCATCCATCTTTGCCACCAGTTCTTCCACAAAACCTTTTCCTGATGTCGGTGCAGTATCTCTTCCGTCCATGAAACAATGTACACATACATCTGTAAGTCCCTGTCTCTTGGCCAGTTCCAGCAGTCCATAAAGATGGGTGTTGTGGCTGTGCACACCACCGTCGGAAAGCAGTCCGTAAAGATGAAGAGTGGAATTATTCTTCTTACAGTTCTCCACTGCCTCCAGGAAGGCCGGATTCTCAAAGAAATCGCCGTCCTCGATGGACTTTGTGATTCTTGTAAGTTCCTGATATACGATTCTTCCGGCACCCATATTCAAATGACCTACCTCTGAGTTACCCATCTGTCCGTCCGGAAGACCAACGGCCAGGCCGCTGGCATTTCCTTTTACAAAAGGATATTCAGCCATGATACGGTCAATATTCGGGGTCTTTGCCTCATAAACCGCATTAGCTTTTGGATTATCGTTTAATCCAAAGCCGTCCAAAATCATTAAAACTGTCGGTTTTTTACTCATAATTCAAATCTCCTGTAAAATCAAAATCGTTTATGCGCGTACATTTTTGTACAGGCAATGGAATAGGGGCTGCCGCCAATATCCGGGAATCCTCCTCCCGTGTATCATGCAACAACCCCCTTACCTCAAACCCCGCTGTCGCGAGATTGATTATTTGTTGTAATTTACAATCTTTCCAAAGTCAGCTTTCAGAGAAGCGCCGCCAACCAGACCGCCGTCGATATCTGCCTGTGCAAATAATTCAGGTGCTGTATTGCCGTTCACACTTCCGCCATACTGAATGCGGATTGCTGCTGCTGTAGCATCATCGTAAATCTCAGCGATGCATGCACGGATTGCTGCGCAGACTTCCTGTGCCTGTTCTGTGGTAGCTGTCTTTCCTGTACCGATGGCCCAGATCGGCTCATAAGCGATCACTGCTGTTTTTGCCTGATCTGCTGTCACACCGTAGAAGCCTTCTTTTACCTGCTGACGTACAAAATCAACAGTAACGCCCTGCTCTCTCTGCTCCAGAGACTCGCCACAGCACATGATAGGAGTAATGCCATGCTCAAAAGCTTTTAACACTTTTTTGTTGACATCCTGATTGGTTTCTCCGAAGTATTCTCTTCTCTCAGAATGTCCGAGAACTACGTATTTCACTCCGGCATCCACCAGCATAGCCGGGGAAATCTCGCCTGTGTATGCGCCGCTCTCTTCATAATACATGTTTTCTGCGCCGATTGCAATATTGGAATCTTTGGCAGCTTCCACTGCTGGAATGATATCGATGGCTGGTACACAGAATACCACGTCAACATCATCATTGGCGCAAAGCGGTTTTAACATATTGACAAGCTCAACTGCTTCGCTAGGAGTTTTGTTCATTTTCCAGTTACCGGCAATAATTTTTCTACGCATGATATATTTCCTCTTTTCTTATTGAATATATTTCAATTATTTATCGTTTGCTGCCGCAACACCAGGAAGCTCTTTACCCTCCAGGAATTCCAGAGAAGCGCCGCCGCCTGTGGAGATGTGAGTCATCTTGTCACCGAAACCAAGCTGGTTAACAGCTGCTGCGGAATCTCCACCGCCGATGATCGTGATGGCATCAATATCAGCCAGAGCCTTAGCCACTGCGATAGTTCCTTCTGCAAAGTTCGGCATCTCGAATACGCCCATCGGTCCGTTCCATACAACGGTCTTCGCATCTTTTACTGCGTTGGCGAAGATTTCTCTTGTCTTAGGTCCGATGTCCATACCCATCTCGTCAGCTTCCATGCTTCCCTCTACCACACGGCTTGGTGCATCATTGCTGAACTCTTTTGCAACAACGGTGTCAACCGGCAGTAATAAGTTCACACCTTTGTCTGCAGCTTTTTTGATCATCTCGTTGGCGTAATCAAGATAATCGGCTTCCAGTAAGGATTTACCAACTTCTTTGCCCTGTGCTTTCGCGAATGTATAAGCCATACCGCCGCCGATGATCAGAGTATCTACTTTGTCAAGCAGGTTGTTGATAACGGAAATCTTGGAGGAAACTTTTGCTCCGCCTAAGATAGCAACAAAAGGTCTCTTTGGATTGTTGACTGCGTTTCCGAGGAAATCGATTTCTTTCTGCATCAGATAACCAACTACGGCTGTTTTCACATATTTGGTCACACCTACGTTGGAACAATGAGCTCTGTGAGCAGTTCCGAATGCATCATTTACGAAAACATCACAGAGAGAAGCGAGTTCCTTAGAGAAGTTATCCTCATTTTTAGTCTCCTCTGCACGATAACGGGTGTTCTCCAGTAAGATAACATCGCCATCTTTCATAGCTTCCACAGCTGCTCTTGCGTTCGGGCCTACCACTTCCGGATCAGCAGCAAATTTTACTTCCTGTCCCAGAAGCTCGGATAAACGTACGGCAACCGGTGCCAGAGATAATTCCGGCTTCGGCTCTCCCTTCGGTTTGCCCAGGTGAGAGCAAAGGATTACTTTTCCGCCGTCTGCGATTAATTTTTTGATGGTTGGCAGAGCAGCGACAAGACGGTTCTCATCTGTGATCTTTCCATCCTGTAACGGAACGTTGAAATCGCAGCGAACCAGAACTCTCAAACCTTTTACATTAATATCATCAACTGATTTTTTTTTTTTTTTTTTTTTTTTTTTCTCTCTATAA
>ERZ1643246.2436-NODE-2436-length-17759-cov-10.366019_pt1 | contig 17759 bp, 19 predicted proteins | sample MGYA00579265_ERZ1643246 | MGnify/ENA primary metagenome ERZ1643246 (study PRJEB29033, sample SAMEA4952261) | chicken gut metagenome | biome: Broiler Chicken; feature: Gastrointestinal Tract; material: Caecum | place: Ireland | collected 2018 | study: Broiler...
GAGTATCCCCGCACCCGCAGCTCCAGGGGATCCCCCAGGGGAGCGATCTTCTCCACCCGGACCCTGGTCTTGGGGATGAGGCCCATATCCAGCAGGCGGCAGCGCAGCGCACCTTCGCCGCCCACGGCAGTGATGACGGCTTCCTGCCCCAGGGGCAGCTTGTCCAGTGTCATCGAAACATTCCTCCTTAAAAAGCAAACATCTGATCATTGAAAGTTTACCATGGCTAACTTTTGGGAACAACCCCAAAACAGGCCAAAAGCCTCCAAATTTTCCAGAGGAAATTGGTACAACATAGATAAAAACAGAGGGAGCCCGCAAAGCGGAAAATGGCGCTTGCCCTGCGGGCACGGAAAATGATATACTGGTGGCACCACGACCGGCGGCAAATCGCCCCGGAGAGCAGGAGGACTATATGCTGACATTCAATCACTTCAACTTCAATGTGTCCGATCTGGACAGATCACTGGCCTTCTACAAGGAGGCTCTGGACCTGGAGCCGGTCGGGGAGCGAAAAGTCGCAGACGACGGCAGCTTCATCATCGTCTACCTGGGGGACGGGAAGACAGACTTCCGTCTGGAGCTGACCTGGCTGCGGGACCACCCCCAGCAATACGATCTGGGCGAGTGTGAGTTCCACCTGGCTCTCCGGGCGGACGACTACGAGGCCGCTCATGCCAGGCACGCCGCCATGGGCTGCATCTGCTTTGAAAATCCCGCCATGGGGATCTATTTTGTGACAGATCCCGACGGATACTGGATCGAGATCATCCCCGCCCGGTAAAACTGTACAAAGGGCTGTGCCGGCACAGGGGCGTTTTTCTTTTGGAAGGCAGTTGCGCGGAAGGATCGGCCATGGTACACTGAGAGTGGTCACCGGGGGCCTGTCTGGAGAGACGGGGCCTTGGGCGTATTTTGCGATAAGGGAGAGAGTGAAATGAAAAAGAGACTGTTCGCACTGGCGGCGGCAGCGGTGATGGTCCTGGGGCTGACCGCCTGCGGCGGAGGATCCAACGAGGGCCGTACCGGAGACACCATGGAGACCTATTTCTTTGATTTCACAGTCAACAGCGCATACCTCACCAGCGACTATGCAGGCTATACGCCTGCGGAGGGCAATGTCCTGCTGGTGGCGGACATCACCGTGAAGAACACCTTCCAGCAGAGCTTTGAGATGTACGATGTGGATTTCCAGGCCCAGTGGGACGACGGCGATGACGCCTTTGCCTACCCCATCACCACGGACATGGAGACCTATACCGAGGTGGATCCGGTGGGAGAGGATCAGCTGCCTGGTACATACTCCCTGGCCGTGGATGAGGAGCGGACCGGCGAGCTGGTGTACGAGGTGCCCTCTGGTTTCACGGATTTCTCCATCGCCTATCTGGAGCAGTTCGTGGATGACTCCGGTGAAGAGAGCACCGGCGAGACCTATTTCGTCTATTTCACTGCAGAGGACCAGACCGGCGTTTCCGCCTGAACGACATAAAAAAGTGCCACCGCGTGAGCGGTGGCGCTTTTGCTTCATGCTTACCACACCAGGGTACGGAAGTAATCCTCCGGCGTCTCGGCACGGCGGATCTGCTCCACGGTGCCGTCCTTCTTCAGCAGCAGCTCGGCAGAGCGGAGCTTGCCGTTGTAGTTGTAGCCCATGGAGAAGCCGTGGGCGCCGGTGTCGTGGATCACCAGCAGGTCGCCCATGTCGATTTTGGGCAGCATCCGGTCCACTGCGAACTTGTCGTTGTTTTCGCACAGGCTGCCGGTGATGTCGTACTTGTGGTCGCAGGGCTGGTCCTCCTTGCCCATGACGGTGATGTGGTGGTAGGACCCGTACATGGCCGGCCGCATCAGGTTGCAGGCGCAGGCGTCCACGCCGATGTACTCCTTGTAGATGTGCTTTTCGTGGATGGCCCGGGTGACCAGATGGCCGTAGGGGCCGGTCATGAAGCGCCCCAGCTCTGTGTACAGAGCCACGTCCCCCATGCCGGCGGGCACCAGAACGTCTTCATAGGCCCGGCGGACCCCTTCGCCGATGACGGCGATGTCGTTGGCGGGCTGCTCCGGACGGTAGGGGATGCCCACGCCGCCGGAGAGGTTGATGAAGGTAATGTGGACGCCGGTCTCCGCCTTCAGCTCAGCCGCCAACTGGAACAGGATGCGGGCCAGGGCAGGGTAGTAGTCGTTGGACAATGTGTTGGATGCCAGGAAGGCGTGGATGCCGAACTCCTTGACGCCCATGGCGGCCAGCCGGGTGAAGGCCTCGGAGATCTGGGCCCGGGTCATGCCGTATTTGGCGTCGCCGGGGTTGTCCATCACCTGGAAGCCCTCCCGGGTCTCGCCCAGGGTGAACACGCCGCCGGGATTGTAGCGGCAGCAGATCTTCTCCGGCACATGGCCCAGCGCCTGTTCCAGACAGTCTACCATGGTCAGGTCGTCCAGATTGATGATGGCCCCCAGGCGGTCCGCCAGCCGGAACTCCTCAGACGGAGTGTCGTTGGAGGAGAACATGATATTCTCCCCGGTGATGCCGCAGCGGTCCGACATCATCAGCTCTGTCAGAGAGGAGCAGTCACAGCCGCAGCCCTCCTCGTGCAGCAGCTTCAAAATGGCGGGCGTAGGGGTGGCCTTCACGGCGAAATACTCCCGATAGCCGGGATTCCAGGCAAATGCAGCCCGCAGACGGCGGGCATTTTCCCGAATGCCCTGCTCGTCATAGATGTGGAAGGGCGTGGGGTACTGGGCGGCGATGGCCTCCAGCTGGTCCTTTGTGACAAAGGGGGTTTTCATAAAAACGACCTCGGATCTTTTTAAACTCCACCGCGTCGAAATCTGCGGTGCCATAGACGTGTCCTATTTTACGTGCTGATCTATGGCTCTGTCAAGAAATTTGCCCAAAAAACGGAAAAACAGTCCGATTTTTTTACAGCTTTCCGGCCAGACGTCACAAACGCTGTTCTTTCAAAAAGAGAACCCTTGTATTTATATCCCTGCTGCATTACAATAAAGGGGAAATCAGCCGCTGCGGCGGAGAAAGGAACCGTCTATGAAAACCGTCATTGTAGATGCCGTGGGGGACCAGTGTCCCATTCCGGTGGTGAAGGCTACAAAGGCCCTGCGGGAGATGAGGGAGCCCGGTGCACTGGAGGTCTGGGTGGACAACGAGATCGCCGTCCAGAACCTGACGCGGATGGCGGCGGGGAACCATCTGCCGGCGAAAGCGGAGAAGAAGGGAGAGCACCTCTTCGTGGTGACCATGGAGGTGGCAGCGCCGGCGGGGGATGCCCCGGTGGAGGAGCCTGCCCTGTCCTGTGTCCCGGATGCCCGGGGGGACCTGGTGGTGGCCGTGGATTCAGAGACCATGGGCCGGGGCAGCGACGAGCTGGGGATGCTGCTGATGAAGAGCTTCCTCTTCGCGGTGGGCCAGCTGCCCCAGCTGCCGAAAACCATGCTGTTCTACAACGGCGGCGCCAGGCTGACGGTGAAGGGCTCCGCGTCTCTGGAGGACCTGAAGAGTCTGGAGGCCCAGGGGGTGGAGATCCTCACCTGCGGCACCTGCCTGAACTTCTACGGCCTGGCAGACCAGCTGGCAGTGGGCGGCGTCACCAATATGTATTCTATCGTGGAGACCCTGGCGAACGCCGGGAAGGTCATCAAGCCATGATCTACCTGGACAACGCCGCCACTACCCGGCCAAAGCCTCCCGGCGTGGCGGAGGCGGTGGCTGCAGCCATGAACGAATACGGCAACAGCGGCCGGGGCACTCATCCGGAGGCGCTGGAGGCGGCCCGGAGCGTCTACGGCGTCCGGCAGACTCTGGCAAGTCTCTTTGGCTGCCCCCGGGCAGACCGCGTGGTATTCACCCCCAACTCCACCATGGCGCTGAACGTCGCCGTCTCCGGCCTGCTGGGGCCGGGGGACCATGTGCTCTCCACGGATCTGGAGCACAACTCCGTCCTGCGGCCCCTGTACCGTCTGCGGTCCCAGGGGGCGGAGGTGGACTTCGTCCCCGCCGACCGGCAGGGGAGGATCGACTACGCCGATTTTGACCGGCTGCTGCGGCCCAACACGAAGGCGGTGGTGTGCACCCACGGCTCCAACCTGACCGGGGACCTGGTGGACATCGGTTGGGTAGGCGACTTCTGCCGGCGGCATGGGCTGCTGTTCATCCTGGACGCCTCCCAGACCGCCGGGGTGTTTCCCATCGATATGAGGAAGCAGCATATCAGTGTGGTGTGCTTCACCGGCCACAAGAGCCTCATGGGCCCCCAGGGCACCGGCGGCCTCTGCGTGGGGGAGGAGGTGGAGATCCGCCCCTTCGCCGTGGGGGGCACCGGCGTCCAGAGCTACTCCGAGACTCAGCCAGAGGCTTACCCGACCCGGTTGGAGGCGGGGACCCTCAACAGCCATGGCATTGCCGGGCTGGGGGCGTCCCTGGCCTTTCTGGAGCGCATCGGCTGGGACGCGGTCCGCACCCATGAGAATGCCCTCGCCCGACGGTTCTATGAATCCGTCAAAACACTTCCTGGCGTAAAAGTGTACGGGGATTTCACTGTACAGGAACGGGCGCCTATCGTGACCCTGAACATCGCGGATCTGGACTCGCCGGAGGTGGCGGACGAGCTGGCGGAGCGGTTCCAGATCGCCACCCGCCCCGGCGCACACTGCGCGCCCCGGCTCCACCGGGCCCTGGGGACGGAGGACCGGGGCGCGGTCCGGTTCTCCTGGTCCTATTTCAATACGGCGGCGGAGACCGACGCGGCAGCCGAGGCGGTTCGAACGCTGGCAGAGGAGGCCCTGTGACCATGCGGGAAAAGCAAGAGAGGTTCGTGGTGACCTTTGCCACCACCACCGGGGCCATGGCCATGGAGCGGGCCTGCCGGGCGGCGGGCCTGCCGGGACGGCTGATCCCGGTGCCCCGGAGCATCACCGCCGGCTGCGGGATGTGCTGGTCCGCGCCGCCGGATGCCCGGCAGGAGCTGGAGGCCCTGGTGATCCGGGAAAAACTGGACGTGGACGGCCTGTATGCCGTTTTACTGTAAGGGAGGGGAGAGACCATGGCGGTCAACTGCGAGGAGTGCGTCTGGTACGACTATGACGACGAGCTGGAGGCCTACGTCTGCGAGGCGGACCTGGACGAGGACGAGATGGAGCGGTTCCTCCGGGGCGGCACCCGGAACTGCCCCTTCTACCGCCCCGGCGATGATTACCGCACGGCCAGGAGGCAGTGAGGGAAGACCAATATGGAAAGGCACCCTGGACAGCATGTATGTCCAAGGTGCCTTTTTTCAGTTGGCAGCTCACTGCGCGGAGAGCCAGTCCACATATTCCTCCAGACACATGCCCAGCGACCTCATTTCCCGGGCAGCCTCCCGGCCCACATACCGGTAGTGCCAGGGCTCATAGATGATGCCCGTGATCTCGCTTTTTCCGTTGGGGTAGCGCAGCACAAAGCCATATTCCCAGCTGTGCTCCATCAGCCACTGCTGCACCTGGGTGTTCTCCTGCTCCTCATCCAGGATCTGGTAGGAGGCATCCACGATGTCCAGAGCCAGGCCCGTCTGGTGTTCGCTGGTGCCCGGCACCGCCACCACGGTCCCCGCCTCTTCCACGGCGCGGTCGTAGGAATACCCCTCATCCATCAGACGCTGGATCTTGTTCTCATACAGCTCCTGCTGCTTGTCCTGCGTCCGGTAGGAGGAGCAGATCTTCGGGTCCAGCCCCGCCGCCCGGCACGCGTCCATCATCTCCTGCAGGTCCGGGTATGCCCGGGAATCCACTGCGTGGCCCTGTTTCAGTTGCGTCAGCTCGAAGGTGTATCCGTCTGGGATGGGGTTCCAGCGGTTTACCAGCAGGAGCCGCCAGTCATCGGGAGAGACCGCGCCGGAGTCCTCCGGCAGAGGATCCTGTGCCGGGAGGCCTGACTCCGGCACCGTCGGTTCTGCCGGCTGCTTTGCAGGCTCCAGCGGGGACAGGGGGATCGTTTCCGCTTTTGCGGCGCACAGCGCCCAGAACACGGCCGCCAGAACAAGGCATGTGCAGAGCAGCCGGAAGGGGTGGTGCAGCCTGCGGGGGCGCTTTCTGCGCCGCGCACGGCGGCTATGTACGGCATCTGGATACGCGTTTGGGCGGATCATGGGGCTCCTCCTTTGAGACCGGGACTTCCGGCCGGATCTGTCTTTTAAACGATGGACCGGCAAAAAATGTTTCAAGCCAAGCAGATATCTTATAGACGTTTGACCGCCGAAAAAAGTTCTGGACCGTCGAAAAAAGCATCCGGCATGGGAGCGGGCGCCGGCGGAGAGGCCGAGAGAGACGGCAGATAGCACCGTTGAAACAGACGGAGGCCGCCGGCTTTCGCACGGGCGTGTGGGGCGCCGGAAAGATTTTTCCGCAGGAGGTCTGCACACAGTAAAACTTTTTTCCGCCTTGGTTCGTCTATAAAAAGAGCCGGGGCCCGGAGAGGGCGTTCCGCCGGCAATTTCCAGGAAGGAAGGACCTTGAAGTATGCAGAGAAAACTTGTGCTGATGATCGTGGCGGGCATCCTGTGCCTGACGCTGGCAGGATGCGGTCAGAGCGGGGACACGCAGCCGGAGGAAGAAGATCCCGTACAGTCCCAGCAGCCCGTGGATGAGAGCTCTGAAGCGGATAGCTCCGAAGAGGAGACCCAGGGACCGGCAGACCCGGAAGCGCCGGAGACGGCACAGTACACAGACAATTTTTCCGTTGACGAGGCCGCCGTTACTGCCTTTGCGGAGCAGATCCAGACAGCTGTGGCGGACAAGGATCTGGAGGCGCTGGCGGACCTGGCCGCATACCCGCTCTATGTGGGCTTTGCAGACGGCGGTCAGTCTGTAGAGTCCCGGGACGAATTCATTGCGCTGGGCGCAGACCAGATCTTCACGGAAGAGCTGCTCTCCGAGATCGCCGGGGCGGACACCGAGGGGCTGGAGGCCAGCATGACCGGATTCTCCCTGTCCGCCAGCGGACGGCCCAATGTGATATTCGGTGTTGCCGACGGCCGCCTGGCCATCGTGGGCATGAATTACTGATCCATCGTGCGATGCAGAGGGGCGGCTGCCGGCGGCAGGCGCCCCCTTCTGCATTGCAGACGCCCGGATGATGCAAAAACGATGGATCTCGATGCTATGGTCCAGAAAAGGGGATGAGGAGATGAACAGGATCCTGATCGCAGAGGACGACGCGTCCATTGCGAACCTGATCCGGACAGTGCTGGTGGACGCAGGCTACCGCTGCACCTGGGCTCCGGACGGGGAACAGGCGGCCGATCTGCTGGAAAAGGAGTCGTTTGACCTGGCGCTGCTGGATATCATGCTGCCCGGCGTGAACGGATATGACCTGCTGGAGTACTGCAAGTCCCTGGAAGTCCCCGTGATCTTTCTGACGGCTCTGGGGGGAGTGGAGGACCGGGTCCGCGGACTGCGCAGCGGAGCGGAGGACTACCTTCCCAAGCCCTTTGCGCTTCCGGAGCTGCTGGCCCGGGTAGAGACGGTCCTGCGCCGCTGCGGGAAGGCAGAGCGGCTGCTGACGCTGGAGCCGGATATCGAGATCGACCCGGCCGCCCGGATCGTCCGGAAAAACGGCAGCCCCGTGGCCCTGACGGCCAAGGAGTTCGATCTGCTCCTGCTGTTCGCGCAGAACCGGAACATCGTCCTCTACCGGGACCGCATTTATGAGCGGGTCTGGAACGAGGAGTATCTGGGAGACAGCCGCACGGTGGATCTCCACATCCAGCGGATGCGGAAGAAGCTGGGGCTGGAGGACCGTCTGACGGCGGTATATAAAGTGGGCTACCGTCTGGAGGGATGAGGGATGCGGCTGTTCTGGAAGCTGTTCTGCAGCATGGTCATCATCACAGCGCTGGCCTGCTCCCTGGGCGGCTTTATCCTGATCGACGGGCAGTTTCGCACCGGACTGGATGCCCGGGCGGAGACGATGATGACGGAAAATGCCCTTCTGCGCCGCACGTTCCTGCGGGAGCTGCAGTTTGCCGGAGGAGCCGATCAGGCATCTGCGGTCCGCCTGGCTGAGGAGACCTGTGCCCAGGCGGAACAGAGGGGGATCTTCTTCCGCCTTGTGGGCAGCCATGGACAGATCCTGGCCGGCAGCCGGCTGCCCGCAGAGAGCGGCCTGGCGCAGTCTCTGGGGGAGGGCCGGCATGGCTGGGAGCTCCTGCGCAGCAGAGAGCGGTCCTACCTGCATGCCTCCAGCCCGATGGTGCTGGAGGACTGTGTGGTGTACCTGGAGAACTGGTGCGGGGCAGACGATCTGTTCACTGCCCGGGAGGAGCAGTATCATGTCTTCTTCTACCTGCAGATGGGGCTCATCCTGGCGTCGGCGCTGGCGGCACTGGCGGTGAGCGCCTGGATCTCCCGGCCGCTGGGCCGTCTGTCCGCAGCTGCCCGGCAGATGGCCGCCGGGGAACTCTCCCAGCGGGTAGAGGTGCGCGGAAGCGACGAGATCAGCCGTCTTTCCCGGGACTTCAACCAGATGTCGGATCAGCTGGAGCAGCAGGTGCAGGAGCTGACTGCCACCGCCTGCCGTCAGCGGGATTTCCTGAACAGCTTTGCCCATGAGACCAAGACCCCGCTGACGTCCATCATCGGGTACGCAGAGCTGATGCTCTCCCATCCGGACCAGCCGGAGCTGGTGCTGGAGAGCGCATCCTGTGTCTTCCGGGAGGGGCGGCGGCTGGAGAATATTTCCGGCAGGCTGATGGATCTGATCGTCCTGGACCAAGCAGCCCTTTCGACACGCCGCGCGGACATGGCCGCTTTTCTGGAACGGGCAGCCGATGTGATGCGGCCAGCGCTGAAACAGCAGCGGATCCGCTTCTCAGTCCGCGCAGAGCCCGGGACCGCGGAGATCGAGCCGGATCTGATGGAGTCTGTATGCCTGAACCTGCTGGACAACGCCCGAAAGGCGGTCGAAGAGGAGGGCACGATCTGTCTGGAGGGGATCCGGGCGGGGAAAGAGTACTGCATCCGGGTGACGGACAACGGCAGGGGGATCCCGCCGGAGGAGCTGCCGCGGATCACAGAGCCCTTTTACATGGTGGACAAATCCCGGTCCAGAGCGCACGGAAGCGCAGGGCTGGGGCTGGCGGTGTGCCAGCGGATCGTGGCCCTTCACGGCGGCCGGATGGAGTTTGAGAGCACACCGGGCCGCGGCACACGGGCCAGTGTCTGGCTGAAGGGAGCGGAGGACGCATGAAGCTGCTGCGGAAATGGGGACTCCCGCTCCTGACGGGAGCAGTGGTGCTGGCTGCGGTTTTGCTGCCCAGCAGGATCTCTGCGCTCCGGGACCGGCAGACGCTGTCGGCCCCCTGCACAGAGCCTCTGGCGCAGGAGGACCTGACCCTGCAGGAGACGACGCTGCCGGAAAAGCTGGAGCTGCTGGGCAGAGCCATCCGCTATCCGGAGCTGGATGTCTACTCCGCTGCCCAGCCGCTGGAGGCGGCAGATGAGCAGACCAGAGACAGGGCCGAGGCTGCGTTCCGCCGGGGAGTCGAGATGCTGGTGGAATGGGGAGCACTGCCGGAGGCGCTGGATCGGAGAACTCTGCAGTTTCAGGGCGGCAGCCGCGTGGTATATGTCCAGGCGGCCGGGGGCGGCTCTGCCGGCATGCTGTATCTGCAGGGGGAGACGGCCCATCGGGATGATCTTTGGATGGTAGTGGATGAGGAGACAGGGCTGCCGGTCTGGCTGGACTGCACGCTCCGCTCGTGCAGGGAGGAACTTTGCACAGATGAAGAACTGGGAGCTGCCTTCTGCGAGGGGCTGGGTCTGGAGGTCTGGCAGCGCGGCCCGGCAATCTGGGAAGTGGAGAGCGCCGGCGGCCTGGTATACAGTGCCTCTGTACAGAGCAGCAGCGGGCGCATCTGTGTGGAGCCGCTGGGGTTTGCCTGGGACTTGTTCGGTGAGCACAGGCAGACAGGCTCCGCAGAAGAAAAATGATGCAACAATGATGCGGCTTTGCGGCCAATCTGCCGGGATCTGCGCTTATTGTAAAGATACCGGAAGGGAACGGGCGCCGGAGACAAACAGAATGGAGGAATGGATGATGAAAAAGGATCGACTGCATGGATTTGGACTTGCTGTGCTGCTCCTCAGCATGCTGCTTCTGACCGCCTGCGGCGCATCCGCCGCAGACACCGGCGGTGCCGGATCAGACGATCTGCAGCAGACGGAAGGAACGGCTTCCCAGCAGGAGGACGCCACGCTGGAGGATCTGCTGGGAGAGGACTATGTGACCTATGTCACAGAGACGATCACGATGCAGATGGGCAACCGCATGGAGAAGGACCCGGAGGTCCGCTACTATCCGATCGAGGACAACGCGCCGCTCAGCGATTATGTGGCCATCGATGAGACCACGAAGTTCGACGTGGACGAAGAGGGAAATCCAGTGATCTATTTCCCGGCGGGAACCGTGACGGATGAGGCAAACGGCGAGCAGAGCTTCCGGATCCCGAAGCTGTACTTCTGAAGAGCGCCCCCTGGAGACATACCGCGGAGGCGCTGCGGCGGGCAGGCTGGAAGGCGGCCTTCCAGGTGTCTGAAGGGAACAACACCCCATCCACCAGTCGAATCTGCCGGCTGGTGGATGGGGTGCTTTTTTGCCAGGTTGACCGCCGGATTGGACAGGATCTCTCTTCCCCCCGGAAGCGGTCCAAAATATACCGGCATTTCAATAAATGACAGGTATGTACGCTTTACAGCTGTAGAAACGGACGGCAGACGCGGTGAAGACATGGAAACGGGATTCCGGTGCATCCTGTAGACAGGCCGCCCAGGCGGCGGGAGACCATCCGGGCCTGTTTTGCTCCACAGCCGCTAAACACCGCAGGGCGCCAGGCAAATATCCGGCGCCCTGCGGTGCTGGTACAGGGGCATCTCCGCGCCCTCGTCCAGGGTGTGTGGTTCCAGGGTCATTTGACGGCCAGCGGCAGAAAGCCGGAGTCAGCCACAGCCTGCTGTCCCGCGTCGCTGACCATGAACTCCGCCAGACGCCGGGCGGGGGAGTCCTTCGGTTCATCGCTGCGAAGCACGAGGTAGTTATAGTCCGCCAGAGGATAGGTCCCGTCAGCAATGGTCTCAGCGGTGGGCAGCACGCCGTCAACAGCCAGGAGCTTCAGCTTGTTTGGAGTCACGTCCGTCATCATCTCCTCATAGCTGCCGTAATAGGCGTAGACACTGTAGCCAATGGCATAGGCAGGCGGGTCCAGCGACAGCGCCGAGGCTACGTCCGTCAGAGCGGAGGACATGGCAACAGATACATTCCCCTGGAGGATCTCCGGGGCCAGAGACAGCTTCCCGTCCTCCAGGAAGTACCGCTCCATCAGGGCGTGGGAACCGCTGTCTGTATTGCGGCAGTATGGCAGCAGCTTTGCCTCCGGTCCGCCGACCTGATCCCAGCTGCTGTAGGCGTTGCGCACATAGATGTCCTGGATCTGCTGGCGGGTCAGGCTGTTGACGGGATTCTCCAGGTTGGTGAAGAACACCATGGCGTCATAGGCGATGGGGATGTACTGCAGCTCCACGCCCTGCTCTGCGGCCAGCGACTCCAGCTCTGCGGACGCCTTTGTGGCCGCGAACAGGACATCCGCCTCTCCGCGGATCAGCCTTTCATAGGACGCAAAGCTCTTGGAGTGGCTCTTGGGGAACTGAGGATGCGCCGTTCCATTGGTGAAGAGCACACTGTAGATCCCTTGGGTATAGGGATAGGTAGAGGTGGATCCATCGATCACCGGCATCTCCCGATCCAGGCCAAACTGGATGGCTGCCTCTGTGGGGTAGCAAGGCACCCAGCGCATGGCCTGATTCATGGACGTGATCGCCTCGCCACGGGTGATGGGGTTCTCCGGCTCGGCATAGTCGCCCAGCACGGGGGCATCCTCCCAGTAGTAGGCTCCGGTAGGTTTTTCTGTGACGGGCGCGATCCCCGGGTTGCATGCGAAGAGCGCCTGGTAGGCACCAGCCGCCCAAGAGGGGACCGACTCCGCGTCCATCAGGCCGGTGCCGGAGAGGTCACCCTCAGCCGGGATATCCAGCCAGCCGACGAACGACAGCGCCCGGGCCAGCAGGACGGTGAACTCCGCCCGCGTCATGGCCTGGTCCGGCAGGAACCGGCCGTCCGCCGCAAACAGACCGGCTGCAGCGGCGGCAGAGACCTCCTCATGATACCAGGCGTCCGGGGACACATCGCTGTATCCTGGCCGCTCCGCCGGCTGCAGGTCCAGCAGCCGGGCCATAAGGACGGCACCCTCCGCCCTGGTGAGGGGCGCATCCTGCTTCAGCCGGCCGGCGTTGTCGCCGCGGACCACCCCCCGGATCTGAAGATCGCTGGATCCATTGGCCGCAAGGTATTGCTCCCGCAGGTCGGTCCAGACCGGATCATCGCCCCTGAACACCTCCAACGGGCGGTCTGCGTTCTCTGCCGGAACAGTGGCGAAGAGATACCCGTCCAGATAGGCGCTGGACAGCGCCACCGGCTCTCCGGTGTCCGCATACCGGACTGCCAGGTCAAAGGTATCGATCAAGGCCATGCCGGGCTCTCCCGGCACACGGATGGTGACATAGCTGCCGTCCCCCTCCGGACGGCTCCAGGCTTGGCCGGCATCGCCGCCGGCTGCAGATGCGGCCCCCTGACACAGCAGCAGGCACGCAAGCGCAGATGCCAGAAGCTTTTTCATCTGCTTCAAAGCGCCTCACTCCCTTCAGAGCTCCGGCAGAGCAGATGCCGCCGGACAATCTTTAATTTTATATTTTATCAGATCCGGGACGAAGAAGCATGAAGTCTTTGTAAAAATTCCCGCAGCATCTGCCGGAGGCTGCCGCCGGTCCGGATGCAGGGCAGCTCCGGCGGTCCCTGACCGGGGGAGGAGCGTATGATGCGGCCGGTACAGACGCTGGTTTTCTTGTGAAAAAATTGCCAGGATCGTTTGTGAAATAACTACCGAAATTTCTACATTTTTTGACTTTTCCAACATTTTTTCTCGTCATATAAGTGCAATTTCAACGCAAAATATGTGAAATATTTATCTTTTCTTGACTTTTTGAAAAACGCAGTTACAATCGGTTTTAGTTCACTGCGGCGTCAGGGCGGCCTGCGGCTCGCCCGTCCCCCGGCAGACCCGAATTTCGAAAGATCTCAGGAGGATGACCATGAAAAAGATTCGTGTAGGAGTAGCCGGTTACGGCACCATCGGACAGCGGCTGGCAGACGGCGTTGCCCTTCAGGAAGATATGGAACTGGTGGGCATTGCGGACCTGGCGCCCACGCTGTCCCTGCAGGCCCTGCGGGAAAACGACATGATCGGCGCCAACGGCGTGGAGTACAAGCTCTATCTGGTGGAGGGAGCCGATCCCGCCGCCTTTGCCGCCATGGACATCCCCGTGGCCGGGACCTTTGAGGACCTGTGCCGCAGCGTGGACATCATGCTGGACTCTTCTCCCGCCGGCGTGGGGGCCAAGAACAAGGCCATCTATGAGCGGCTGGGCGTCAAGGCCATCTTCCAGGGCGGCGAGAAAAACGATGTGGCAGACGTGTTCTTCCACGGCTACGCCAACTACGAAAAGGGCCTGGGGCAGGACTATCTGAAGCTGACCTCCTGCAACACCACGGGGCTCATCCGATCGGTGGACTGCCTGGACCGGGCCTTCGGCATCGAGAAGGTGGCCATCACCATCATCCGCCGGGTGGCGGACCCCGGCGACTACCACCGGGGCCTCACCAACGCCCTCCAGATGGAGAAGGCGCCCACCCACCAGGCCCTGGACCTGATGACCATCATGCCTCACATCAGCGCCACCGGCATCCTGGTCCACACACCGGTGACCCACGGCCACATCATCACCGTGGTGGCCACCGGCAGGAACGGCCGGAAGATCACCCGGGAGGAGGCCCTGGCCGCCTTCTCCGCCCATCCCCGGATCCGGGTGGTGACGGTGGATGCCGGCTTCAAGGGCAACGCTTCCTTCTTCAAGTACGCCCGAGACCTAGGCAACCGGCGGGGCGACATGTACGAGATCGGCCTGTGGGCGGACTCCGTGGTGGAGAGCGGCAATGACATCATGTACGCCATCAACGTCCCACAGGAGAGTGTCACCATCCCGGAGACCATGGATGCCGTCCGGGCGGCCCTGCGGATGCAGCCCACACGGGAGGAGGGCACCGCCGCCACCAACCGCTATCTGAAGATCGGGCGGTTCAAGAACGCCCAGTAAAGGAGAGCTGCCATGCGATTCGGTATCTTTACCCTGGACGATTGGGACGTCTCCGGCAGGACGGTCCTCTGCCGGGTGGACATCAACCAGCCGGTGGACCGGGCCGCGGGGACCCTCCGCTCCACCAAGCGGATCGAGGCCTGCGTGCCCACGGTCCGGGAACTGGCGGACAAGGGGGCCAGGGTGGTCCTGCTGGCCCACCAGGGCAGCGACATCGAGTATCAGAACTACTGGTCCACAGAGCCCCACGCGGCGGTCCTGCGCCGTCTGCTGGGCCGGGAGGTGAAGTGGATCGACGACGTGTGCGGCCCCGCCGCCCGTGCGGCCATCCAGGCGCTGAGGGACGGGGACATCCTCCTGCTGGACAACGTGCGCTTCCTGGCGGAGGAGCAGACGCTGTTCGAAAAGAGCCTGAAGCTGACCCACCAGCAGCAGGCCCAGACCCTGCTGGTGCGGAAATTGGCCCCTCTGGCGGACCTGTATGTGTGCGACGCCTTCGCCGCTGCCCACCGGGACCAGCCCTCCCTGTGCGGTTTTGAGCAGGTGCTGCCCTCCGCCATGGGCCGGCTGTTCGAGGAGGAGTACTGCGTCATCTCCGGATTGATGGAGCAGCCGGAGCGGCCCTGCGTCTTCGTGCTGGGCGGAGCCAAGGTGTCCGACGCCTTTTTGATGATGTCCAGCGTCCTGGAGAAGGGGGCGGCGGACACCATCCTCACCGGCGGCCTGGTGGGCAACATCCTTCTGGCCGCCCGGGGGGAGAACATCGGGGAGGGCAGTCTGGCCTTTATTGAGAAGTCCGGCTACAGCGGCCTCATCGACACGGCCCGGGATCTGCTGGCCCGGTACGGGGAGAAGATCTGTCTGCCCGTGGACGGCGCCTGGGTAGAGAACGGCCGCCGGGCGGAGGCGCCCCTGGGCAGCATCCCGCCGGAGGTGTCCCTCACGGACATCGGCGCGGAAACGGCGGCCCGGTACCAGGAGATCATCCGCGCTGCGAAGACCGTGTTCGTCAACGGCCCCATGGGGGTCTTTGAGCAGGCGGAGACGGAGCTGGGCACCAAATCGGTATGGGACGCCCTGGGAGATACGGCGGCCTATACGGTGGTGGGCGGCGGAGACAGTATTACCGCTACCACAAAATACGGCAAGACGGCGCAGATCAACTATATCTGCACCGGCGGCGGGGCCCTGATCCGCTTCCTCACCGGGGAGGAGCTGCCGGTGGTGCGGGCCCTGCGGCAGGCAGCTGAACAGTGGGGGAGCGGGCGATAGATGCTGTACCCGCATTAGTCCCGGCAGTGGCTCTCCAGCCTTTGAATTTTGCGGCACTCTGTCCTCGGACAGGGCGCCGCATTTTTCTTCGCAGCGCGTCCGGCCGTTCCAGCGCGCTGCGAAGGGGCCCTTGCATCCTGATACGCTTTATGCTATAAAGTAACATATGTAACATGTGGGAGGGAAGATCCGGTGAAGCTGGAGAAGCAGAGACGTCTGGCCCATGTGGCCCGCCGGTATTATCTGGAGGATCAGAAGCAGAGCGACATTGCCCGGGAGCTGGGGATCTCCCGTCCCATGGTGAGCCGCCTGCTGGCAGAGGCCCGGGAACTGGGCGTGGTGGAGATCCGCATCCACGACCCGGAGTGCCGGGAGGACAGCCTGCTGGAGCGGCTGAGGACCGCCGGCATGGTCCAGGGCGGCATCCTGGTAGAGGACGGGGCGGAGAACGATGAGACCAATCAGCGCCTCTCCAGGGGCGCTGTGGAACTGCTGCGGCAGATCAGTGCCCGCCGTCTGGGAGTGGGCTGGGGCTATCTCATCGGCCAGCTGGTGACCTGGCTGGAGCGGAATCCCCAGCGGGACAGTGTCATCAGCGACATCTGCCCGCTGGTGGGCAATGCCAACATCCCGGCCAGGAATTACCAGTCCAATGAGAATGTCCGCCTGATGGCCCAGCAGCTGGGGGCTGCGCCCCACTTTCTCTATCTCCCGGCCCTGCCGGAGAGCCTGGAGGAAAAGCGGCTGCTGTGCTCCACAGAGGTCTACCGCCAGATCTGCCGGCAGTGGGGGCAGATGGACACCGCTCTGGTGAACATCGGCGACTACCCCTCCAGCCCGGATTTTGCCTCGCTGGTGCGGTATGGCAGCCTGCTGCAGCATCACCATGCCTGCGGCCGGATGCTGGCCTACTATTTCAATGAGGCGGGGATGGTGATCCAGTCCGATCAGGACTTCGCCATCCAGATCCCCATGGAGGCCCTGAAGCAGTGCCCCCGGATCATCGGAGTCTGCTCTGCCAATACCAGCGCCAGGGCCCTGCGGGGCGCGCTGAACACCGGGATCCTGACCCACATCGTCGCACGGGCGGACCTTGTACAGGAATTACTTGGAGAATAAGTAACATATGTAACTTTTTTTAAACCGATGCCCCTTTGATAAGAGGCATCGGTTTATCTGATTTGAACATATTTTTTTATAATATTCTGTGTGATTTATGGAAAATGAATTTTAAAAATTGACATTTGTTACCATAGGAAGTATAGTTTGGACAGATGTAACAGACTGATGATCGGATCACAGAGCCAAAGGAGGTGACAGCACATGACGAGAGAACAGTTTGCATCCCGGCTGTTGAATGCCTGTGCATCTGTCATGGCTGCCGAACAGGAGCTGACGGAGATCGACTCCAAGTTCGGCGATGCAGATCACGGCCTGACCATGGCCAAGATCGCCAGGGCCATTACAGAGGCGGTAGAGGACGCCGACGGCGGCATCCAGACCATGCTGGACGACGCAGCCATGGCGGTCATGTCCCTGAATGGCGGCAGCGCCGTGCCCCTGTGGAACACCTGGCTGGACGGACTGCAGGAAGAAGCGCCGGAAGGGGAGGAGATCGATGTTCCCGGCATCCAGACCATCTTTGCCAAGGCGCTGGAGGAATTGAATGAGATGTCCGGCGCCCAGGTGGGGGACAAGACCATGATGGATGCCCTGATCCCCGCCAGCGAGGCCATCGCCGCCTATGAAGGCAGCGATGAAGATGCCCTGTTTGCTGCTGCGGCCGCGGCTGCAGCAGCCGGTGCGGAGAATACCAAAAATTTCGTGTCCAAATTCGGCCGGGCCAAGAGCTACGGCACCCAGACCATCGGGACCCCGGACGCCGGAGCCGTCTCCATGGCCCGCTTCTTCCAGGGACTGGCACAGGCCTGATCGCAGCGTGATCTATTTTTGAATGGGAGGATTTCCGCAATGAAAATGAAGAAGTTCATCAACGCCCCTGAGACCATCACCGACGAGGAGCTGGTGGGTCTGGGTCTAGCCTACCCCGACATTCTGGATGTGGACGGCCATCTGGTCATCAGCCGCGACCTGGCCGGCGCGGACCGGGTGACCATCGTCACCTACGGCGGCTCCGGCCACGAGCCCGCCCAGGCGGGCTTTGTGGGCAAGGGCATGCTGGACGTCCAGGCGGTGGGCGACATCTTCGCCGCCCCCAACGGCCAGCTGGTCTTTGACGC